>Ga0206683_10002902_pt1 | contig 11440 bp, 9 predicted proteins | sample M280m12015metaG_FD_155483 | JGI IMG/M metagenome (GOLD analysis project Ga0206683, IMG submission 155483) | Ammonia-oxidizing marine archaeal communities from Monterey Bay, California, United States - M2 80m 12015 | ecosystem: Environmental > Aquatic > Marine > Intertidal zone | place: USA...
TACGAAATAAGGAACAGTTCCCAAAACGTTAATATCCAGGTAACCCTCATGAAGAAATCTTGGCGGGAAAGGCATGACCTCCAAGTCGTATTCGAGGTTCATCTCCTCTAACGCCCATAGTGCTCGTAGGGATCTTGCGTCGTGACAGTGCCAAAGTTTCATGCTGCTGGTTTTCCTTATTGCTGGTGGACCAGACAGCTTACCCATCTGTAGGACACAAGATCAATCTCGCTATGAAGTTTGTAGGTATTAAAGGTGCTTGCAGGGAATCTAGTATGGAGCTGCTGCAAGGACTGGTTTCCCTCTGATTGGATTAGATTAACCGGCCACAACGAGCGAGTGAACCGAGCGCACAGGTTAACTCATTATTGCCTTGATGGGCATGAAGTGGGAGGATGGGCCTGATGTCAAACCCACTGACTGAGAGGCAAAGCAATGAGCGTATCCAGCAGAACCAGTGAAGTCATAAAGAATTACGCCTTAGAAAAGTACCTTCTGGAGCTTGAGGTTAATGGTTTGACGGTGGTCCCGCCGGAGGTGCATGGCTTTCCCCTAGAGGCGATTGATCAAATCGTCGAACTGCTGCTTGATTACGCTGAGGCTATGACCGGTTCTTCTTTTTCACTTGACCAGGGTCCGGAAAGACCGTTGTACTTTGCAGAGGAACCGAGTGGCCTGACCAAGGGGGCTAGAGAGCCCGGTCAGTTCCTTATTCAGCAGCTGGCCCATAAACATCGCTTATTCAGGGATTTGGCCATCAATCCTGTAGCCGTGGGGCTCATGGGGTGCCTTATCGGACATAAGGAGGTTCGCTTCAGCAGCCACAATTCTTTTATCAAATGGCAGGGAGATTTTGGCTATGGGCCCAGCCTGGGTATGCATGCGGATCAGACGGCACAACCCTTGCCATGGGGTCGAACAGCATTAACATCGAATACGAACTGGTGCTTGACTGAATACTCCAGCGGAGGCGGTTGCCTGGCCTATGTGCCGGGGTCGCACCGATATGGGACTCCCGCGCAGTTCCCCAGAGCAGTCAAGCAGGCAGTTCCAGTGGAGGCTGCCAAAGGCTCAATGATCGCTTTTCACGGTGCCACCTGGCATGGCGCTTTCCCGAAAAAAACACCGGGGTTACGGTTGTCCATTGCAAATTACTATCGGCATCAGTCGGTCACCTCCCAGGAAGATTTATCGGGCAGCTTCCCCTGCGATTTAGCTGAAGACTGTCATGATGCAGCGTTGTTTAAAACCCTCTGTGGGTTTAACGATATATTTCCCTATAAGCAACAATCGGAAAAGGTGCCCAGAATTTCAAGTTAATTGCCTGCTAAAAGGAATTTTATTGGGTCGTGTTTACCCCAGCAGAATAATTTATTGTCATCATTGCGCCAGTCTGCATATGGAATTGGCAATCAGGTATGATTTGAGTTAGGAATGACTAGTAAAATGTTGTGATTCCACCTAAGCTTTTTGGGATCAGTCTACTCATGACTTACGTTAAACCAGGATACAAAAGAGCCCCTATGCTGATAACAATTTTTCGATGGTTCATGCTTTTGCTGATAGCAATTGCTATTGGACTGACGGGCTTCTTTTCCAGCATGCGTTTTGCAGATGGACCCATGGGAATAGTATCCGGTGGTGCTTTCAGTACAGGCATTACTCGTCCAGCACCTTCCGATTGGTCATTTCTGGAAGGCCGGGAAGTAATTGAATTCCAAACACTCGCCCCGAAGACTTCGAGAACCGTCTGGTTGGTGGTCTTAAACGGTCAGTTGTATCTGGTGAGCGGTTATATGAAAACCGGTTTTGGAAAGATTTGGAAGCAATGGCCTCACTATATTGAAAATGATGATCGTATTATTCTTCGAATTGACGGGAAATTATATGAGCAGAGGTTACAACGCTTGATGACAGAGAAGGTCATAGCATCAGTGATGAATAAATTTTCGGAAAAATATAATTTGTCGGGTCCGGGGCCGAGCCCTGACGGCGCGGCTGTCGTTGCCAGTGGTAATGCCTGGCTGTACCAGGTAAGAAATCGATAGTCAGCCAACCAGGTGCTTCGATTAATCCTAACTTCACTTGGTCTATGCAAATCTGAGGCTGGGCCGTGCAACAAAGTTGGAGGGGATCAGAATTGTCGTTTGCGCTGGCAACGGTCATCGGCTGAAGTGATGAAGGCTTGCCTGCTTGTACATTCGTTGCGAGACTCGGGGGTCGCAGCCTAGTATTGACTTAATGGAGACGTGACCTATTTTGCTGGCTGAGACCTTTCCAGACTATGGGTTGCAGCCAGTATCCGGACCTGAAACAGTGTTTTAAGAGCGTAGTTGTGGGTCAACGGTGGAATGTTATGGATAGACCGGAATATAAAGTGAACTGGCGCTTGCCAGACGCTGCCAGCAGACAATGGTTAGCCTGGGCGCTGATAGCATGTCTGGTTTATTTTGCGGGTTACCTCTTCTTTGGGCAGCAGGGTTGGGGTGAAGCGGCCAGTACAGAGCAGGCCATTGGTGAAGCTTCTCGCTGGTGCGAAAGGGTCACTGCAGGATTGCTAAGGGAACCTGCCAATGCCCTGAGTAACATCGGCTTCATGGTTGCTGGAATACTCATGCTGGCCAGGCTTAGCAGGGATGTCAGTATCGCTGACAGTGCTACACAATTCCATGGAGCAAGCCCGGTGGCACTATTGTATGCCGCTGCAACCATTTGGTTAGGGCCTGGTTCCATGCTCATGCATGGTACCCATACCGCCTGGGGTGCCTGGGCTGACAACCTCAGTATGGTGATGTATATCCTGATCCCCTGGTTAGTGAATATCTCCGAAATGGGTCGATGGCGGTTGCGGTTGTTTTTCACTGTTTATGCAGCCCTGGTGCTAAGCTACGGCCTGGGCCGCCCGCTCCTGGGAGCGGATTTAGGAATACATCTGGATCTATTCAGCATATCAATTGGCCTGTGGGGTATATCCGAGCTGCTCTATCGCTTCTGGTCACCGCGGTTTCGCTGGTTATCCGGTTTCGCTGGCTTTGCCATCGCCGCCTTGTTTGGTATTACGCCGTGGGAGATGCTGGAAAAACCTAATGAATTCTGGTGGGTTCTGCTGTTCTGGCTACCGGGTTTACTGGCAACCCACCCGCCTCGTGGTCGAAGATCCTATTCACCCTGGTATTTTGCCGGGGTTGCCTGTTATCTGATCGCTTTTTCCATCTGGCTGACGGGTCGGCCCGGACATGAGTGGTGCCGCCCCGATTCCTGGTTGCAGGCCCATGCGGTCTGGCATCTGCTGTCAGCCCTGGCTACCGGGTGTTTTTTTATGTTCCTGAGAACCGAGCGGACAAAGTGAATTTGGCCAAGCACCGGTATTGTATGCAGTTCGGTTTCACTCGTGCAGTCAGGTGATGGCGGTTGCTGGTTTCACTTGCAGGTGGAGCAAGGGTTATTATGCGTGGATTCTGCTAGGGTTGAGTACAACTAAGCGTTAGTAAAGGAACATCCTTGGACTATTCTCTGCCGGTGATCTCGTGGTTGGATATTGGTATTGTCTTTCTTCCGATGGTCATCGTGTTTGCCGTGATGTTCAGCTGGTCGCTGCAGGCTTGGACAGCAGTTTATTCAACGGCGCGTATGCTGATTCAACTGATTCTCATCGGTTATTTCCTGGTTTATATATTTGGCGCAGGTGAGGCCTGGGTAATCTGCCTGGTACTGGCTGTGATGTTGACTGTTGCCAGTTGGATTTCACTCAATCCCGTTCAGGGAAAACGGCGTTACTTATATCCATATGTGTTGATTTCGCTGGCTTCTGGTGGCGGGCTGGTGTTGTTTCTGGTGGTATGGGGTGTTCTTCATATCGAGCCCTGGTACACGCCACAGTATACGGTTCCTCTGGCAGGGATGATATTTGCCAATTCTATGAATACAGTCAGCCTGGCAGCAGAACGATATGAGTCAGAGATTATCAACGGCCTCAGCTGCGAAGCGGCGAAGAAGGTCGCGTTCCAGACAGGTATGATTCCCGTGGTGAACTCGATGTTTGCAGTGGGCCTGGTAGCGCTGCCGGGCATGATGACGGGGCAGATTTTATCCGGTGTTTCACCGCTGATAGCCGTTCGTTATCAGATCGTTGTGATGTGCATGCTGTTTGCTGCATCAGGCATTTGTGCAGCCCTTTATCTCGAGTTGATCAGTCGTAGCGCCGCAATCGGCGATTCTGCGCCGCAACCGTTGGAATAATACCCATCCTGAACAAGCTTGCTGGTTGCAAGAGTCTAAAGAAATGGGGTGAAATGCGGAGATGGATCTGGCCTGTGGTTTAATCAGACGCGGCTGGCACTGTATCGTAAAGTTGTAGCGTTGGATACTGTTGTTTGTTAGGCCATGAAGCCGAGATTGCGAAGATTGAACGCGGGCAGGTTGGGCGCTATCTGATCCAGGGATGAATCATCAACGCCGAACCAGTTTGCTAGGGTGGCAGCATATTGATCTGCTGACAGGGTGGGAATGATTCTGCCGCCGGCGACATCATCGGGTCCATCGATTTCCAGGGAGGGCATGGTGCCGAAAATCCGTTGTCCGAGAACGGCGCCGCCGGAGACCAATTGATGTCCACCCCAGCCGTGGTCGGTGCCATCACCGTTACTGGTCAGGGTTCGGCCGAAGTCCGATTGGGTAAACGTGGTTATCTGGTCGCTCAGGCCAATTTCAGTCATGGCCGTCTGGAATGCCAGCAGGCAGTCACCCAGGTCCATCAGTAGGTCAGGCTGGTCTTGATTCTGGTCGTTATGGGTATCAAAACCTCCCGTGGTGATATAATAAATCTGCCGGTTGACCTCGAATTCATCCTTTACAGCAAGCAGTCTGGCGACGATTCTGAGCCTTCTGCCCAGCCTGCTGTCTGGAAACGGCGTATCCAGTTCCGGCACCAGCCGTAAGGCATCGTTAATCAAGTCAGCATAAAGCAATGACCGCGAATGTATGTCCGCCAGCGCCCTGCTGTGGATGTTGTCAAAGCCGTTGGCTAACTGTCGTTCAAACGAGGCCTGCCGTTCCGGACCGTATTCGGCATTACGCCGAAATGCTCCATAGCTGCTGGCGCCGGAATTGTTCACAGTATAAGGACTGGTGCTTTCACCTGATTGAAATCGTGAATTACCCGATGTGGAGATGTTGGTGGGCAGCATTTGGCCTGACAAATCATCGGCTAAAGAGTCGGCGATTCGACCCGCCCAGCCCGTGGACAAAGTAGTAGTGCCTCTTAAACTCTGCCATTGATTGCGTTGATCGTTATGTGAGAAAAGCTGCGGTGGCAGGAGGGTATTGCCATTGAGGTAGTCATCTTTGCTGACAGGTTCGAGCAGTGGGCCGACATTGCTCACCACAGCCAGGTCCCCGCTTTCGAATAAGCCCTGCAAACCTGTGGCCATGGGGTGAAAGCCGTAAAGAATGCCGTCCGAGTCCAGGGGTGAGATGGGTAACAGGGCTTCCTGAGCAATGGCCAGGTTCTGGCGCGATGCCGCATAAATGTTGTATTCGGCATCGCTGCGCGGCACCAGCATATTAAAAGAGTCATTACCGCCCAGCAGAAACACATTGACCAGGCATTTGTAATCCGTAAATTCAGCGCTTCTGGCCTGAGGGATCAGACCCGGACCACCGATCAGACCAAGGGCAGAAAGTGCTGCGCTGAGCTTGAGAAATTTTCTTCGCTGCAGGGTGTTGTTCATCTTAATACCGCAAATTCAGGTGAAGTGGCTATCATGTGAATGGCCTCTACTACTTTTCCGGCCTGGGTATCCCAGTGCTCCATCATGGAGGCGGTTTCGCTGCGAAGCTGCTCTGAGATGTTTCCTCCCAGGAGCTTATCGGCCACCTGGTTAATCAGGGTCTGGGGTTGGTCGACTAGGGCCAGTTCAGATTCGATATCGATATAAATGGTTGCTTCGTCTTTTTCTGCCACTGCAGAATGCTGCAGGAAAATGGCCAGGGCCAGGTAGTTATTTACGGTAACGGAGGTTGTTTCATTGGTGATCTGCATCTCCGGTGATACCAGGCCAAGTTTACTGATCTCTCCAGGCGGGGCGAAGTCCGGCCGAAAGAAATTGAAAACCGAGTCAGCGCGGAGCGGTGCCTGGGAAAAAGAAAATTCGGGGTAGGCAAAAAGATACCGATTATTCGCGGCAGACGCGTCGAAGGCTCGCCAGACTGCGGTTAGCCGGAGCAGCGGTTCGGTCAACTTACCGCTGTTGGCATCCGCGGGTTCAGCCCGAGCTTCAGGATCCAGCAAGATGGCTTTTACTACCGCACTCAGGTTGCCTCTGGTGCCATAGCCGTCATCGATGAAAACCGCAGCAACTCGCCCGATATAAGCTGCTGAAGGATTGGCGGAAACCAGGCGCTGAATGAGTTGTCTGCCGATAAATGCCGGGACGTTGGCATGGCTGGCGATGTTTTCAAGTGCTGCATCCAGGTCATCCTCCGCTGTTTGTCCTGCCGGTAAAACGACCTCGTTTAACAAGCGTTTTTCGCCTTCATCATGAAAATCCTGGAATGCCGCCATGGGCAACCTGAAGATGTAGGAAGGTTGGTTGAAACTTTCTGAGCCATAAAAGGTCCAGCCCGTGAAAACGTGGGCAAACCCTTCAATAATGCTTTGATCGTAGGTGGGTATGGGCTGGTTGTTCTGATCTAGGATGGTTGATCCATTTTCATTGAGCATGACCAGGCCAATGCTGAACAATTGCATCACTTCTCTGGCATAGTTCTCATCGGGCCTGATATTCATTGCTTTGTCGGGTTTTTGATTACCCAGCATGGAAAGATAAAGACCCATGGCAGGCGTCAGGGTGACAGCCTTAAGTAGTTCCTGGTAGTTTCCGAAAGCGTGCAATGTCAGTTCATCATAGTAGTTGGCCAGACCGTTCGGGAAGTTGAATAGATTACCCTGGTCGGAGACAACCATAATCTCGGACAGGGCAAAGGCGACTCGCTGCCGAAGTTGATCTTCACCATTCAAGACGTTTCTGAACCAGGCATCAAGGCGGTTCGTTTGACCCTCACGGTTATTTTCTGGTTCTTCCAGGTCATCCATATAGGGAAGCTGCAGGGATGGGGTTTCCAGCAGCTGTTGATCAATCCAGGCCTCAAAGCCGATGTTTCTAACGTTGTCAACTTCAGCAGGAGTAGGACCAAAGCTGGCCTGCCTTAAGAACCGGTGCGCTTCGGCAATGGAGATAACAGGCGCTGTTGGCGTCTCCCCTGACGGTGCCGGGGTGGTTGATCCAGAGGAACCGCCGCCGCCACCGCAACTGCTGAGCAGTAGCAGGCTGATGGTTACTATCGTCGTTCGACTAAAATGCAATTTCCCCCCTCCCTCTCCCGTATTAACAGTGACTTAATCGAATTGAGAGCAGCTGGCGCCGTTGTTTTAAAGGTTGGTTGCTGATTCCCCACGTTTGATCTTACCTGTGCAGAGGATAGAGTAAAGATTAATGTTTGTACGGGGATTCGGAATAGATCTGTTGTCAACCGCAAAAAAATACTATAGGCAGCTCGCCTGCCGAGGTTGGCCATTAGCCGCGACGACAGGGTTTGCTCAAGAGTAGAGTTAAATTGATGACACCGCTATTTTTTGTAATAGGTGTGCTGCCTATAACGACAGGGAGATCCGATAAGGTTTACCCTAACGTGGCTACTAGCGCTGAAATTGAAAGCCCTGAGTGCCGCCATTGTGTTAAGCGTCCTATGCCGGGATGAATCCATGGCAACGACCTATACAGGGGAGGCGGGTGCTCTTAAACTGGTCATGTAATGTAATAGCGGGTTCAGTCACGATTGTATGGGTCCGGATGGGCGTGTTAGCAGATCTTAGTGAGGTTTGTTTCTGCCCTGTGCAGCGCGAATGATGGTATCGCTGCCCATCTGGTAGGACTCACCACAGAATTCGCATTGAATTGATAAGGTCTGCTGTTGCTCGAGTAAGTCTTTGAGTTCCTGCTCGCCAAGGGCTAGTAACGCATTGGCCATTCTCTGCTGGCTGCAGTCGCAATGAAAGTTGATCGGCACTGGCTTGTAGAGGCTAACGTCCCAGTCGCCGTAAAGCTTGCTGATCAGCAATTCGTCTGGTAAATCAAGGAGCTCTCGCGAACCGATAGTTGATGCCATTAAACAACAATGTTGCCATTGCTGATCGCGGCTTTCCTCGCTATGAAGCTGCTGTGTGGGCAATTGCTGAAGCATAAACCCAGTTGCCGTCCTGCCATCGCAATGTAGGATGATCTGCGTTGCCAGTTGTTCTGATTGCTGGAAGTAGTAGGACAGGCATTCGGATAGGGTGGAAGCTGATAAAGGCACCAGGCTCTGGTATCGTTCACCCTGGTTTGGTTCGATGGTAATTGCCAGTGTACCGTCTTTGAATAAGCTGCTCATATCCAGGCTGTCCAGTTCTGGGTATGACCCGCGTACAATGCCGCGAATTTTGCTGTCGCTGGCAAATTCGCTCATAACTAAAGAAACTGGTTCAGCTGCTTTAGCCTGAAGTACCAGACGACCCGTGAATTTTAGGCTGTTGCCGAGCAGCGCAGCAGCAGCCAGGAATTCTCCCAGCAGATGTAGTATAGGTTCAGGGTATTCCTGATGGCTATAGCAGTCAGTGAAGCTATTGCTGAGTCTGACAATACAGCCTCTGATGTCTGCTTCCTGAAATAGGAATCGTTTTGAATAATCCTGGTTCAATGATAATCCCTTACGTGTGAACGAGTAATGCTGGCATTATTGAAACCGTGATCTCAGTTGCAGCGATGCTACTTCGTTGTGAACCAACTGATCATAAGCAGGGCTCCTGTGAATCTACATTATCCTGAAGTGAACCTTCGATTAAAAGTTGTTTATGGGTGGCAGGGTTTAAATCTGCTGGCGCGATAATGGGTTGGAGAAATCCGCGTTACCCTGAGAGCCAGCTTTAATTGGTTTTTGATTGATGCCCTTGTCTGCAAGACACTGTGCGCTGGTCGGGGGTAAGCCAGGCGATGCATTGTTAACGGTTATCGCAGTACTAGTTCCGGGTCGTGCTAATAAAGTAGAATTGAAAATTGCCAGCGAGAAAAAGACCGTGCGGTTCCTATGAATGGTTTGCTAATCCCTGCCAGCTTCTTCATCATTAGCATTTTCAGATGCCAGAAATATATGTTAAGTAAAAGACTGCTGGATTATTTAAGATCGGATGGGGGTGTCTTCGGATCTGGGCTTATTTTGCTTTTAGGCTCGCTGCTATCGAGCTCCGCCGTTGCGATTGTGGATGTAAATGGTCAGTATTTCGCAGAACCCGATGCCGCCCTGTTTTCCTCGATTTCACTGGATTTCAGTGGAGCCAGTGGCAATGACCAGCGCAGCCAGGTCAGTATCGATAGTCATTCCATCTGGCGTGGGGATCGTTCTACCTGGTTGCTGATCGGAAGTTATCAGGCGGCCGAGTCAGAAGGGCGCGATACCGCAGATAATGCGTTTGTTCATGTCAGGTACGTTCGTAAGCTAGCCTCTGGCGGTCTTGAATTTTATGCCCAGGGCCAGCGGGATCGTTTCCAGAAGTTGGATTCAAGGCGACTGTTTGGCCTGGGTTATCGAGTCGACTGGCACAGCGAACAACGTGATTTAGATGCACTTGTTGGTATTGGATTGATGCAGGAACAGGAACGGTTTGTAGAGTCGACGGACAGGGCAGAGCAGGGTCGTGCTAACCTTTATCTAACGCTGTCTCTGCCCTTAGGTCTTGCTGGGAAAACGCGGTGGAGCTTGTCGGCGTATGCCCAGCCGGGGTTATCCGGAGGCGGAATGCGCAGTATCGCGGTTACTAAGGTTGCCACAAAGTTGACGGATAAACTGTCATTGGAACTTAGTGTGGCTTATGACCATGACAATAAACCCACCTTTGGGGTAAATTCGGAGAATTTCAGATATACCTCTGGGTTAACCTATACCTTCAGCAGAGCCAAACAATAACCGTTAGTCTCAGGCTTTTCCCAGACTTCTTGCATCGTGTCCCGGCATGGTTTGCTCTAGATGTTCCAGTAATGTCTTGCTTTGGCGGACGGTCTGCTCAACCGCGTTCATCAAGGCCTGCTTGCGCTCTTCGGTTTTTTGTACTTCATCGATAAGGGTGCTACTCAGAGCGGTTCGCTCGGTTATGATGGTCGTCAGCAGCTCTTCCAGATGTTCAATTTTACTTCGAAAAATGTTTTCAAAGGCGAGTTTGAACTGATCTGGATTATTGCTGCTCATGCCGCTCTCCTAGATTAAGAGAGGCGATAACATTGAGTTAGAGGAGGTCTAATTCCTGCTTAATCAGTCTGTGATAGATTAACCTGCATAGATACGGAATTGACCTTCGTATATTAGCTGCTTTGTTGGGACGATCCTTCTATCGTCAGTAGTTGTTAGATTATAAAGGGTTACCTCCATTTCGAGCATACCTGCGGCGGAGTTGGTTAGGAGAATCACCCCATTGGTGATAATGATACAGTCGAAGGTCGAGCAATGAATCGTCGCGTTGTCGTGGTGGTTCTTGCTCAGCTTAATAAAACGACCAATTCGACCTTGGAAAATTCGAAAAAGCGAAGGCTTCCACCAGTATTGGTCCTACTTTATAGTCGGTTTGGTGCAATATCGCGCTGGATTATTTCCTCAATTGGGTAGATCGCGTCCGCATTGGTAGTGGTGAGATGAATATGGAGAAACGGTTTATGGGCAACTGGGTTACATTGCAGTCAGCCGCTGTGCTTCTCAGCATTAGCATAACATTGTTTGCTGCAATGCCCGAACCAGAGCGATTAACGACTGAAATCGAGAAATTTGCCCAGGGTGATGCGCAGAATCATTGGCCAGAGGGCGCGATCTTGGCTACAGGGAGCTCCAGTATGCGTTTGTGGAGTGTCAATCAGTTGATGGAAGGTCACCTGGCCCCGTTGACTCTGATTAATCGCGGATTTGGCGGCAGTGTTCTAAACGACCTGGATTTCTATCTGGATAGCCTGGTCATAAAGTATCGGCCCAGGGCGGTGATGATTTATGAAGGTGATAATGATATTGCTTTTGGTATTGCCGCGGCAGCCGTTTTGAAATCAATGGTCCGGGTAATTCAAAGAGTTCATGATCAGGACCCGCGTGTACGCTTCTATATATTGTCGGTAAAACCGAGTATCAGCCGGTGGTCTCACTGGCCGGCCATGCGAGCGTTAAATGTAGAACTGCAGGCGTTGTGCGATACAGATAAGCGGTTAGTTTATATTGATGTGGCGTCGCCGATGCTGGCAACCACCGGCAAGCCTCTGGCTGAGATTTATAGTCCAGATGGGCTCCACATGAATCATCTTGGCTATCAGTTATGGCGTGATGCAGTTCGTCCCGTACTGCTTAAAGGCGAGGGCGAATTTGAGCGGCCGCA
>Ga0206683_10002904_pt1 | contig 11435 bp, 9 predicted proteins | sample M280m12015metaG_FD_155483 | JGI IMG/M metagenome (GOLD analysis project Ga0206683, IMG submission 155483) | Ammonia-oxidizing marine archaeal communities from Monterey Bay, California, United States - M2 80m 12015 | ecosystem: Environmental > Aquatic > Marine > Intertidal zone | place: USA...
TGGCAATCCGTGCACAAAAAGAAACGTTGTGGCGTAGTGTGTTTGAAGATGACGCCAAAGCCAAAGAAGTAGGATTAACTATGCGCACAGCTATTCGACTCTCTGGTGACTATAAGGAAGGTAGAGAAGCTTTCCTCGAAAAAAGAAAACCTGAGTTCAAGGGTCTGTAGCTGAAAAATCGACCCATCAATACATTCTACCTGAGCTAATCAGGGCCACTATCTGATAATATTCGGTCGCCTTAGATGTCTTGTTAGGATACTGACAAGTTAACTCATGCCCGTGGGCTGGAGCTACAAAATAGTTGCGGTGACACGATTATTACGGACCGCTGGCTCCATTTCGAGCGCAATTTGATGCAGAAATAGGCAGAGTACTCCCACTTCTGAGTCTCAAAATAGTTAACTTGTCAGTACCGTTTGGAGGGATGATACTCCTGTACTTCAGTTTAAAAGTAGCAGATGTATCTCTTTGTGAATCAGGTCATTTGGTACCATGGTGGCTGACCTAGCACAGACAAAGGTAACACACGTCCTACCTTAACAACATTGGAGAAACGAGATGCTATACGGAAATTTTAAGAACATGACCTATACTCAAAGTACGAGTAACTTTAACGGCGGTGTGGGTTTTTCCCTTGCGCTAATTTTTAGGGACTTCTACCCATCAACATTTACCGCCGACTGGTATTGGTATCTTCTGGGTGCATTCTTGTTTGTTATACCCGGACTTATTTCGACATACCAACAGTTCAGAACAGGATATTCGTTAAAACAGGTGAAGCTAACGGAAAGACCATTCAGAACCCTTTAATAAGGGTATTTGCTCCTTGTATGACTCGTTTAGCAGTGACGACCGCCGGGGTTTCATAAAAGATGATGTTCATCTAGGCTGGTTCATCCTGGGACAGAAACATCAGGCCATCCTCGAACCATTCGAGTTGGGAATCAGATATAGCCTCATGCAACGCACGCTGATGCTCTGCCGGTACCGTTGATGAATAGCACCTGGGCGCCTTTCTTAATTAAAAGCTTCTCTATCTCAAAGCGATCCTGTTTCTGATTTGTCCCGAACAAATCATCTCCGTATTCCCGATTCTCCTTTAACCATTTAAATGAGGCTAGGAACCGCTCGTTGAGCTATCCCGGCTAGATCACAGTCTGTCGGAAGTGTCCCAAATTGCGAACCATGGTCGCCCCCTAGACGAGAACGTAAATAAGCATCAGTTACAGATTGGTCACCGTGCGCAATTAATAGTGCTGAGGACCAAGCCACAGCTAATCTTTCTATAAGGCGTCTAGAGTTTGCTTCGCCAGCCGTGACATCGCTAAATTGTCGACGGATTAAATCTAATTCTGCTTTCAACGGAGGGTGACTTCCGGCAGAGCATTCTAATTCTGATAAAAACGCCTCTAAGCTTTCTGGAGATTTAGCCACCGCTCTATTCATGTCTAGAGCGATCACATTTCCTGACCCTTCCCAAATAGCATTTAGGGGAGCTTCACGATAGAGCCGGGGAAGAATTGAATCTTCGACGTACCCGTTACCTCCTAAGCATTCCAGCGCTTCTCGGACTACTGGTGTTGACTGTTTGGTTAACCAATATTTAGCTACTGGTGTTGCCAGTCTTGCAAAAGCCGCTTCTTCAGGGTCAGTTGTTGATCTTTCGTGCGCTCCCGAAAGACGTGTAATCATGAGCGTTGCTGCTTCGACTTCGATTTCGAGATCTGCGATGACATTTTGCATCAGAGGCTTGTCTATTAGCAATGAACCAAATGCTGAGCGGTGAGAAACAGCCCAAGCAGCTTGCGCTACAGATTGTCTCATAAGTGAAACTCCCCAGTTAGCAACATCAAGTCTTGTACTGTTGACCATCTCGAGAATAGTTGGGATTCCCTTTCCCTCTTCGCCAACCATCCAGCCCGATGTGTTAACAAATTCAAGTTCAGAAGAGGCGTTTGAACGATTTCCCAATTTGTCTTTAAGACGTACAAAATGCATTGGGTTTCTATCCCCATTAGGTAGAACGCGTGGAACTAAAAAACAAGACATTCCTCTCGCAGCGTAGGCGAGAACAAGAAACGCATCGCACATTGGGGCAGACGTGAACCATTTATGCCCGTTAAGGAGATGTTCATTACCAGGTCCTTTTAAACCGGTAGGAGTAGCAGTTGTTTCATTAGCCCTGACATCAGACCCACCTTGCTTCTCAGTCATCCCCATTCCGATTAACACGCCCGATTTCTGATCAGGATGGATCAATCTCGGGTCATATTCTCTAGTGACTATTTTTGGTTCCCAAACCGCAGCGAGTTCAGGTTGATGTTTTAGCGCTGGGAGAACAGCCGACGTCATTGATATAGGACAACAGTGACCCATTTCTACTTGAGTTATCAACCCCATTAACCCATTGCGAGTTACGTAAGCCCCCTCGCCTGGATCTTGTTCATACCGCATTGAATGGATGCCATTCTCAACAGACATTTTTAGTAATGAATGGTAGGCAGGGTGATATTCTACTTCATCAATTCGTGTGCCGAAACGATCATGTGTGTGCAAAATCGGACTGTTTCGGTTGGCTAATCGCCCCCATTCAAATGTTTCTTTGGTTCCGACTTGCTCTCCAAATTTCGTGAGAAGATCAATATCTCCCCCCTCACGTTTGATAGCAGCAGGGAGTACAGGGTCAGATAGAAAAAGGTTGTAGGGCTCGAGCGGCGTACCAAGATTATCTAATTCTGATTTGGCCATTTATCCTCCTTCAAGAAACTAAAACTAACAATATCTTTTTAAGACACATATACAAGAATTATGTTCTACCCAATCTAGTTTCAAGCTAAATCTTCTTTGATGGCTTTTAGTAGGCATTTACTGGCTAGAGGCACTACCGTCAGAAGGGTAACTCTGGGAGGGTTTATTTGTGAAGTACGCATCACCATCTTCAGTCGAAGAAGCAACCGGTGTGCTTGCGGGGGCGGTATCTGCGCAAGTTTTTGCTGGGGCTACGGATGTAGTTCCTCAAATTCGAGCAGGTCGCAAGCAGCCAGAAATATTAGTTGATTTAAAAGGAATTAAAGAGCTACTGAGCGGGTCAAATGAAGCCACGCATTATTGCTGAACAGGATTTGTAAGGTGTCACTGACACCTCCCCGCCAACTTGCTTGTAATACCTAATATAAAACAATTGCTTACGATTGGTTATTACTTTAAAACCTCATAAGTACCCGCATTGGTACCCAATATTTTTTCAGACTTAAACAACTACCCACTTATAGAAGCACACTGGGTCATTCTCCTAACATTTACTTTCAACCTACCCCGCTCGCATTTCCGGCCCACCAACATCCCACCCTACCCCCACTTCACACAATGGGACTCCTGCAGTACTTAGGGATTACAGAACTGAACGAGAGATATGGGTGATACCATTTGTTCCTGCCATCCAGTGCTAGTAGCATCTCTCAAACGCTTGAGGATAATCTAATGAAAATAATTTTTGCGGCGGCCCTGGTCTCTGCAGTGCTGATACCCGCCACCAAAACTTACGCGGAAGAGTCTAGGTTAAATCAGTCTGACACAGCGGAATCAGTCGCCGAGATTGTCGATAGATCCATGATGCCCGCCAAACTGAGGAACGACGAATATTCACTCGCAAATGCGATCAAGTTTCCGAGATCAAACGAAGGCGACGTTAGTTTATCAATAGCTTGCAGCGCACCGGTTACCCGACACGGCGCCCTCTGGCAGCGCGGCGAATTATGGGTTTCGCCTTCATCTGAGCACAATAGTTATTGCATCAGCGGCAGTGACGAATCGCGGCCTTACGAAAAGAAAGTTATTGAAGCGCTGCGACGCGCCAAGATGGTTCCAGCGCAGGCATACGGCAAGAAAGTTGCCGTGAGTATGAAGTTCACTGTCATCTTCAAACGTACCGATGACCGAGAAGAAATCCATGTCGTTCCAAACTGGTATTTGAATAACAGCGAGTTCGGTCTGAACTACTACGCACCTCAGGTGGTGCAAAACTCGATATTGAAAAACAGTTCACCCCGTTGTTTACGCAGGGATTTACTGCTTCGCGCAGTGGTGGATGACAAGGGGCTAATTACCAGTGTTGCTCATCACCGGGGAAAGGTTTCTAAGAAGTGCCTAGGTCGAGCCTTTCACTGGGTAGAATCCTGGGAGTTCATCCCAGGGAAGGTCAACGGTGTTTCCACCCAGATGCCGTTTCTTATTACAGTCAGTCGAAGAGCAGACTTCGGGGTTTGAGGTTTAGTACGACTTCTTCTTCTCTGTATAACCTTGATTTGATGTACGCGGATGGAACTGAAGACGCTTCTCTAGCGGTTGAGAAGATTTTATGACCTGGCCAAAAGGACAATCAGGTAAGAGTAATGACTATCGGGGTTTCAAAAATCTGTTTAAACAAGCGTTTTACAGACAACTACCGTTCACTGCCCCGTCTCATAACAGGAGTGGACGTCGTCAGCCCATATGGCACCACATAGGCCTGATTGCCTAAGAGACACTTCCCCGGTAGCTCCCAAGGTTTCAGGGTTGGGACCTCTGCACTACATAGTGTATTAACAACCCAGACAGACAAGACAAACCCTATGGTATGTCCTGTCTGTCCGATTGAAAAATTCCAGCCCAGCAACACCCCACCGCCCCCCTACCCCCACTTCACACAATGGGACTCCTGCTGTATCTGTATTACCAACCTGGACGAACGAATCTTGCGAGTAAGTATTGGCCACTAGCAATCGCGGTTCCCAATATCAGTGTTGCTTCCACCTTCTATCCTCAGATTGCCTGGAGCCTGATAGCAACCTAGTCCTGGGAAGTCTTAGGCGTCGACTTCCCAGGCTTAAACTCGCGCAACCTCGCCCTGCGTCCAAGTGAGTGTAGTTGTCATATTCGCATAGTTTTTGAAGTCAAGAGTGTAACTATCCGAATACATTAGAAGCCGATTGCAAAAAAGGAAACCTACCGCTGCACAGTATTCCGTTTAATCATTTTTCGCTGTTCCAGTAGTTGCGAACGTAACATTACCCTCGCTGTTATCAGCCCTTAACGGATGAATCTCTTGGTATTCTGGTGAGTCATACCAGCCTTGTAGAGCGTCCATATCTGGGAATTTCAATACTACTGACAGATGCTCAGCATCACCCTCAACGGCAACTGAGTTCATATCGACAAGGACGTACTCCCCTGCGTGGTCGCGTATCGTCTTAGTTACAAGATCTCTATACTTTTCGAATCCTTCTGGATTAGTGACTTTAAAGTTTCCTAGAAGATAAGCAGCCATGTGGCCTCCTGAAGTGAACAAATTGAAAAACTCCTCGAGGGAAGGTTATCTCGTTGCATCCCACAACGGAATACTCAAATAGTGCGACAACTTCTGGGCACTCTCAACAACTCCTCGATAATGGCCGTAGTCAACCACATTTAATCGTGATGCATCTTTCAGCACGAGATTGATTTCATAACTTTGATAGTAGGATGAACCTCCACTACTACCGGAGGAGTGGCCTGAAATCCACTCGGCGATCACCTGAACAGCTTCAATCTCGGTGAGCTTACATTTCACTTTGAGATCGGCCTGTGCAATACGTTGATTCTCATTAACTCGTCCCTTCCAGTAATATCCTTTGTGTTTATTAAAAACGATCGGTGTGGTTAATAAACGAAACATAAAAATACCACCCCCCGAAAAAATGAGCGGAATTAGAATAGGCAGCAACACTTCCAGTTGAGACGGTTCGTTGGTCTGATGCATCGATGAGAATGCAATAAGAGCGAAGAGAACTCCAAAGGATATGAAAAACCCACAAAAAATTAACGCACCCATCGTCGGTTGAAATCGAACTTCATCGAGTTCTTCCACATAGTTGTGCGTTTTAAAATTAGTGCCACCCGATTTGAGCGGTGACCAGGAAGTCCGCAATGCTACTGGATTATCAAAGCGTGATGGATCCGGTGGCGCCACAGGCGATTTGAATGATGGTTTAATCCATGTTAAAAATTTGCTAAACATAATACATCCATTCGATCATGCTCTCAAAAACCCAGCGTGGCTAATACCACTTAGTTTGGCCATCTCTATACTCCACGTTGCGAGGTCTTGCTCCATAAATGTTGAAAGAAAGTCGTGGTCACAGGCTCGTGCCATCAGCAGGCATTAAAGCCGTCGTCGTCGAAAGGATGTGATAGTCGCGCCTACGGTCGTCATGTCTTCGCGCTACACTAGCGAGAGGCCTCAAAGACGTAAATCGCCAGGGCATTTATTTCCTGACTGTTTAGCTGCCCGCCGTAGGCTGGCATTATACCAACACCCTGAGTAACCGCTTGCTTTACATTGGCCAAGGATGGTTTCAGTTGGTTAAGCTTGGGACCCACCGTGCCCTGAGAACCTGCGTCTTTAGAGGTATGACAAACGCCGCATCCCGGTTGCGCCTGATTGAGAAAAATCTCGCGGCCACGCTGGGCCACGGGTGATAATGTCGCTGGTTTATCCGTGATGGGTACGGGCGTGCTTAGTTTGTTGGTTGCAACCGCCTCGGGCGCTGCGACCGTTGGGTTCAGGGGTAGCTCGGCAAATGCGGTGAAGGTAAGGCCAAGGTCTTGCCAACCGTTCTGGCCATAGCCACGTTGGTTCTCGATGCGTTCTCGGGGTTGCCACTCACCGTCTCCGTCCTGGGCTCGGCAGAAAACACGGTGTTCACCGGTTGGTAACTCAACCGGGTATTGAAATACGCGCCAAGCATTGATGCCCAGATCCGGTCCTACAAACTCAGCCTTATGCCATTGCGTGCCGTTGTTTAGCGATACCTCTACCTGCTTAATGCCCCGTTCACCCGCAAACGCTACGCCATAAAACACCTGTTTGCCGGCTAAAACCGGCATGTCATCGGCACCGGGACCATTGATCCAGGATTTCACTGGCATTCGATACATAGAGGCGTGCTGTGGGCCGCCCGCTTCCCCAATGTCGCGCAGCCTATAGCCTGATTGCTGAATTTTGGCGTTGGATTCCTCGCGAGTAACCGCCAGCTGCTTTATCCACTTAACGTTATTAACGCCAAAATAGCCGGGTACGATTAAGCGGACAGGTCCTCCGTGAGTCCAAGAAAGTGGTGCACCGTTCATTTCCCAGACGAGTAGACAATCTTTTAACGCCTTATCCATTGGAATAGAGCGCTCGACGATGACCTGATCTTTATCAATTCCCTCTGGGATTGTCTCGCCGCCCGTGCAGGAAAGAAATGCTAAACCGTCTTTTGCGCCGCCAAAATGAACTAGAACATCAGCGACCGAGACACCGGCCCATAGCGCGCACCCGGCAGCACCCACCCCCCATTGGGAACCAGACGGGTTGTGAGTAAAAAACGCGCGTCCATTTCCCGAGCACTGCAGCACGGTCGCTACTGTATGCCGCTTAAGGGACTTCAATTCTGCGAGCGTGACACTACCAGGCTGCTCAACGCCATTGACCTGTATATGCCATTGATCACGTTGCCCGAGAATAGCCGCACTCGGCATTGGCAGATTGTTGCGAACAAAAAAGTGTGACTCCGGTGTAATCGGGCCGAACCCAAAGCTGGAGCGACGAGTTTCCAGGGCCCATGGAATATCGTTGTGGCGGAGAAAATCACCCTCTACTTTCGATCCGGGCAGCGCCCGTGGCGACGTACTACTAAATGTCAAATTACCCAGTGGCGAGGCAAGTATGCCTGCCCCTGCAACTGATTTAAGAAAGAAGCGGCGATTTCTTTTTGGCGGTTTCATTCAAACACCGTTTGTATGTTTAGTCGAGACGTTACCATAGACAGTTAAGACCTTCGAAGATTAGCGCACAATTCAGCATCCTATAAGTCGCGAGCATTTCTTGAAGTCATACGCGTTTAAGGCCGGCCTTTCAAAACACCGCGGCCGTTTTTGGTGTGCCCAACGTTGATCTAGGAGAAGAGGTTAAAGCGGTTATTCAGGTATTAGACACCGAGAAAGGCGATGCTCGAATGGTCGAGGAACTGATGGGTTATTGTGCCGAACATTTATCCCGCCAGAAGTGCCCCCGTTCAATTGATTTCGAGGCGCAACTGCCCCGCTTACCGACCGGAAAACTTTATAAACGACTGCTTAAGGACCGGTACTGGGCTGACCACAAGAATCGGCTGCTATAAGCCAGCCGCTTCTTGTGACGAAACGCAGTGTCGATAACACCAACAGCACGGCCTTTATTCGCCCAAACGCGCCTACAGCCTCGCTTGCCACGCGAGGTTAACCGGTTTTACGGTATTGACATTAAAGCGCGGTAATGACGATAAGCGGGTCTGATATTATACAATCGCGCTGCGGTTGCAGCGACCTGGTCTGTAGCAACAGCTTCGACAAGGCGATCGCCCTGGTGTTGACGGGATAAGGCTAACGTTTTAGGTTAGCCGGTTTCTACACCATCGCCATAGAACTAAAGACACTGTTACAGCGTAACATCTAAAAAGGAACGTGAAGATGAAAGACGAATTTGACGACATTGGTGGGCATATCAGCAAAGAGAACGACAGTTACACCGTCAAAGACAATTATGTCGGTGAAAACCTTCTCCTTAGCAGCACGCACCTTTTCCCAGGTAAGGAAACGGCAGGACATAAGCACCTATTACAAGACGAAATTTTCTTTTTCACGCAAGGTTCTGGGGAAATATACCTTCGTCATCCTGACGAAGGCCAAGGCGAGCTGGAAGAGATATACGAAGTCAATGCGCAGGATATCGTCACCGTACAAGCCGGTATTTTCCACCGAGTACATAATAAGGGGAAAACCAAACTAAAATACCTGCGTGTAATGAATCGTCCCTAGACGCGTTGAAGCCCTGCAATCAAGATACTTTGGCAATCTGGGAAAAATGCAGCGATGATTTGAGTGTCTATTGAGTTGAAAATGTTGGTTTGCAAAAGTCAATTTGGCAATACCTCGGTTAGGGCGTTGTTGACAGAATCTGAATCTTTTCCTTTAAGTTTTGGTATGAGGGTGTACTTGGTTCTCTGTGCAAAAATGTGACTAATACTTCAAAGAAATCATTCCCAACAAAGATAGCTGCATCGCTATACAGCTCCTCATCCGTGACCTGTGGGAGCGCTTCGATAGCACCATCATTCATAGTGCGAGTGTTAGAGTATAGTTTGTATAACCCGCAGCGGGTCCAGACTATATGATCATTCTCGACGGATATAGGATTTAATTATCCAACTTTGGGGATCTAAATGAATGCGCAAGCCGGGCCATTAGTTACGCGGTCTGAAAACCCTCGTATGCATTTTTCACCACGGTATCGCACTTCTCCACGTATTCAGGAAAACCCAGGTAAGGCATAAACACGCGGGGCTTTCCAGGCACGTTAGCGCCGAGGTACCAGGAATTGCAGCCCAACAATAGCGTTTCGCCTGCCACTTCGTTGACATGATCTACCCAATCGTCCTCGGCCTCTATAGAGGCGTCGATGCTCGCTAGTTCTTGGCCCCGCAGCCAAGCCACACAATCGGCGACAAACTCTACGTGCTGTTCGATAGAGGTGATCATATTGGTCAGTACGGACGGGCTACCGGGTCCGCTGATGATGAAGAAGTTCGGGAAGCCCGCGGTGGTTAGGCCAAGGTAAGTTCGTGGCCCTGCATGCCATTTGTCTTTAAGTTTCAGGCCGCCTTTGCCTTGAATATCAATTCGATCGAGCGAGCCGGTCATGGCGTCGAAGCCTGTCGCAGTGACAATCGCGTCAACCGCGTATTCTTTGCCGTCCGCCCGCACACCGTGCGTAGTGATCTCTTCAATACCGGATTGTGCAATATCTACCAGCGTGACATTACTTCGGTTATAAGTTTCGAAATAGCCTGTATCCGCACAAACCCGCTTGCAGCCAAATATGGTGTCCGGTGACAACGCGTCGGCCAGTTGGGGGTCTTTAACACGCTCGCGTATTTTGCCACGTACAAATTCGGCAACAATATCGTTCGCTTCTTTGCCGACCAGCAAATCTGCAAACGTACCGTAGAAGTAAAGTCCGCCCATTTCCCAACGTCGCTCACACTCCGTGCGTATCTCATCAGGCGTGTGCTCTTCGGCTGTGCGCTCGTTGCCGGCAGTATCCCAGGCGATCGGCTGGGCGCGGCCATTTACGCGAAACGCTCGATAGTTTTTTTTGACCTCGGCCTCCTCGTGTAAGTCCTGTGGTCTATTGTGGGCAGGCACCGAGAAGTTTGGCGTCCGCTGAAACACCGTGAGTTGGTCCGCCTGCTCGGCGATGATCGGTATAGATTGGATGGCTGACGAGCCGGTGCCGATGACCGCTACCCGTTGACCGCTGAAGTCGACACCGCCATGCGGCCATCGACCGGTGTGATACCAATCCCCGGCAAAACTTTCTCGTCCGGGGAACTCTGGATCATTCGCTGTAGATAGGCATCCCGTGGCCATCACGCAAAAACGGGCCGATATCACATCGCCAGCCTCGGTGGTCACGCTCCAGCGGCTGTTGTCTTCGTCAAAGTGTGCTGCAGCAACACGGGTGTTAAATTGAATGTCAGGGGCGAGCTCGAAACGCTCTACAACGTGCATAGCGTACGCCATGATCTCTGCTTGTGGCGCATATCGTTCTTTCCACACCCACTCTTGCTCCAATTCGGGCGAAAACTGATAGGAGTATTGCAAGCTGGGAATGTCACAACGTGCCCCAGGATAACGATTCCAATACCAAGTGCCACCGACGCCACCGCCGGCTTCAAGAATTCGAGCCCGCAAGCCGAGTTGTTTGAAACGATGCAGCATGTAGAGACCGGCAAAGCCAGCGCCAACAACCACGGCATCCAGATGATCTATTTTGGGGGCGGAACTTGATTGACTCATTTACATACCGCTTTGTAGGAAATCGAGCTTTGAGTGTAGCAGGGTTTCCTGTGAGGTTGGAGAGTCAACTTTTTGTGTTTACATTATTTTTCGGCGTTTATACAGCGATGTTTTCCTTTGTCGCCTCAACATCTTAAATCATGGTCATACGGATAACCCTACCCCCATCTAACCTAAGTAAAACCCCTCCACCCGTCGGAGGTCTAGCTAACGTCCGCGGGTTAGGTCACATTCCGTTACATTAGTGCACATTGGTATCAATCCCCGTTTACAAGCCCCCCTACAATCTCCTCCCATAAACCCAATATGTAAAAGGCTGAACAACATGTACAAGACTATCCTCTGGGGTGGGCCAGTGTTGCTGGCCGAGGCCTGGTTCACTTCTAGTGGCCATTGACAGCAAGATAAGTACAGAGGTATTCAATGCCTTTACCATCACTTCCAAGCCCAGCCAAGCTAACAAACCTCTTGATCGCGACACCCGGGATTAACTGCAAACAAGCCCATTTCATTGAGATGTAAAAAAAATGCATACA
>Ga0206683_10002911_pt1 | contig 11425 bp, 9 predicted proteins | sample M280m12015metaG_FD_155483 | JGI IMG/M metagenome (GOLD analysis project Ga0206683, IMG submission 155483) | Ammonia-oxidizing marine archaeal communities from Monterey Bay, California, United States - M2 80m 12015 | ecosystem: Environmental > Aquatic > Marine > Intertidal zone | place: USA...
AATTACTAACCTATTTGTTTTTTTAACAGAATCAAATATTGTATTATAATCTAATGGTCTAATTGTCCTAAGGTCAATAATTTCAGATTCAATTCCTTCATTTGCTAATTTATCAGCTGCTATATAAGCTTCTTTAATTATTTTTCCAAAAGAAACTATAGTTACATCCTTACCTTTTCTCTTAATGTCAGCTACTCCAATAGGAAGAGTATATTCACTCTCAGGAATTTCCCCCTTATCTCCATACATATGCTCAGATTCCATAAATATAACTGGATCATCATCCCTAATAGCTGATTTTAATAATCCTTTAGCATCATAAGGGTTAGATGGAACAATTACTTTTAATCCAGGACAATTAGCGAACCAGTTATCAAATGCTTGAGAATGAGTTGCACCAAGCTGACCTGCTGAGGCAGTTGGACCCCTAAAAACTATTGGACAAGGAAATTGTCCGCCAGACATATGTCTAATTTTTGCAGCATTATTAATTATTTGATCCATTCCTACTAGTGCAAAATTAAATGTCATAAATTCAATAATGGGTCTAGAGCCAACCATAGTTGATCCAACACCAACTCCTGCAAAACCAGCTTCAGAAATAGGAGTATCTATAACTCTTTCACTTCCAAACTCATCTAACATCCCCTTTGAAGCCTTATAAGCTCCATTATATTCAGCTACTTCTTCGCCCATCAAATAAATACTTTGATCTCTTCTCATTTCCTCTGACATAGCTTCGCAAATAGCTTCTCTAAATTGAACTGTTTTCAATGTGGTAATTTTTAAACGAATTTAATCATAAAAAAAATATTTCCTATAATCCTTTTGATAGATTTAAATTATATTTAATTAATTTGTGATGGAAAAAATTAAATGGACTTAATTAAGCTAGAAATTCACGGAATATCCTATAGTGAAAATCTTTCAGGTGCATTTGCTCTTGTTTTAAATGAATCTAAGGGTCTAAGAAAATTACCTGTAGTAATTGGTGGATTTGAAGCTCAAGCTATTGCTTTAGCTCTTCAAAAAAACATAAAAACCAGTAGACCTCTTACACATGAACTATTTAAAGGTTTCGCAGATAAATTTGAAATAAAACTTAAAAAAGTAATAATCCATAAACTTGTTGATGGAGTCTTTTTCTCAAATATGGTTTGCGAAAAAGATGGAGATACGGTGATTATTGATTCTAGAACTTCAGATGCTATTGCAATGGCCTTGAGATTTAATGCTCCAATATTTACTTATGAGTCTATTCTTAATGAAGTAGGTTTTGAATCTGATTTTAAATATGAAAAAAAGATTGATTTTAACGAAGAAGATGTGTTTCTCAATCTAGAGAAAAATGATGATAAATCTTTAAAAGAAATTAATATTAAACTTGAAAATATGTCATTGAAAAAGTTAAATGAAATACTTGATAAAAGTTTAGCTAAAGAAGATTATGAATTTTCTGCTAAAATAAGAGATGAAATAAAAAGCAGGAAAAAATAAATTATAATGAAACAATATCAAGACTTACTTCAACATATAAAGGAAAATGGTGTAGAAAAAAAAGATAGAACTGGGACTGGAACAATTAGTGTTTTTGGTTATCAAATGAGGTTTGACTTAAAAAATGGATTCCCTTTAGTAACTTCAAAGAAATTACATCTAAGATCTATAATTTATGAACTAATATGGTTTATAAATGGTGGAACTAATATTAATTATTTAAACGACAATGGTGTTAGTATATGGGATGAATGGGCAGATAAAAATGGTGAACTAGGACCAATATATGGAGCCCAATGGAGGAATTGGAATAATGATGGTATTGATCAACTAAATGATGTGATTTCCAGTTTAAAGGAGAACTCTTCAAGTAGAAGAATGATTGTTACTGCATGGAATCCAAATATTATTCCTAATACAAAAAAAACTTTTAGTGAAAATGTTAAGGAAGGAAAAGCTGCTCTTCCTCCTTGCCATGCATTTTTTCAATTTTATGTAGCTGATAATAAATTATCTTGTCAGATGTATCAAAGAAGTGCTGATGTATTTCTTGGTGTACCATTTAATATTGCTTCATACTCACTTTTAACATTTATGATTGCTCAAGTATGTGAATTAGAAGTTGGAGAATTTATTCATACTCTCGGTGATGCCCATATTTATCTTAATCATATTGAACAAGTAGATCTTCAACTGACAAGGGAACCTCTTGAACTGCCCAAGCTTGAATTAAACCCAAAAATAAAAAATATTGAAGATTTTAAATACGAGGATATTGAAATTGTCGATTATAAATTTCATCCTCCTATAAAAGGAAAAATATCTATATAATTATTAATGGAAAACAAAGAATTAACAATTATTGCTGCTGTATCATTAAATAATGTTATTGGAAATAAAAATAAATTAATTTGGAATATTCCCAATGATTTAAAAAGGTTCAAAGACCTAACAACAGGACATTCTGTAATAATGGGACGAAAGACATTTGACTCCCTTCCAAACCCTTTACCCAACAGGGATAATATTGTAATAACCAGAAATACAAATTATTCAAATCCCGATATCAAAGTATGTAGCTCAATAGAGGATGCAATTAATTTAACAAAAACAGATATTCAGCCTTTCATTATTGGAGGAGGAGAGATATACTCTCAGACAATTAACATGGCAGATAAAATAGAATTAACTAAAGTATATAGTGAATTTAATGGTGACGCATTTTTTCCAGAAATACCTTTAGACATTTTTGAACTCATAAATGAAGAAAGATTTAATAGTAATTCAGAAAATGAATTTGATTATGCATTTTTAACTTATAAAAAAAGATAATTATGAATGCTTATGTTTTTCCTGGTCAAGGATCCCAAAAGCCTGGGATGGGTTTAGATTTATACGAAAATTATAGTGAGTCTAAAATATATTTTAAAAAAGCAAATGAAGTTTTAAAATTTAATATAACAGAATTAATGTTTGAAGGTTCAAGCGAAGACTTGATTAAAACCAGTGTCACTCAACCAGCTATTTTTATTCATTCTGTTGTCCACTCATTAATTTCAAAAAGCTTTAATCCCCAAGCCTCAGCAGGTCATTCATTAGGTGAATTTTCTGCATTGTCTGCTTGTAAAGCTATCTCCTTTGAAGATGGATTAAAATTAGTTTCAATTAGAGCTAATGCAATGCAAACTGCCTGTGAGAAAAATCCTGGAAGCATGGCAGCAATTTTAGGAATCGAAGACTCTGTAATTGAAAATGTATGTTCAAAAATTGAAAAAATTATTCAGCCAGCAAATTATAATTGTCCAGGTCAACTAGTAATTTCTGGCGAATCAAATGCAATTAAAACAGCATGTGAAGAATTAATCAATCTAGGAGCTAAAAGAGCAATTATTCTTCCTGTTAGTGGTGCATTTCACTCAGAATTAATGAGTTCAGCTGCTGAAGAGCTCGAACATTCTATAAATCAAACAGATTTCAATGATCCAGTTTGCCCAATATATCAAAATTACAATGCTAAACCTGAAACGAATAAGGATTCAATCAAAAGAAACCTTTTACTTCAATTAACAAACCCTGTGTTGTGGTCTCAATCAGTCATTAGAATGATTGAAGATGGATTTAATAATTTCTTTGAACTTGGTCCAGGCAATACACTTCAAGGGTTAATTCGTAAAATAGATTCTCAAGTAAATACTAGCAAACTTGAAATCTAATTCTTATAAATTACACCATTTTTCATAACAAACTTAATATCCTGAAGAGTAGCTATGTCTTCTAGTGGATCAGCATCAGTTGCTATTAAATCTGCATAAAACCCAGGTGCTATTTGCCCTAGCTTATCAGACATATCTAACAACTTTGAATTAGTAATAGTAGCTGACTGTAAAATATAATCCGCTGGAATTCCTATTTCAGACATATAAATAAATTCTCCTGCATTCTCTCCATGAGGAAAAACGCCAGCATCAGTTCCAAATGAAATTGGCACGCCCATTTTATATGCCTCAGCTGTTGTTATTTTATTATAAACGCCAATCTCAATTGCTTTTGGTATAATAATTTCTGGATAGTATCCTGGAATTTTAGCCATTTTTGATACATGTTCTCCAGCACTTATTGTTGGAACTAAATATGCATCCATTTCCTTCATTAATTTCATTGTCCTTTTCTTCATAATTGACCCATGCTCTATTGTTTTAACTCCAGCTTTCACTGCTCTATACATTCCTTCATCTCCATGAGCATGAGCAGCAACATGCATCCCATAGTCTTTTGCAGTTGAGACAATTGCTTTAATAACATCAATAGTAAATTGAGGGTTCTGGCCCTTTTTAGCTAGACTCATTACACCTCCTGTAGCAGTAATTTTTATTAGATCTGCACCATTTTTATATCTCTGTCTTACAGCTTTTCTTGCATCATCAACGGAATTTACAACACCTTCTTTAGGTCCTGGGTCACCCATAAGTGAATTTCTATATCCATTTGTTGGATCACCATGTCCACCAGTTGAAGCAAGTCCTTTTCCTGCAGTAAAAATTCTAGGACCAATAACAGTTCCCTTATTTATAGCATCTCTAAGCGCAATATTTACACCAGACCCTCCTACATCTCTTACACTTGTGAATCCAGCCATTAAAGTTTTTTTTGCAATGACTGTTGACCTAAATGCTACATCTGCTTCATTATCTTGAAATCTATTAATATATCTTTCTTGCCCCCCTGATTCACTTTCCATGTGCACATGAAAATCAATTAATCCAGGAATTAAAGTTTTTGACTTTAAGTCTATCACATTAACACCTTCTGTTTCTGGAGAAATAAACCCATTTTTAATTGAAGTTATAATATTATCCTCAATTATTATAGTCTTATTTTTTTCTGTTTTACCTGACTTTGAATCAAATATTTTCCCAGCATGAATAAAGGTATCTTGGGCATACATGTTTGAACAACAAACTATTAAAAGTGTAATTATTTTTTTCATAATCTAAATTTTATATGTGTAATGTATAGAAATTATTTTTATTTCTTGTTGAAAAATTCCTTAATTGAATTGCAGATAAAATCAATTTGAGATTTTGATAATTCTGTATGCATGGGAAGAGAAATTACTTGATCTTTAACAATATTTGTGTTTTCAAAATTCTCGCTTTGATTAAAATTGCTTTTGTAAGCTTTTTGTTCATGAAATCCTAATGGATAATATATTCCATATGGAATTCCCTTAGAAGAAAGGAATTCAGCAAGCTTATCTCTTTTACCATTTTTTACTTTTATAGTATACTGATGAAAAATATGAGAATCAGTAATAGATTCTATATAGGGTATTTCAATTTCATTAATTGATTCAAGTCTCGAATTATAATCATTTGCTGCATCTATTCTTCTGTTATTGTAGACATTAAGATATTTTAATTTAACATTTAAAATAGCAGCTTGGATAGAATCAAGTCTTGAATTAACACCAATTTCATCGTGATAATATCTTTTATACATACCATGATTAACAATCCCTCTGATTTTAAGTGCTAGATCATCTGAATTTGTAAAAATTGCTCCTCCATCCCCATATCCTCCTAAATTTTTTGAAGGAAAAAATGATGTTGTCCCAATATCACCAATTGTTCCAGACATTACTTTTGTTGAATTTGATAATTTAACTTTTGATCCAAGAGCTTGTGCATTATCTTCTATAACAAATAATTTATTTCTTTTTGCTATTTCCATAATTTCATTCATTCTACAAGATTGACCATATAAATGAACAGGTATAATAGCTCTAGTTTTATTAGTTATTCTCTTTTCAATCATTGTTGGGTCTATATTAAATGTTTTAGGATCAATATCAACTAAAATTGGTTTTAGCCCCAAAAGAAGAATAACTTCAATTGTAGATGCAAAAGAAAAATTGGTGGTAATTACTTCATCTCCCTTTTCTACACCTAAAGACATAAGAGCTACTTGAAGAGCATCAGTTCCATTGGCACAAGGGATGACATTTTTTGTTCCTAAAAAATCTTTTAAATTTAATTCAAATTCTTTAACAATAGGACCATTAATAAAGGTTGCAGATTTAAGAACTTTCTTGATTTCTCTATTAACTTCCGATCTAATTTTTTTGTATTGACCCTGAAGGTCAACCATGTTTATTTTTTTCATTTTTTCAAAAACAAATTTAATAAAGTATTTTTGGAAAAAGTTTTAATTGCAATTTATTTATAACATATCAATCAATATTATAATTCTGGCATTACAGCCATTTCGATTATTCTCTAAAAAACTAAATATTTTTTTTAAAGATAGAGTCTCTTCTTTAGACTCAATTGAAGAAAAAATAAAGCCAAATGATAAGTCAATATGGTTCCATGTTGCATCATTAGGAGAGTTTGAGCAAATAAAACCAATAGTTGAAACGCTTAAGTCAGAGAATGATAATTTAAAAATATTAATAAGCTTCTTTTCTCCTTCAGGTTTTAAATCCTCATTAAATTATAACATTGTTGAAAGAGTATACCTCCCTCTTGATACAAAGAAAAATGCAAAAAATTTCATCAATAAAATAAATCCTAATGTAGCTGTATTTGTAAAAAATGATATCTGGACAAATTATCTAATTGAATTAAAGAAAAAAGAGATACCTATATATTCCATTTCAAGTAAATTTTATAAATCACAGTTCTATTTCCAATCATATGGAAAATGGTTTCTTAATAAACTTAAACAAATAGATTATTTTTTTGTACAAGATAAAAGCTCTAAAGAGTTACTGAACCTAAATCACATAAATAATGTTTCTATTACGGGTGATACAAGGATTGACAGAGTTAAAGAGATATCTAAACAAGAAAAAAAGTTTGATTCTATTGAGAAATTTATTAATAATGACATTTGTTTTATTGCTGGCAGTTCATGGGAAGCAGATAATGATATTTTTTTAAACTCAATATTGGATAGTAATAATATTAAAACAATAATTGCTCCTCATAATGTAATTGCATCAGATATAGAAAACCTTGAGAAAAAAACACAATCATTATCAGTTAGATATTCAAGAATTGATCAAGATTTAGATTCTAGTAAAAAAATATTAATTATTGACTCCATCGGTTCATTAAAACACTTATATAAATTTGCTGATATTGCATATATTGGAGGAGGAATGGGTGATTCAGGACTTCACAACATACTAGAAGCAGCTGTATTTGCCATACCTGTTATAATAGGAAAGAATTATATAGGGTTTGCTGAAGCTGAAAAGTTAGTTAAACTAGGAGGAGTAAAAAGTGTAAATTCAAAGATTGAATTTGATGATATTTTTAATAATTTAATATCTGATAAAACTGATAGAATAAAAATGGGAGAAATAAACAAAAAATATATTTATTCTAATAGTGGTGGTTCAAAAACTATAATAAAAGCTTTAACTAAAAGTTTAAACTAGGCTAAAAAAATAAACCTACATTTGAAACATGAAAAAAAATATAATTCTAGCTTTATTTTTTATTATATCTTTTGATGTTTTCTCTCAAGAATCAGAATCACCAAATATTATATTAATGATTGGAGATGGAATGGGACTAACTCAGATTACATCTGGAATGTATTCTAATAATAATAAAGTTGCATTAGAAGATTTTCAATATATTGGATTATCAAAAACTCACTCATATGACAATTTAGTTACAGATTCAGCTGCAGCAGGAACTGCTATGTCATCTGGGGAAAAAACACAGAATTATGTCTTAGGTCTAGATCATATGGGCAATCCTTTAAAATCTATACTTTCCATATGTCAGGATAAAGGTTATTCTACTGCTTTAGTTGCAACCTCAAATATTCTTCATGCAACACCAGCAGCATTTTTTGCAAATATTGACTATAGATATAAATATGAAGATATTGCTGATCAAATGACAAAAAGTGGAATTAATTATTTTGTAGGAGGCGGTGAGCAATATTTTAATTCGAGAAAAGACAAAAGAAATATAATCAATGAAATGAGTAAAAACGGGTATGAATTTGTATACAATATTTCAGACTTTGAAAAAAATAAATCTGATTATATAGGTTTTTTTACTGCTAAAGATGAGCCTTATTATTATTATAAAGGAGTCAATTACTCCTATAGAGAAGATGAGCCTATAGAGGATTTTAAAGGGAGAGAATCTTACCTTGCAAAATCAACTAAATCAACCCTTGATAAACTTAAGGAATTAGGCAACCCATTTTTTATTATGATTGAAGGCTCACAAATTGATTGGGGTGGTCATGATAATGATCAAGAATATATGATCTCACAATTCCTTGAATTTAATCAAACAATAGAAGTTGCTTTAGAATTTGCAAAAAAAGACAAGAATACTATAGTTGTTGTAACAGCCGATCATGAAACAGGTGGAGCTGCTATAGTAAGAGGAGACTTATCTAGTTCTACAATTAAAAACCGATTTGCTACCCCAAACCATACTGCATCAATGGTACCTGTTTTTAGTTTTGGCCCTAATGCTCACTTATTCAAAGGAATTTATGAAAACACTGAAATTTTTAATAAATTGTTAAGTATAGTTGAAAAATGAAAAGAATTCTTGTTTTAGCGTCAATCCTTATTTTCTCATGTTCTAACGATCCTCAAAATTGTGACATTCTAATAGAAAACGGAATGATTTATGATGGAACTGGAGATAAACCTTATAAAGGGGTTGTAGCAATTTCAAACGATAAAATTATATATGTTGGTAAAAACAAAAAATTCATTGCTGATAAAGTTATAGACGCAACTGATAAAGCTGTTTCTCCAGGATTTATCAATATGTTAAGTTGGGCATATAATACCCTAATGAATGATGGAAGATCTCTAAGTGATCTTAAGCAAGGAGTAACTCTAGAAGTATTTGGTGAAGGAACTTCTCCTGGTCCATCAGGTAATATTGAAGATAACTCTTATGTTTCATTTGGTGAGGCTATGCAGACACTCGAAGATAATGGTGTTTCTACAAATATTGCTTCTTATCTAGGTGCAACTACTGTAAGGATTCAAGAAATTGGATACGCAAATAGAAAAGCAACAGATGAAGAAATGGAATCAATGAGAAACATTGTAAAATTAGCTATGGAACAAGGTGCAATTGGTATTGGATCTTCACTAATTTATGCTCCAGCTGATTATGCAGATACAAATGAATTAATTGAGCTTTCTAAAGTTGCATCTGCGTATGGAGGAAGATACATATCACATATGAGAAATGAAGATTCGAGGATTCTTTCAGCAGTAGATGAATTAATTGAGATAGCAGAACAGGCAAATATACCAGCAGAAATATATCATCTTAAGGCTTCTAGACAATCAAATTATCATTTATTAGACTCTGTTATTTCAAAAGTTGAGGAAGCTAGGTCTAGAGGATTAGAAATTACAGCAGATATGTATACATATACTGCTAGTTCTACTGGACTTACTGGTGTTATACCAACTTGGGTTCAAGAAGGCGGAAGAGAAGCATGGATAAATAGAATGAAAAGACCTGAAATAAGAAAAAGACTTTTCGCAGATATTAGAAAAGAGCTTTCTGAACAACCACCAGAGGGTATACTAATGGTTGGGTTTAATAAAAAGTCTATGGCCAATAAATATAGAGGTATGACAATAGCAGAAGCTGCTAAGTTAAGAGGCGAATCACCAGAAGAGGCTATTGTTGATTTAATTATTGAAGATGGTAGTAGAATTCAATGTATCTACTTTAGTATGAGTGAAGAGAATATTAGAAAAAAAATTCAGTTACCATGGGTCTCATTTGATTCAGATGCTGGTTCATATTCTGATATATCAGAAGATTTCATAACACATCCTAGAGCATTTGGAAGTTTTATAAGAGTTATCGGAAAATATACTAGAGATGAAGGCTTATTAGAACTTCAGGAAGCAATCAGAAAACTCTCTGGTCTTCCTGCAGAAAATCTAGGGATATCTGACAGGGGATTATTAAAAGAAAATTATTTTGCAGATGTTGTAATTTTTGATCCCAATAATGTTAGAGATAATGCTACTTTCGAAGAACCTCTTCAGTATGCAGAAGGTATAGAAAATGTTTTTGTTAATGGTGTAGAAGTTATCTCTAATGGTGAACATACAGGAGAATACTCTGGAAGATTCATAAAAGGTGCTGGTTATAATTCTGGTGGAAATTAAAAAGTGCGGGTGAAGGGACTCGAACCCCCATGCCGTTAAGCACTAGATCCTAAGTCTAGCGTGTCTACCAATTTCACCACACCCGCATTAGGGGATGACAAATATAGTTAAGTTTTTTATAATAAATAATGATGAATAATATATCTGAAGAACAAAAAAAAGAATGCTTAGAAGAGTTATTAGAATTTTTAAAATTTCCATCAATAAGTGCTGATTCAAATTATAAAGATGATCTAAATAAAACTGCCAATTGGGTATCTAAATCTCTTATAAAAGCTGGCTGCGATTCATCTGAGGTTATCAAAACAAAAGGTCATCCTATTGTGTATGGTGAAAAAATAATTAATGAAGAATATCCTACTATATTAGTTTACGGTCATTATGATGTTCAACCACCTGATCCAATAGATTTATGGACAAGCCCCCCATTTGAACCTGTTATAAAAAAGACTGAAATTCATCCAGATGGAGCAATTTTTGCAAGAGGAGCATGTGATGATAAAGGGCAAGTCTATATGCATATAAAAGCATTTCAACTAATGGTTAGAAACGATAACTTAAATTGCAATGTTAAATTTATGATTGAAGGTGAGGAAGAAGTTGGAAGTAATAATCTTGAAGAGTTTATTAAAAACAATAAGGAAAAATTAAATGCAGACATAATTCTTATATCTGATACTGGATTAAGTAATATTAACAACCCTACATTAACTGTTGGTTTAAGAGGTTTGTCATATATGGAAATAAAAGTAATAGGTCCTAATAGAGATTTACATTCTGGAACATATGGTGGAACAATCTATAATCCTGCTAATGCATTGGCAAAAATCATAACGTCTCTTATTGATGATAATGGGAAAATAACTATTCCTGGTTTTTATGATGATGTTATAAATATAGATAACAATAGAAGAGAAGAAATTGAAAAGAAATCAAATTTTGATGTAGAGTCTTTCAAAGAGTCCCTAGGAATAGATGATGTAAAAGGTGAAGAAGGGTATACTACATTGGAAAGAAAATCAATAAGGCCTACTCTAGATGTTAATGGAATATGGGGAGGATATACTGGTGAAGGTTCTAAAACTGTAATTGCTAGTGAAGCAAGTGCAAAAATATCAATGCGACTAGTTCCAAATCAGGATTGGAATAAAATCAGTGACCTATTTACAGAGCATGTAAAATCTATTATTCCAAGTTCAATAAATGTTGAAATTACTAAGCATCATGGTGGAAGCCCAT
>Ga0206683_10002921_pt1 | contig 11414 bp, 13 predicted proteins | sample M280m12015metaG_FD_155483 | JGI IMG/M metagenome (GOLD analysis project Ga0206683, IMG submission 155483) | Ammonia-oxidizing marine archaeal communities from Monterey Bay, California, United States - M2 80m 12015 | ecosystem: Environmental > Aquatic > Marine > Intertidal zone | place: USA...
CCAAGATCAATTGTTCTGAAAGAGCTATCAAAAACTCTTGCCAAAAAAACTGAAATGCCATGGTATGAAATTACAAATAATGTTGAAGACTCCACAGTAAAATTCATGAAAGAAGAAAAGAATAAGGATATTTTCCCAAATGTTGATCTGTACAGTGCATCAGTTTACTACATGCTTGGAATACCAATGGATCTAAATACACCAATATTTGCAATATCTAGAGTTGTAGGATGGGCTGCACATGTTATTGAAGAAAGATTTGCAGAAGCCGCGCCAAAGCCAATGTTGTATAGACCTAAAGCAGTTTATGTTGGAAAGTATGATGGACCGCAAGGATGTGCATATGTACCAATTAATGAAAGAATCTAAAAATTAATTTCTTGTTTTGAGCCAGGTTTTTGCCTTGGAATTAATATCATTAGTGTATAACACTTCAAACACCATATCATAAAATGTAATTCCTTTTTTTTGTGCCTGTATATCAAGCCACTTTATACCATCAGCAAGTTCAGGATCAAATTCAGAAAAATCAACTAACTCATCTACCATTTTTTTAAAGAAATTATGAGATTTCATCATAAGTTGGATTTCATAATTGATCATTAAGCCCAGAATTCAAATTATATTGATAAAGCACTAGTATTTGATTGACACATGGAGCACGAGCTTTTCTTTGATGGTACAGTAAAAAAGTACTCATGGGCAATAAAAAATGAGAGTAAAACAATACATCAAAAAAGAGATCACCCACCAGCATATCTTTCAGGTGGAAAATTAGATGTTAAAAATAATGAAGAATCAAAATTCATTTCTCTACATGTTGGGATATATTGGGGATTAGGTGTTTTCATCATCAAAGATCATGATACAGTAAATGTAATGTGTGATTCAAAAAATATGTATGAAATTCTAACTAATAATAAAAAAACTGATAGTCAAATTATTAATGATAAAATTCACTTTATTAACCAACTAACAAACCACAGAAATTTAAAAATAAACTACCAAATTATAGAATCGAAAAAAAACTTAGCTTCTAAATACACTTCAACCGATGAAGAATCTTCAGTACCTAGTAATTCTAGAGGGTTTGTTTAATGATTAAACCAATATCATTAACATTAGTGTGAGTTGGACCAGTTTGTATCAATCCACCAAATTTTTTGAAGTAGTTAAATGAATCATTATTTTTCAAATAATTTTCAAATGATGGCATGTTAACATTAGAAACAATTGCACCTGCAACTTTTGTATTACCATCAATTCCATCAGTGCCAATAGATGAAATTATACATGGATAATTTTTTAACTCCTTTGATAAATGAAGAACCAATTCTTGATTTCTTCCACCCTTACCTGTCCCAATAACGTTTACTGTAGTTTCACCACCAAAAATTATACATGATTTTTTTATCACTTTAAATTTTTTAGCGATATTTCTTGCAGTGATTTTAACATTGGAATTTAGATCAGACATAACATGCACACTATATCCTAGATTTTCTGCTTTATTCATCATCTTGACAAGAGAACTTTTGTTATTACCTACTATGATGTTAGTAAGTTTTGATTTCTTTGGTGTTTCAGGAATTTTTCCATTAATGCCATCTTTTAGCACACTAATTACATTTCTTGATATTTTTTTCTCAATTTTATATTTTTTAATAATTTTTAATGCGTCAGAAAAGGTTGTCTTATCAGCATATGTAATTCCAGATGATATTGAACTGAGATCATCACAAATTACATCTGACAAAATAAATGAAATTCCAGAACTACGCATTTTTTGAATTAGTTTCCCACCTTTGATATCTGAAATATGCTTCCTCACACAAGAAATTTCATTGATATTTGCCCCACAATGAATTAATTCGTGATTTACACAAATTTTCTCTTCAAGTGTAATACCACTAGGAAGAGTAACTAATGATGAACCGCCGCCTGAAATTAAAAAAATAATAAAATCATTTTTTGTAGCAGAATTAACAAATTTCTGTATATATTTTCCAGCTTTTAGACTTTGAAGGTTGGGTAATGGATGACCCGACATGAAAAAACGTATTTTTTTTGTGGTAAAAATTGGCTTGTAATCTGATGGTAAAACAACAATACCACTCTTAAGAATAATTTTTGATAATACAAATTTTGCCATAGAATCTGCAGCCTTACCAATTGCAACTAAATACACATTCTCAAATTCTTTTAGGTTAATGGTAGATTTTGTAGTTTTAATCTTATTTTTAGAAAAATATCGTGACAAACCAATTTGTGGATCTGCATATGTTAATCCCTCATCAAGTATTTTTACTGCATCCTGAAATTTTTTATTACTTCTAAAAAATGAGTTATTTTGTATCATCTATCTAACCAAGCAAAAAATGACTTAAAGCCTTTCTAAGTTGTAAGATATAAAAAGAGAAAGAAAATCCACAGTGTATGGCTAAAGTATTACTTCCAAAAAAAATTGAATTTGGTAATAATGCATTATCAGATGCTGAATATCCAAAAAATGCATTGGTGGTGACAACTGCTCCTCCAGCATTATCTGATAAATGGTTAGATAAAATGGGAATTCAAGATTATATGTTATTTGATAAAGTTACCCCAGAACCATCTATTGATGATGTTAATTCTCTCATATCTGAATATAAAGAAAAAAATCCATCTGTCTTAATCGGTCTTGGTGGTGGAAGTTCACTTGACGTTGTAAAATATTCTGCATCAGAATTTGGAGTAGAGAAAATTTTAATTCCAACAACATTTGGTACAGGAGCTGAGATGACAACATATTGTGTTCTCAAGTTCGATGGAAAAAAGAAATTACTTAGAGAAGATAGATTCCTTGCAGACAGAGCAGTTATTGATTCGTATTTTATGGATGGAACACCAGAGCAGATTCTTAAAAATTCAGTTTGTGATGCGTGTGCACAAGCCACAGAAGGTTATGATAGTAAACTTGGAAATAATTTAACAAGAACTCTATGCAAACAAGCATTTGATGTATTACATGATGCAATAATGAATGATAAACCAGAAAATTACCCATATGGTTCTATGTTATCAGGAATGGGATTTGGTAACTGCTCTACTACATTAGGACATGCACTATCATATGTATTCTCAAATGAGGGTGTTCCTCACGGATTTTCATTGTCATCTTGTACTACTGTGGCACACAAACACAACAAATCAATATTCTATGATAGATTCAAGGAAGTGATTGAAAAATTAGGATTTGATAAGATGGAACTTAAAGCTGATGTAAGTGAAGCAGCAGATGTTGTTATGACTGATAAAGGACATCTAGATCCAAATCCAATATCAATTTCAAAAGAAGATGTTGTTCAATGTTTGAATGATATTAATTCTGGAAATCTTTGATCATTTATTTTATTTCAGGCAGAGTAATTTCTTATACTTTATAAAATGCATATTAACACCAAAATGGAAGGTTTGAAATAATGTTAAAGTTTGGAATTCAAAATGGATTAAATGTTGCAAGAGCAGGTTATACTGAAGATCAAATTTTGACTGCATGTATGCTTGCTGATAAAACTGGTTATGACTCCATTTTCTATATGGACCATACAAATGTTCCACAATGGAAAAATGCTATTGTGTTAGATCCATGGGTCATGCTTTCTTCAATTGCAGCTGTAACAAACAATGTTGAGCTTGGAACATGTGTAACTGATGCAATTAGAAGACATCCATCAAATATTGCATTAGCTGCTATAACACTGGATAGAATTTCAAAAGGACGAGCCATTTTGGGAATTGGTGCTGGTGAAGCACAAAATCTTAAAGAATTTTGTATTCCATTTGACAAACCAGTCTCTAAATGGGAAGAACAAATTCAAGTAATCAAAAAATTATATCAGTCAACACCTGATAATACCGTAGACTTTGAAGGAAAGTATTACAAATTAGAGAGTGCATGCCTTCAAGCACCACCGATACGAAAACCTCACCCACCAACGTATATGGCATCAGGTGGAAAAAGAACATTAGCATTAACAGGAAAATATGGTGAAGGCTGGCTTCCAATAGGCTACACACCAGAATTATTCGAGGATCATAAAGAACAGATTATTAATTCTATGAATGAAAACGGTAGAACCGAAGAAGAGAAAGAAGATTTCCAAATGGCATTAGATATTGATGTATACTTCTCAGATGATGGGGAAGCTTCATGGGCAAAAATGAAAGAAGCTGTAAAAGTAAGTTTGTTTAAAGAAGAAATTCTTAGGGTGCATGGTCTTAAAGAAATTGAAGGTTTCGATTTTAAAAAATACTTTACAGAATATTCAATGTCAAATCAAGACTGGATTGTAAAAATGCGTGAAGCAGCAACGAAAATTCCAGATAATATTGCAAGATCATCTACTGGTGTTGGAACACCTGATGATGTAATTCAAGTTTTTGAGAGATTTATTAAAGCTGGTGTAAATCATTTTGTAATAAGATTTTGGGGATCGAGTCCAGGGTATTTTGGCTCTATTGATAAATTCGCAAGTAAGGTAATTCCATATTTTAAGGAACAAGAAAAAAAATAATTAAAATGAAAAATTCTTTAATAATTAAAATTTATAATAATTATGCAGTTACTTGGTAGTTTAGAGATAAAATCAAAAGAGAAGATTAAGGAATTTTTAAATTCTGAATCTACAGGAAGGGTAGCAAGTATAGATGATAGTGGATTTCCCCAAATTATTCCTATGAATTTTGTTTTCCTGAATGATGTAATTTACATGCATTCCCATATTAGAGGTGAAAAACTTGAAAATATTAAAAAAAATGAAAAAGTTGGTTTTGAGGTAGATAGAAATTTGGAATTCTTACCATCATATTTTTCAGACCCAAAAGACGCATCACTTGCAGATACACTATACATTAGTGTTGTAATAAAGGGGAAAGGAATTATTGTAATTGATAATGATGAAAAGACATTGGCATTAAATGAATTGATGACTAAATATCAACCTGAAGGTGGGTATGAACCAATTAATCCTCAAATGGATGTACTAAATGAAGTGACGGTAATCAAGATAACTCCTGATTCAATTAGAGGAAAATACAAAATTGGGCAAAACTTAAAAAATGATGCTAAAATTGAACTTGCTAGAAAAATATTTGAACGAAATTCTTCAACATCAAGAAAAACATTAGAAATAATGGGATTTTCAATTTCAGAAAATGGAATCAGCCTAGAAAAAGATGTAAAATGGTAATTTTACATCAATTTTTATAAACATTTTAAGTGCAATTTGATTGATGTCAGATTCTACAATTGATGATGCACTAAGACTTTTAGAGAAAGGTAAAGGTAGTCCTGACCGGATAAAAAGAATTATTGAATCATTTCAAAAGCGTAGTTTGGTTTCATTGGAAGATAGAAAATACATAGATGCTTTGGTAACACAGTACTTAACACCAAGACAGAGAGTGCAAATTCGAAAAAAAGAATCTAATAAAGAACAAACAACTAGTTTCCCAAGAATTAGAAAGTCTCAAGAAAGTGAATATAAAATTACAGAAAATAATTTACCGAAACCAAAGTTAAATGAAACAGATGATTTTACAGTAAAAATAGAAAAGTCAAATGAAAATACTTCTAGTTTTGAAGAATATGAGAAGAAGTATCTTCATAGAATAACGGATGAGACTGATGCATCACTAGAAGAAAAATTTGTTGCAGAGATTGAAAAAGGTCCACCGCCAAAAAGTAAATCATCATCTGGTAAAAATGCAGTAATAATTGGAATAATTGCTGCTATAGTAATTGGTGGTGGTGGTGGAGTATTACTCATGAATTTTGATTCAAATGATGATATCATATTAGAATATGCAGTATGTAATGATACTCAAATACTTGTTTCATCAACGAAGATTCCAGAATTCCCAGATCATGAAAAAGACTTGCAACATTACTTGGATCGATATAATAATGAACCAAGCTACAAAGATTGGTTTGATAGGAATTTTCCTGATCAGACAGTACAAGAAGTTTTAGTGGTTACATCATCTGGTCCTAGTACTAACAATATACCTAATTTTCCTGACCCAGAAAAAGACTTACAACATTACTTGGATCGATATAATAATGAACCAAGCTACAAAGATTGGTTTGATAGGAATTTTCCTGATCAGACAGTACAAGAGGTAGTCTGCTAATTACGAATTTCTTTACACTTCATACTATGCTTTTATCCAAATAAAAAAAATATTCAAAATATTAACAAAAATCATCCAAAGATGATTCACGCAATGGCTGGGCTGAAAACCCTTGATTAACTAAATCTTGTGCAAATTCATCTACAAATCCATGTACTGTATACACTTTTTCAGCACCTGATTGCTTTACTAATTGGACTAATTCATTATAATCACAATGATCACTTAGTGGAATTGAATAATCAGTTCCTCGAGAAAATCCAAATTTCTTTGACATTGCCCATCCACTAAATCCAATTGTTACTGCACCATACTTTAACTTCATTTCTTGTATGAATTTATTTTTTGAGCTCATCATAGGTGCTATCATTATCCAAGGTTTTTTGTCAAGAAGACCATTTGATTTTGCCTCTGTGTAACCAATTTCTTCCCTTATTGGCACACCAAGTTTCCTATGCAAGTCATTCATTTTTTTTACAGAATCATGATAGTATACTGGCTCCCAACTATCAAATAGTTGAGAAATTGTTTGGGATTTTCCAAGTTCATAGCCAAGTAATAATACAGGTCGTCCATTAGAATACAAATCTGAAATTATTCCATTAACTTGTTCAACAATCTTACTAATTTCTGGAAAAATGAATTCTGGTAAACCAAAAGTACATTCTGTTATCAAGGTTTTACATTTTGGAATTTTTGCACCTTTCAGAAAACCTCTGTCACGTAAAGTTATATCACCAGTATAGAAAATATCCTCAAAAAGTAGACCTTTTGAGCCTAAAATATGACCAGTGTCAATAAGTGAGAAATTATCTAATGATTCTTGAGAATCAAATGAAAATCCACGAATCTTGGCAATCTCACTAGTTTCTTTAGATGTGATGATTGTACCTGACCCACCTTTTGGTAGATGGTCGATATGAGCATGTGAAACAAAATTAATACCTTCATTTTGTACTGTTTTGGGATCAAGGTACACTGAAGAATTATTAGTCTTGTAAGTAATTCCATTTTTTGTTAATCTGAGTGTTCCCATAAAATTCTAATTCATATTTCAATTATAAACTACAATATTGATCAAATGTTAACAAACAAATACTTTATTTTAATGACATGCCAAAAACAATCATTGCAAAATTTGGGAATTTTAATTTCTGGTAGAGGAAGTAATATGGAATCAATTCTAAAAACAATAAAAAAACAAAAGATTCCAATAAAACCATCAATTGTAATATCAAACAAAGCCAATGCCAAAGGATTAAAAATTGCACAGAAACTAGGAGTTAAAACATTATTGATAGATAGTAAAGGTTACAAAAATAAGAGAGTCGAATATGATAAGAGAATAATTCATGAATTAGAAAAAAATGGAGTTACATCAAAAAATGGACTTGTTTGTCTTGCTGGGTTTATGAGAGTAATTAGTCCATATTTTATTAAAAAATATAAAAATAGAATTCTAAATATTCATCCTGCACTGTTACCTTCATACCCAGGATTAAATGCACAGGAGCAAGCTATTCAAAATGGAGCAAAATTTTCAGGTTGTACAGTGCATTTTGTAGATGAGGGTGTAGACTCTGGTCCAATTATTATACAGTCAGTAGTTAAAGTTAGAAATAATGATACTGAGCAAACACTTTCTAAGAGAATTCTAGTAAAAGAACATAAAATTTATCCAGAAGCAGTTAATCTTTTTGCAAGAAAAAAGATCCGTCTATCAGGAAGACGAGTAATGATACTTGATTAGTAATTAAGTTCCGCCAAAAAAATACAGAACAATTAGTTTTTTTGTATTTCCAAAAAAATAATGTTTAATGTTTTTAGGTACGAAAAATGCTTTACCTGGCTTTAGTATATACTCATTTTTGTTAATATGTAAGAAACCATTCCCTTTGAGTACATAATACATTTCATCAGAGTCATGTGGTTCTTGTGTATCTTCCTCACCTGGCTCTAATGACAAAATTCCAGCCGCTAAGGTTTCTTTATCAAGAAACGTATTAAAATATGAATTGGTACCAGAAATTTGCTTGAGATATGTATCAGTATCATATTCATATTTCATACGTTAATTCAATACACTGAATCTAAAAATCTTAGTATAGTGTAATTAAATAATAACAAAATCTTAATTTTTTTATGGCTGGAACAAAAATTGATGGTCTAGAAGTTGCTAAAAATATCAAACAGATAGTCTCAGAAACTGTCAAACAACTGACTGAGCAAGGAATTAGTCCGTGTCTTGCAACAATTCTTGTAGGTGATAATCCCGCCTCTCAGACTTATGTTAGAAATAAACACAAAGCATGTGAAGAAGTTGGTATAATTACACAAGATCATCAACCATCGGCAGACATTACACAAGAAAAACTGAATGAGTTAATTGATTCATTAAATGAAGATGCATCTGTACACGGTATTTTATTACAACTCCCACTTCCAAGAGAATTAAATGAATTTGAAGCGACATCAAGGATATTACCAGAAAAAGATGTTGATGGTTTAACACCATATAATGTTGGATTATTATCTATTGGAAGTGGAATACTAAAGCCATGTACACCTTCAGGAATAATTGAAATGCTTGACTATTACAAAATTCCTCTTGAAGGTAAAAATGTAGTAATTATTAATCGAAGTAATCTTGTAGGTAAACCATTATATCATTTACTACTACAAAAAAACTCTACAGTAACTACATGTCACTCTAGAACTTTAAATTTAAAAGAAATCTGCCAAAATTCAGATATCATCATAACTGGTGTTGGTGACAGAGATAGATTTACACTTACAAGTGACATGATAAAAGAAAATGCCGTAGTAATTGATGTTGCGACAACACATCATAATGGAAAACTAAAAGGTGACTCGGATTTTAATGAAATAATTTCTAAAGCCTCATATGCATCACCTGTTCCAGGTGGAGTTGGTCCAATGACTGTTGCGATGCTTTTGAAAAATACTACCACTGCAGCTGCATTATGCAAGGGAATTGACATCAAATCCTAAAAAAGATGCTTTACGAAAGCATCTTTTGGAAAAAAGAGACTCTATGTCGTTTGAGATTATGGGATTTCATGCTCAAAGAATTTTATCAAAGTTAAAAAAAATGAAATCTTTTTCTCAAGCAGAATCAGTTGGATGCTATTATTCGATTGGAAGTGAGGTTCAAACAAATGAGATAATCAAGTTACTATTAGATGGAAAAAAAATAGTTTCGCTACCTCAAGTTTGTGATGATACAATGATTTTTAGAAAAATTGAGGACATATCTAAACTTGAAAAGGGTAATTTTGACATTCCAGAACCAAAAGAAAGCTGCCCTATACAGGAAACCCATGATGTAATACTGGTTCCATGTATAGGACTAGATAATAATGGAAATAGAATTGGTTATGGATATGGATTTTACGATAAGTATCTTACAAAAAATGAATCAACAAAAATTGCCTTAACATATTCAAAACAAATTGTTAAATCAGTACCAAATTCTGAGCATGATGTCAAGATGGATTTGATTGTAACCGAAACTGATGTAATTGAAACATCATAGATAGGAAAGACCTTTTTTTCCTATATCACTTCTCTGATACTTATTTTCCCAACTAATTTTTTGTGCAGAACTATATGCATTATTTATTGCATCATTTAGAGAAGCACCTAATGCAGTGACACCTAAAACACGACCGCCGTTTGAGATAGTTTTTCCATTTTCATTTTTTGTTCCTGCATGAAAAACAAAAGAATTTTCTGAGATATCAGATAAACCAGTGATTTCATCGCCTTTAGGATAAGAATTTGGATATCCATTAGATGCCAAAACAATACAAACTGCTGATTCATTTTTCCAAGAAATTTCTGGCAAATTATTTAATTTTCCTTCAGATGAAGCTTTGAGATACTCGTACAAGTCAGAATCTAGACGCATCAGAATTGGCTGACACTCGGGATCACCCATTCTAACATTATACTCTAAAACATATGGCTTGCCATCACGAATCATTATTCCAGCATATAGAAATCCTCGAAACTCTATTCCCTCTTTATTCATTGATGAAATTGTTTTGGCAATGATTTGTTCTTGTATTACACTACCAAGTTTGTCATCTATTACAGGTGTTGGTGAATATGCACCCATACCACCAGTATTTGGTCCCTTATCATTATCATAAACTCTTTTGTGATCTTGGCTTGTAGCCATAGGAATTCCTACTAATCCATCACATAATGCAATATATGATGCTTCAATACCAACAATTCTTTCTTCAATTATGATTTTTGACCCTGCATCACCAAATTCTTTTTTGACTAGAATTTTATCAATTGCATCATTTGCTTCGTCATTATTAGCACAAACAATTACTCCCTTACCTGCTGCAAGTCCATCAGCCTTGACTACTACTTGTTTATCATATGTACTAACAAATTCTTTTGCTTTTTGTGCATCATCAAATATTTCAAAATCAGCTGTTGGGATATCATTTCTTTTCATAAATTCTTTAGCCCAAATTTTACTAGATTCTAATTGTGCAGCTTGTTTTGATGGGCCAAATACTGCTAAACCCTTCTTAGTAAAGTTGTCAACTAAACCATTTGCCAGAGGTGCTTCAGGACCGACCACTGTAAAACAACTTTTTTCTTGAGCAAAATTAGATAATGCATCAATATCATCTACTGAAATTGGAATATTTTGTGATGTGCCACCATTCCCAGGTGCTACATAAACCTCATCAACTAAATCAGACTGAGATAATTTCCAAGATAAGGCATGTTCGCGTCCACCAGAGCCAACAACTAAAACGTTTACCAATAGATATACAATAGAATTCTAGTATATATTCAAAGAGATTATTATTATAGGAAAAAACATTCCAGACGTTAGATGAAACAAGTAGAAAACTTCGATATCAAGCAAATTGAAAAAAATGTCAAGGAATACTTGAAGACGCAAAATACACTTGATCTAATCTCAAAATCGCCTGATAAAAATAACGAAATTATGTTCATCGAAGGTCCACCTACAATGAATGGAAAACCACATGCAGGTCATCTGCGTGGACGTGTATTCAAAGATTTATGGTATAGATACAACGTATTGTCTGGAAACAACGTAACATTCAACGCAGGATGGGATACACAAGGTTTGCCAGTAGAACTGCAAGCTGAAAAAGAACTTGGTATAGAAAAAGGAAGAAAAGAGGACAGAACTGAAGAAGAGATTAAGGAACTAGTATCAG
>Ga0206683_10002928_pt1 | contig 11401 bp, 8 predicted proteins | sample M280m12015metaG_FD_155483 | JGI IMG/M metagenome (GOLD analysis project Ga0206683, IMG submission 155483) | Ammonia-oxidizing marine archaeal communities from Monterey Bay, California, United States - M2 80m 12015 | ecosystem: Environmental > Aquatic > Marine > Intertidal zone | place: USA...
CTTTTCCAGTGACACGGGCTTGATACTTGAAGCATGCCCGGCCGTGCCGAAAGCTTCATAACGCGCTATCACAATACTTTTCATTGCCTTCATCGACTCGGCAAGATATTTTCTTGGGTCAAACTCTGACCGATTGCCGTCCAAAAACCTACGAATAGAACCGGTAGATGCCAGACGCAAATCTGTGTCGATATTAATTTTTCGCACGCCGTGTTTAATACCTTCCTGAATTTCTTCGACCGGCACACCATAGGTCTCGGGTATTTCACCGCCAAATTCATTGATAACAGCCAACCAGTCTTGTGGCACGCTGGATGAACCGTGCATCACCAGATGCGTGTTGGGTATGCGGGCATGTATTGCCTTTACCTGGTCTATAGCCAGCACATCACCGGTCGGCGGGCGAGTAAACTTGTATGCACCATGACTGGTACCAATCGCAATCGCTAGGGCGTCGACTCTTGTCTGTTCAACAAAATCTGCCGCTTGTTCCGGGTCCGTTAACATCTGGTCCATGGACAACTTACCTTCAGCACCCACTCCGTCTTCTTCGCCTGCTTCCCCGGTTTCGAGGGAACCAAGACAACCAAGCTCACCTTCCACGGTAACGCCGCAGGCGTGGGCCATTTCAGTTGTCCTTCTCGTCACTTCGACGTTGTATTCGTAACTCGCCGGTGTTTTCTGGTCTTCCATCAAAGAGCCGTCCATCATCACAGAGGAGAATCCCAACTGAATTGACTGCTGGCAGGATGCAGGGGAAGCACCGTGATCCTGATGCATAACAACGGGAATGTCGGGAAATTCCTCGATCGCTGCAAGAATCATATGGCGAAGAAAGTTGGATCCCGCATATTTTCGAGCACCTGCGGAAGCCTGCACAATCACAGGACTATTCGTCTCTTCAGCGCCTTCCATAATTGCCCGCATCTGCTCCAAGTTATTTACATTAAACGCGGGTACGCCGTACTGGTTTTCAGCCGCGTGATCTAGCAGCTGTCTCATACTTACTAACGCCATGATTTTTCTCCTTACCGTGACCAACCTAGTGATCACGATTTAATTTGTCACTGATATCACGCTGATGGGCACCCATTACGAAGGAGCGCCAAACGGTGATTACTCACTTTTTGGGACTAATTAGCTTCCCTGAATCTTTTTTGCAGTACAGCAACCGCTGGTAACGTTTTTCCTTCGACAAATTCCAGGAAGGCACCGCCACCGGTCGAAATATAACTGACTTGATCACCAATGCCATATTTATCAATTGCTGCAAGGGTGTCTCCACCACCTGCAATCGAGAAACCCTGATTGTTTGCGATGTCTTGTGCAAGTTGTTCAGTGCCGCCGCCAAACGCGTCCATTTCGAACACACCAACAGGACCATTCCAAATAATCGTACCGGCATTTTTTATGATTTCACTAATCGCGTCTCTGCTACGTGCGCCAATATCTAATACCATCTCATCTTGTTGAACCTGATCAGCCGGTTTTTCGACAGCACCACTTTCATCGTCAAAGCCCTTTGCAACAACAACGTCTACCGGTATCGGGATGTTCACCTTTTCTAGCAATGCACGGGAAGTTTCAAGCAAATCCATTTCACAAAGTGACTTTCCAACCTCAGCCCCGGTTGCCGCAAGGAAAGTATTTGCGATGCCACCGCCAACGACAAGACTATCGACTTTTTCGGCAAGCGCGTCTAACACTTCAAGTTTAGTTGAGACCTTACTACCACCAACTACCGCAACGACAGGTCTCGCCGGACTCGTAAGCGCAAGTTCCAGGGCATTAAGCTCGGCGAGTAACAAGGGTCCTGCACAGGCTATCGGGGCGAATTGTGCAACGCCTTCGGTGGTCGCCTGAGCTCTGTGAGCAGTACCAAATGCATCCATCACAAAAACGTCGCACAATCCGGCTAGTCGCTTAGCCAGATCAAGATCGTTCTTTTTCTCACCCGTGTTGATGCGCACGTTTTCAAATAAATAAAGCGTTCCATTATCTGAATCAGGTTCGAAAGCGTCTTCTAGATAATCTTCAACAAGCTTCACTCGATTGTCGGCGCCTAATGCCTTGCTCAGATAATCAGCGACCGGTGCCATACTCATTTCCGGCTGCTCTGCGATCGACATACCCTCTTCGGGACGACCAAGGTGAGACATCACCATCACGATAGCACCCGCAGATAAGGCATATTTGATCGTTGGTAATGCTGCCCTTATCCTCGCATCGCTGACTACTTTGCCATTCTTGATTGGCACATTGAGGTCTTCCCTGATGAGCACCCGTTTACCTTTAATATCAAGGGTCTTAAAATCGAGCACTGACATTAAAGATTCAGCTCCTTAACTCGCTTGACAATATTTTTCGCTGAAAAACCGAAGTGTTCCAACACGTCAGGTCCTGGACCACTTTCGCCAAAACCCGCCATCCCAAGCACATCCCCGTCCAGACCAACCCATTTTCGCCAATAATCACCATGACCTGTTTCAACCGCTAATCTCTTACGACAGTTATTCGGTAGCACGCTTTCCTGATACGCTTTTGATTGCAGGGCGAAGGTATCAGCGCTTGGCATCGATACAACACGGACCGACATATTCTCTTTTTGCAGGATTTCAAAAGCTTGAACGGCTATCGCAACCTCAGATCCAGTCGCAATAATAATGACCTCCGGCGTGCCGGAACAATCTCTGAGAACATAGGCACCTTTTTCTACTTCTTCGAGAAGCGCTTTGTCTCTATCAATGTAGGGCAGGCTCTGCCTTGAAAATACCAATGAGGTAGGCGCCGCTTTTCTTTCAATCGCCGCTTTCCATGCAACAACCGTTTCAACGGTATCACAGGGCCTCCAAACAGACATATTTGGCGTGGTCCGGAGATTGGTTAATTGCTCGATCGCCTGATGTGTCGGGCCATCTTCTCCCTGGCCAATCGAATCGTGGGTATAAACGTGAATGTTTCGAATCCCCATCAGTGCTGACATCCGGACGGCATTTCTCGCGTATTCCATAAAAATAAGAAACGTCCCGGTAAAGGGCAGAATGCCACCATGAAGTGCCATGCCATTCGCCATGGCTGTCATGCCAAACTCCCTGACACCGTAATAAATGTAATTCCCATCTGCATCATTCGGTGTTACCGCTTTCATTTCTGGCCAGCTAGTAAGATTAGAACCGGACAAGTCCGCAGAACCCCCTGTCAACTCTGGCATCAGCTTTGCCAGTTCAGCGATCACTTTTGCTGATGCCTGCCGAGAAGCCATGGATTCCGCTTTTTCATAGACAGCTTCCAGCAACGCTTTCATCGACGCTTCAAAGCCATCAGGCAATTCGGCCGACATTCGGCGATCAAATTCCGCAGCAAGTTCGGGGAACTGTGCTTTGTACTCCGCAAAAGTCTGTTGCCAATGCGCTTCTGCATCAGCTCCGTTACCCTTACAATCAAACCCCTCATAAACTTCGGCGGGGATATCAAAGGGCTCGTGGCCCCAACTCAGTTTCTCCCTCGCACCTATAATTTCGTCCTTGCCCAGTGGGGAGCCATGACTCCCAGAAGTACCCGCCTTGTTCGGTGCCCCATAGCCAATTTCGGTTTGACAACAAATGAGGGTTGGCTTGTCACTGTTCGCACGGGCTGCTTCAAGCGCAGCTGCAACTGCCGCATGATTGTGGCCGTCAACTGCAGGAATAACTTGCCAGCCGTATGCTTCAAATCGTTTTGGGGTGTCATCGGCAAACCAGCCTTCAATGGCACCATCGATGGAGATGCCATTGTCGTCGTATACACAAATCAGTTTGCCCAGCCCGAGGGTTCCCGCTAAGGAAGCCACCTCGTGGGAAACACCTTCCATCAAACAACCGTCCCCAGCAAATACATACGTGAAATGGTCGACGATATTGAGCGCACGTCCATCGATTGATCGGTTAAAGTGCGCAGCCAACATTTTCTCGGCCAGCGCCATGCCGACTGCATTTGCCAAACCCTGACCAAGGGGACCAGTCGTAGTCTCAACGCCGGGGGTATAACCGTACTCCGGGTGTCCCGGGGTTTTGGAGCCCAACTGACGAAAGTTCTTCAATTCTTCAATCGAAAGGTCGTATCCCGTCAAATGAAGCAGGGCATAGATCAACATAGAGCCATGACCGTTCGAGAGGACAAACCTGTCCCTGTTCTGCCAGTCCGGATTCTGCGGGTTATGCCTTAGAAACTGTGTCCACAACACTTCAGCGATATCAGCCATACCCATCGGAGCACCTGGGTGTCCACTTTTCGCTTTTTCGACGGCATCCATCGTAAGGGCGCGAATAGCATTTGAACGGTTTTTTTGAGCACTCATGAGGGTCAACCTGACAGAAAAGTGAGGCGGCTATTTTCTACTAGCCGTGTCACGACATCAACAGATGAACGCTGTCCAGAGGCTATTTATTTCGCAATTCAAGCGCACCACAGATTTTATTACTCTCGCAGCCCTGTGGACTCTGTATGAAGGGCAATAACGATGATCATGAGCTATTATCACTCCTCTGCTATGTCAAATTTCACTGAGTCACTTTACAATTCGCGGTCGGGCGTTAGACACCGGTCAAACACAACAATTATTCGAATCATAGGTACAAATATCCCATGTCAATAAACAGAACTTTTACCTCAGAATCCGTATCAGAAGGCCATCCGGACAAAATGGCTGACCAAATTTCAGACGCAATCCTGGATGCAATTATTGCTGAGGACAAGGAGGCCCGTGTCGCCTGCGAAACCATGGTAAAAACCGGGATGGTTATTATTGCGGGTGAAATCACTACAAGCGCCTGGATTGACCTAGAAGAGCTTTGCCGCGACGTCATCCTCGATATTGGCTACAACAGTTCAGATGTTGGCTTTGACGGCGCCTCATGCGCAATCATCAATGCCATCGGTAAGCAGTCTCCTGATATCGCAATGGGTGTCGATGATAGTGCAGATCACGAGCAAGGGGCTGGCGATCAGGGCTTGATGTTTGGTTACGCCAGCAACGAAACCGACGTGCTGATGCCAGCACCGATAACTTATTCCCACCTGCTTGTGAAAAAGCAGGCAGAGGTGCGGAGAGCCGGCACGCTGGACTTTCTGAGACCAGATGCAAAAAGCCAAATTTCTTTTAAGTATGACGAAAATGGTCAACCCACCTCAATTGACGCTGTCGTGCTTTCCACTCAGCATGACCCTTCAATCTCGCTTGACGATCTTCGCGCAGGCGTGATGGAAGAAATTATCAAACCTGTGCTACCGGACAATTGGCTCCACGCCGATACCAAGTATCACATTAACCCAACGGGCAATTTTGTGATTGGTGGCCCTGTCGGTGACTGCGGTCTCACTGGCAGAAAGATAATCGTAGACACTTACGGCGGCATGGCCCGGCATGGCGGGGGCGCATTCTCTGGAAAAGACCCGTCAAAAGTTGATCGAAGCGCGGCTTACGCGGGACGTTACGTTGCTAAAAACATCGTAGCTGCAGGACTTGCTGATCGATGCGAAATTCAGATTTCCTATGCTATCGGCGTTGCCGAACCGACTTCAATTAGTATCAATACGTTTGGTACTGGCAAATTGCCGGACGAGAAGATCGAGGACCTTGTCGCGGAGCACTTCGATCTCCGGCCTAAAGGACTCATCGCCATGTTAGATCTGAAGCGACCAATTTACAGAGACACCGCCGCTTACGGCCACTTTGGCCGGGAAGAACCTAACTTCACTTGGGAGAAGACCGACAAAGCGGACGCATTGGCCAAAGCGCTTTAGCATTTTACCTGAGACTATCACGTGACGTTACAATCAACATTCAAAAAACAGTTCAGCTGCGAGTTTTCAGCGCCAAAGTCTGAAGAGGCAGGTGCCAAGCTTCTCTCAGCGCACGATCGCCTGGCAGCACTTGGCCCTGCATATTTCTCCGTGACCTACGGAGCTGGAGGCTCAACGAAAGATGGCACCAAACAAGCAGTTATTGATATCAGAGCGAAAGGTTCAGACGTGGCACCACATCTGTCTTTTGGCGGAGACAGCGCGGACAAGATTGAAGCGTTACTCAGCGAGTACAAAAATGCCAATGTGACGCGTGTCGTCGCCCTCAGGGGCGATATGCCTTCTGGCATGGGTGGCTCCGTACGCTTGACCTATGCAAATGAACTGGTTGATTTTATCCGGGAAAAAACCGGCGATCACTTTCATATCGAAGTAGCGGCTTATCCTGAAGTTCATCCCGATTCTCGCAGCGTAGAGTCTGACCTAGATTTCTTCAAAGCGAAGGTTGACGCGGGGGCGAATAGCGCGATCACACAGTATTTTTACAACCCTGCCGCTTACTTCAACTTTATCGACGCTTGCGAAAAAAAAGGAGTCTCAATACCTATCATCCCCGGCATTATGCCAATCTCGAATTTTCAAACTTTGGTTCGATTTTCAGACATGTGCGGGGCTGACATCCCGCGATGGATCAGAAAAAACCTTGAATATTATCAAGACGATAAAGAAAGCCTAAAGGCGTTTGGGCATGAGGTTGTCCTGCAACTTTGTCAAGACCTGTTAACCGGAGGCGCACCGGGCTTACATTTTTACACCTTAAATCAATCCAAACCAACGATTAGGTTATGGCGCGACCTCGGGTTATAGGTTAGTAGGATGCGTCTTTCTCGTTTCTACGTTGAGGAAGATTTATCAGCGGGCCAGATTTACGCCCTAGGCACAGACCTAACCCATTACCTCCGCAATGTTCTCAGAGTAAAATCTGGCGACAAGATCATGCTTTTTAATGGTCAGGGCGGAGAATATCTCGCACAAATAGAGGCAGTCAGCAAAAAGGAAGTTTCTGCGATTGTCATCCAATTCGAGCCTTCCAACCGCGAATCTGAATTACACCTTTGCCTCGGCGTCAGCGTGGTTAAGCGGGACGCAATGGATACCATCATTCAAAAATCGACCGAATTGGGTGTTAGTGAGATTCAACCGCTGATTGCCGACCTCACAACAGTTTCGGCAAAAGCCATCAAACAACGGGTCGATCACTGGCGAGGAATTGCGATCAGCGCCTGCGAACAATGCGGACGCAACACGCTGCCAGCACTTCATAGCCCGGTCGCAATTCAAGAGTGGATTCCCCTTCAAACATCTGAGCTGAAACTAGCAATGGACCCATCGGGTGACTATTCTTTGATGGATCAGTATCCTGGTACGGCGGTGATCGCCCACCCGAAGCGCATATCTGTGCTTATCGGTCCCGAGGGTGGCTTAAGCGAGAATGAGCTCCAACTGGCGGCGCGCCATGGATATCTGGCAACGCGACTCGGCCCTCGCATATTACGCGCCGATACCGCGCCGGTCGCAGTACTCTCTATTCTTCAGGCGAGATTTGGTGACTTCTCTTCATCGGCAAAGGCCACCGAACATATCTTCGACTCAATATAATCCAGATTCGGAATCGACAGAACCTCTTCACCGTAACGAACCTTCATCAATTCAGTGCGCTCGACTTTTTCTCTAGATTCTGTGAATTCTCTCGAATGAAAAAGCGCGACTTAACGTCTGCAATCCGCGGCGTTTCTCTTTTCGCACCGTTAACAAGCTCCAGAAGTTCAGCGCCAAGATCTACAGAAACTTCACCCAGGGAACTCGCCCCACGGTCAATAAGATCCTTTAATTCTGCATCGACTCGCTTCAATTTCTCTGCTGTATGAGCGTTCAGTTTTATTGCTCCAGTGCTGATACCTTCGGCCACTGCTAGTGCAACCCTGAAGAGATTACCCTTAGATGACACACCGCAGATCTGAATTAACCGTGAAAAGGTTTTACCCATGACGTTCAGGTTTTGGCGTGGCTGCTGCTTTTTAAGCAATGCAATCAATGCTTGTTGGTATCTCTGCCGTATCTTGCGCGCGGCTTGTCTGCCTAGCTGCTTTTCAAAAGCGGCCCTTACTTCTGCTGGTGGTTTAATTTCGAACGGGTGGGTCAGTCTCGGCGCCTCCGCAACACCGGTTCCCTCGGGCTTAACTTCACCTATGGCAACGCATAGATTGGTTGATACTTCCGTAGAAGTCCCTTTTATCTTCGAAACAAGCTGACGCATTTGGTCAATGGAAAAATTTATCGAATCCGCGGTTGCCTCGGTCGAGCTTTCTATAACAGCAGTCTGAACTCTAAGGTCTCCGTCATCGAGGTCAGCCAACTCACCTAGTAACTGGAGAATAGCTGTCTGATTTTGCTCATTCTGGTAGGAAGTTTCGTCGATTAGCTTTTTGGCTTTCCGGTATATTAAAAAACATATCGTTGCGAGCATCATCAGTGCTGCAATCACGCACCCAATCCCGAAGTGGAGAGATTTAATGCCCTTACCGCGCTTCGATTCATAACGCGCTGCTAACGAACCAAAGAGGTCTCGTGCATCAACAGAGCTTTTAAAAATAGATTCAGCAGATTTTTTCATCTCTGCAACATACAATGACTTCGCATTGATCTGAGGCATACGCGTAGTCACTGGTCGGAACAATTCATCAATACGAGTTAGACTATCCTGAACGTCTGCGTTATTTGAAGGGGTTAATAGCAGCTCTTTGTTTCCGTTAGCCATACCTTCTAGCACCCTCGAAAAATTTTCGCTGTCTCGGGAAAAACTATCAGCAAGCGCCTTGTTGGTGCCCAGCTCAGTTATTTTGTCCAAGGATCGGGACATTCTTTCGATCAATTGAGTTTGTCGCTGCGCTAATGCAACTTGGTTAGCTGGCGCATTGGTAAGCAGCATCGTCGCGACAATCTTGTTGTTATCCAGCTGAATAGCAGACATTGTAATCGCCAGATCGCCTACAATGTCTCGTAAAGAAACCATCTCTTCGCGACTATTCAAGATATCGTCAATTTGCGTTCTGGTTTCACCCCACAGAGCGCTTGCAAGATCTAGTTCAGTCTTTGTATCTTCCGGAGATGCAGGAAGACTCATTATCTGATTGCCGTTGATTAGGTATCCTAGGATGGCGTCAAAGTCGCTTCTGTTTGCCGCCAGTACGTCGAATATGGCGACCTGACCCTGGGTTGCTGCCTTGCTGTTCTTCGCGATTTCCTGCGAAAGCGTTTGTAGCTCGTGCGCATAACCAAGATAGGCGCTGGTCATCCTGTTTTCTTTCGCAGCAAGATAGTAATTTACGCCTGCGCCACCCACCAAAAGCGTGGCAAGAATAACCAACCCAAGGATTGTTGGCGTAATCAATATATTACCGTTTATTTTTCTGCTCTCGACCATGTAGTGATTCTCTTCTTCCTAGTGATGCTTCAATTGCTGATTGTCATCAACCTTGCCCGCGCATTCACAGTACCTGTGACATAGAGCTTTACCCCTGGCAATCGGGTCTGGCTCTGCAATCGTATCAACTAGGAGTCCTGCGCTCATTTCACCGCACGATCTCCTACAGATCCAACGTGGTCACGAATCGCAGTTAACAATTCGTCTTTACTGAAAAGATTTGTCAGATACTGATCTGAACCCACAATCCGATTCTTCGCCCGATAAAACAACCCTTCTTTACTAGAAAGTATGATGACCGGAGTGTATTTGAGTACGCTATTGTTCTTGATGAGGGCACAGGTCTGATAACCATCGATTCTGGGCACCATAATATCGACAAATATAATTGAAGGTTCGGTGTAGGCTATCTTTAACAGTGCATCAAGCCTGGCACAGCGGTGACAACGTCACAACCGACTTTAGACAACGGTATTTCGCCGTATGCCGAATCGTCTTACTGTCGTCAATGACCATGACTTTGATACCCTGAAAATCCCCTTCCATACCCGCTACCTTTCGACCACCAACTAACGATAGACAATTGAAAATTGCATGCTACACCGGTAATTTGGACGCGTTTTTTAACACAGTTATTTAACGCATTCCATAAGTACTAGGCTGCTTGGGGAATTTTGCTACAAAGCAGCCACAAGTGGTTTACAATTGGCTAAAGCCCGCTCACAAGACTGCCCGTCATTCAACCAGCGGATCGCTTGCTGTTTAAATCAAACCCGTATGAGGAATCGTCGTTTTGAGTTTTAATCTTGCCGTACTGATGGATCCACTAGAGACCATCAACCCCAAAAAAGATAGCACTCTAGCCATGATGTTGGCGGCCCAATCAAAGGGATGGACCATTTACTTTCTGCAACAATCCGACTTATTCATTCAGGAAGGTGTCGTGCAGGGTAATTTTAAAAAACTGGCACTCACCGAAGCACTCGTCGACTGGTACAGCATGACAGGCGAGCATACAGCACCTCTGGTCACAATGGACGCAGTCCTTATGCGTAAGGAACCCCCATTTGATATGGAGTTCATTTACACAACCTATCTGCTCGAAATGGCAGAAAAAGACGGACTGAAGATCCTTAACCGTCCCGGCAGCATCCGCGACTGCAACGAAAAACTCTATGCACTGCAGTTTCCCCAATGTTGCCCTCCTCATGCAGTCACACGCGATCCCAATATTCTGAAAGCTTTCCATCAGGAACATGGGGACGTGATTTTCAAGCCTCTGGACGGTATGGGAGGGTCATCAATTTTTCGCGTGGCTGGAGACGATCCAAATCTCAATGTCATTATCGAGACACTGACAAACAACGGCAAGCAACAGACCATGGCGCAGAAGTTTATCCCGGATATTGTTAATGGCGATACACGCATACTGCTCATCAATGGAGAGCCCGTACCCTATGGATTAGCCAGAATCCCGGCAAAAGGAGAAACTCGCGGAAACCTTGCAGCAGGAGGTAAGGGAGTAACACGACCGCTGAATGATCGAGATAGATGGATCTGTGAACAAATTAGTCCTGATCTCAAAGCCCGTGGCCTTTACTTTGTTGGCATCGACGTCATTGGCGATTATTTAACCGAGATAAACGTCACTTGCCCAACCTGCATCAGGGAGATTAGCAAAGCACACGGTATCGATATTGCCGGTGACTATATAGGCTTCATCGAGGACATCTGCTGCTAATGACGGCCATGAGCCCGGCCATCACACCGGCGGACAGGTTAACTTTTACGTTTTTTTTGGCAGCAGCGCTACACGCAGCGATGATACTCGGCGTGACCTTCACTTACCTAGATAGGTCCGCTTCGACGCATACGATGGAAGTCACGCTCGCGCAACACAGCAGTAACAACCAACCAAAAAAAGCTGATTTTCTTGCACAATTTAACCAGCAAGGCAGCGGCACCCTGGAAGAGAAAGCACTCACAACCACCACAACTGAAGCCGAGTTTTTTGACACTGTCGTTCGAGAAACAACACCCATCGAGGAAGCGCAGACTCGACCAAAAACGACCGAGCAAAAGCAGACTGTCATTACGACCACCAAAAAATTAAACCTCAAGGTGGCTACACGGAGC
>Ga0206683_10002929_pt1 | contig 11400 bp, 10 predicted proteins | sample M280m12015metaG_FD_155483 | JGI IMG/M metagenome (GOLD analysis project Ga0206683, IMG submission 155483) | Ammonia-oxidizing marine archaeal communities from Monterey Bay, California, United States - M2 80m 12015 | ecosystem: Environmental > Aquatic > Marine > Intertidal zone | place: USA...
AACAGCACTTTCACCCCTTGTTCTTCCAAAGATGAGAGTAGATCCGATGTTACGGCGTCATGGAACAAGTCGTTGTGCATAGATGGTACGAACAGCATTGGTATCCGTTGCCCTGATGCGGCAGAAAGTGCCATCATCAGAGGCGAATCAAGTATACCATGAGTGAATTTGGCAATTGAATTTCGTGTGGCAGGAGCAAGAATTAGCCCATCAAAATCATCCAATTGTGACATTTTTTGGTCCCACTTGGTGATGACTTGGACCCCTGACCCCCATGACAATGCAAGGGGGGAAATTACCCCCTCTGCAGAATTACTCATCATAGGGAAAACGGTTGCCCCGTGCCTTCTTAGCTCCCTCGCCAGCTTAATCGACTCTGTAGCGGCAATTCCTCCGGAAACAGCAAGGATGACTCTTTTGCCTTCCAGACTAGACCCCTGGAAAGTGACGCCGGTATCCTCACTCACGTCCTTGCTATTGGTGGGTCATTGATGAGGGCGTCGATATGTGTCACAAAGATTCGAGAGCTATGGAAATTCCCATTCCCCCCCCGATACACATGGAAGCCATGGCTCTTTGTTTGCCTGTTCTATACAATATGCTCGCAGCTTTGCAAGCTATTCTTGCGCCGGACGCGCCGAGAGGGTGACCTATTGCGAGGGCTCCACCATCAATATTTACAATCTCTGGATTAAGGTCTAATTCCCTAATACAGGCAATACTCTGTGAAGAAAAGGCCTCATTCAATTCGAATACATCGATGTCAGATACATCCCATCCTGCTCTTTCTAAGGCTAGATTGGTGGATGATATTGGGCCTAGTCCCATTAATTCTGGATGACATCCAGTAACTGCACCGGCTACGATTGCGGCAATAGGCCTAAGCGAGTGCGATATTGCAAACTCCTCACTACAAATTAACGAGAATACTGCCCCGTCAGTAAGTGGCGATGATGTTGCAGCAGTAACAGAGCCCCCTTCAACAAATGCCGATCTAAGCTTAGACATTGAATCAAGGGTGGATTCTGGCCTTATACAATCGTCTTGTGAGATTTCACTGCCATCTGAATTTATGGAAACTAACTCGTGAGAGAAATTCTTCTCTGAATTCGCCTTTACGGCTTTCAAATGGGAATTGAGTGCGAACTCTTCCTGTTCTTCTCTGGATATTCCGTGTAGTTCTGCAACATTTTCCGCGGTAATTCCCATGTTAATGTAAGCCTGAGGCATTTCTTTCTCCAAAGTGGGGTTCGGACTCCAATTAAATCCCCTTCTTTTAACCCGGGACATTGACTCAATTCCTCCGCACAAGAAGCAATCCCCCCAACCCGCGGAGATCTGTGCCGATGCAGCAAGTATTGCCTGCATTGAGGATCCGCATAGTCTGTTGATTGTTGAACCCGGGACTTCTGGGGGAAACCCCCCTAGAAATGCCATTAGACGACCGATGTTGTAGCCCTGTTCCCCCTCGGGATAAGCACAGCCTACGATAATGTCGTCTATTTCATTTGTTTCAATTGTGGAATTGCGCATGAGTGCATGAATTACCTGGCCTGCGAAGTCATCTGGCCTTGTTCCTGAAAGAGCACCCTTGTGTGCCTTGGTAAACGGGGACCTCCGCCAATCGACAATTACCGACCGCACATGCCCTCCTCGGGAGGCTGGCCCATAACGGTTCCCGGGAATGTGATTCATCTAATGACCGTGGGGTTCTTGAATAATCCACATCGAGGTGCACACATGATTAGGGAATGCACGATGCATGGATATTTTTCCGATGACGACCTTTGTCCGGCATGCAACTCAGAGGGCAAGTTCATCTTGAGTACTAGAGAAAGAGATGGCATGGCAAGGAAGTTGGCACTTGTACTTAGGCACGCACCGGAGAAGTTTGACTTAGAAATGGACATCAACGGTTGGATAGACGTAAGAGATATTGTTAGGAAGTTCAAAGATGGGGGGCGAAGGCCCCAACATTGGCTAAGGCCGCATCATCTTAGAGCAATATCTGAAACTGATACCAAGGGCAGGTATGAAGTCCGCGCGAATATGATGCGGGCTACTTACGGACACACTGTAGAAATTGAGTTGGATCTCCCATCGAATGATATCCCAGATTCGCTTTTCTACCCATCCGATCCGGCAGAGGCCGAGAATCTCGTTGAAGTAGGCATAAGCCCTGGTGATCGCTCCCACGTTCATCTCTCAGCCTCAATCAGATATGCTGCAGAGGCTGGTAGGGTCCACCACAATGATCCTGCAATTATTGAAGTAGATACGGCAAGAATGGTAGCTTCTGGAGAAACAATCTGGCACGCGGGTGTGACTGTTTTCCTCACTGACAGCGTAGCTGGGGAGTTCTTGTCCATAGTGGACGAAGACAATCCAGAGCTCTCGTTACTGAGAGAGACATGGTTGGAAGAAGAGTGATCAGAACTCACCACAAACTGGACAGAACTTCAAGTCACTGATTTTTTCCGCTCCGCAAGAGTGGCACTCCCCGGTTTTCGTAACCGGTTTTACGTCAGTATTGCTCTGTTCCTTGACAGCAGACTCCCTTTCTACGAATGGTGAAGAAGTTGTGCTTTCCAGGCTACTTAGAACCTCTCGATAACGAACAACCTCAGAAATAGCAATCTCAATCTGAAGTAGCCTACGGTTCCTATCAGTTTTGTCCTCAATTGAAGTGGCGATTGCTAGCTCAGACTGGAGCCACCTCTGATACCTTTCAAGTTCGGATGTGTCAATCACAGTATTTCCAATGAGCACTATGCGTTAAACTGTATGCCGTGATTTCAATAATGTTAGAATACGTGACTCTGGACCTTGGGTCGCATATGGCAATCAGAGTGGCAATAAAATTAGGCGGGGGCCTAATAACTGAAAAGCATAAGATGAAGAAATTCAATCATAAAGCAATGGAAGTAGTGGCAGATACGCTATGTTCAGTTTCAGAACTTGGAGCTTCAATTGTTCTGGTTCATGGAGCTGGCTCGTATGGACATCTCCTCGCAAAGAAATGGGGAATTGCAGAAGGATTGAATATTCACGAAGAGAAGGACCAGAGGGAAGCAGTTAGAGAAATTCGTTCAGACATGAGGGAATTGAATAAACTGATCATGAGAAAAATCTCAGAAAAGGGGTTGGAATGCAGTTGCCACCCGCCATCGGACTGGGCCAAGGGAACCGGAGCCAGATTCGCGGGTGAAATTTCAATCTTCGAAAGAGGGGCTAGTGATCCAATCCCAGTAACATTCGGTGACGTTGTAGATACTGCTGATGAATCTGAGTTTGGGATATTGTCAGGAGATGATTTGATGCTACGTTTGTCAACTGAATTAGGAGTCACGCACAGTATTTTTCTGATTGGTGATGCTGAGGGTGTTTTGAGTGGACCTCCCAGTGAAAAGGATTCAGAATTGATTACGCATTTGGGCCCCGATACGAAAATAAATGGGGAGCATGATGCCAATATCGACGTCACTGGGGGGATTGGATTGAAAATTGAGAGATCTCTTGAGATTGCAAAGATCGTCGACGAAGTATGGATAATTGATGGTAGAAAACCTGACAGGGTTCTTGAATTATTGACATCTGGAGAAACAATAGGGACTAAGATTCTGAGCGGTTGAGTCTTCATATACACCACTCTGTCCCATGTAGTTTAATGGCCCCTGAAATCGGTGAGGTGGAAGACCTTGATTCGATTCAGGCAGAGATGATGGGTGAGATGTGTCTAGTTGTAGATAGTGATGATAATGTCATTGGTGCTGAGACTAAACTTGTCTGTCACAAGGATGATGGAATTAGGCACCGTGCCTTCAGTGTACTAATTTTTGATTCACTAGGGCGGCTTTTGGTTCAGAAAAGATCCTCTGAGAAGATTACGTTCCCAGGGATATGGGCCAACAGCTGCTGTAGTCACCCTCTGGATATAGGGTCAGAAAATGAGGGTTCGAATGGAGTTGAGAATGCAGCTAGGAGAAAACTAGAGCAAGAGCTTGGAATTCCCGTGGAGATTACTGAATCTTGGTCTTTCCACCACATCGGGAGAATGGAATATTCTTGCAGGTGGAATAATGATTGGATAGAGAGGGAAATAGATCACATCATGATAGTTCATGCCGATACTGAAGTCAATCATAATGAAAATGAAATCTCAGATGTTCTCTGGGCGGATTCATTTGAAATTAGCAGAATGATGGATGGCGATGGAGACTGGGGGGATGAAGTCATTGCACCTTGGTTCAGATTGATCTGGGAGAAATTTGCCATTCCCAATGATTGCGACCCATATGCCATGGCAAGTTCGATAAATGGTGATATAATCTACTGTGGAGAAGTAGACATGGATGGAGAATCAGTTAATCCCGGGCAGACTCTGCTAGATGCTCTTTCTGACCATCGGGTAAGAGTAGAGCGAGAGATAATGGAGAGTCTAGGAAAGATGGCGCAGAAAAACCTCCATGGAGCGATGACACACCTGTTCAAAGGAGGTGGGAAGAGGCTTAGGGCGATTTTGCCAAGACTCGTAGGAGAGGCTGTAGGAGGTGCAAATGATGGCCACTATATACTAGGTGCATCGATAGAAATTATCCATAACTTTACCTTAATTCATGATGATATTATTGACCAGGATCCAATCAGGAGGGGGCTTGATGCTGTCCATGTCGAATACGACGATGCCACAGCAATAAACGCTGGAGATGCAATGCTGGCTGTTGGATTCGAAATACTGGCAGAGTCAGAATATATTCCAGACAATCAGCTCAGCCATCTTATTCGATCTATTGGTGAGATGGTTAGAAATGTTGCAGAGGGTCAGCAAGAGGATATTGAATTTGAGAGTCGTGACGAGGTCTCCGAACAAGACTACATCGAAATGATTGCAGGAAAGACGAGTGCTATGTTCGAGACCTGTGCCAGAACAGGAGCAATACTTGCCAATGCGGAAGGAGATATTGTTGAAAACATGGCAGAATGGGGCTTAAATCTAGGATTGTGCTTCCAATTGATGGACGACCTAATCGACATCACTGGAGACACGGAGACTCTAGGAAAGCCCGCAGGATCCGACATAGTTCAAGGAAAGATGACACTGATAGCCATTCATGCAAAGCGGTCGGGAGTTAATTTACCGCATTTCGAAAGAGTGTTTGGTTCTGGTGATCCCGATGAGGAGTCATTATCCAAGGCAGTATTGGAATTGGAGGACTCTGGTTCAATAGAGTATGCAAGAAGCATGGCTATGCATCACCATTCGTTGGCACACGATTGCTTGGACAATCTGCCTAGCTCAAAAGCAGTTGATATCCTTAGGGAGTTGACCGACTTCCAATTGATTAGAATCAATTAATCAGTCAGTGTATTGAGACTCACCTGGAATCTCTTCTTTGAGGCCCTTCCTCTGTCTAATTTCGCCAACAATCTTGTGAAAGAGTTCGGGAGGGACCTGATCATAGCCTGCATTCTCAGTATTCCATACTGCCCTGCCTTGGGTTGCAGCTCGAATGTCATTAGAGAATCCGAAAGATTCGGCGACTGGCATCTTACCAATTACACAAGTTACATCGTTTTCTACGGGCATGTCTTCAATTACGCCTCTTCGAGTGATTAATTGCCGGGTAATCCCCCCAGCCCACTCTGTAGGGGCATCGATTCTAATCTTCTGAATTGGTTCGAAGAGCACTGAATTGGCTCTGAGAAGCGCGCCCTTGATTGAATTCCTTACTGCCGGTATTGTCTGGGCCGGACCTCGGTGGATTGCGTCCTCGTGTAACTTTGCATCCACTAGTCTAACCAGAACACCAGTCAGAGGTTCGTCGGCAATTGGTCCCTTCATGCATACATCGTTGAATGCCTCAATAATCAACTCCCTTGTTTCATGGAGGTTCTGTATGCCCTTTGTGTCGTTTACTAGGACAGTTGTGCCATTAATGGCGTATATCTTCCGCATTAGATCCTTGTCCATTCCGAGCTCGCCGAATTTATTTCCGACTTCCTTTGCATCCTTGGTTCTAACTGGGCCGTCTCCGAGATCTCCCCCCCTCAAGGCAATTATTACATTCTCAGGAAGTTGCTCTACCTCCACGTAGAATCTATTGTGCCGATTGGGGGACTTGCCCTCGAAGGCCCTGCCCTTGTTGTCACTGCCGATTGACTCTCTGTAGACGACAATCGGATTACTCTGGTTGACCTTGATTCCTTGCTCCTCCTCGAGACGGTAAATGGTGATCTCCAGGTGTAGCTCCCCCATACCTGAGAGTAGCGCCTCGCCTGTCTCATGATTTACCCCTACTTCAAGGGACGCATCTGCTTTGGCCAGACCTCGTAATGCACCGATGAATTTAGGTAAATCCTTCATTGATTTCGGCTCTATCGCCACCGTAACTACGGGTTCTGAGTAGTGTCGGATTGCCTCGAATGGCGTCTCATCCTTTTCCCTTGTAATAGTAACACCGGCCGCTGCGCTCCTGACTCCGGTCAATGCAGCAATATTGCCTGCTGATACTTCGGGAACCTGGATCCTATCCCCCCCTACCATCATGCTGACCTGCTGTACGCGCTCGGCCTTGCCAGCCCCACTAGCCCATACGGTCTCTCCCTGCTTGATAGTGCCTGAGTAAACCCTGCCAACGGCTACCTCACCTGCATGGGGGTCCATCCAAATCTTCGTTATCATCAGTGAGAGAGGGCCATCTGCATCGCAATTGAGCATTGTCTTTCCTACTTCTGAATCAAGATCACCCTGCCAAATGTTAGGAATCCTGTATTTCTGAGCAATCAATGGAGAGGGCAGCTTTTCCACAGCCATATCTAGTAAAACTTCGTGTACTGGAGCCTTCTTAGCAAGCTCCTTCTGTTGGTCGTTGTTGCAATACTCGAAAATCTGAGTGAAATTCACCCCAGTCTTCTGCATAAATGGGACGGTGATGCCCCAATTGTGATATGCCGAGCCGAAGGCAACTGTGCCCTTGGCTACGTCAACTTGCCAATCCGACTTGTGCTGTTCGGGCGCAAAGGTCCGAATCAGATTGTTGACCTTCTTAATTTGCTCTTGGAACCTTGCCATCATGTCCTCTGGAGTAACTTGTAGCTCGTTGATAAGTCGGTCTACTTTGTTAATGAAAAGGACGGGGCGTACCTTCTCCTTCAGGGCCTGACGAACCACTGTCTCGGTTTGTGGCATTGCCCCCTCTACGGCACAGGTGAGAATTATGCACCCATCTACAGCCCTCATTGCTCGGGTTACATCTCCACCGAAATCCACGTGACCAGGGGTGTCAATCAGATTGATCAAGTAATCCTCTCCATTCACTCCGTGGACCATTGATGCGCTGGCCGCATTGATTGTGATGCCCCTAGCGCTTTCTTGGTCATCGAAATCCAATACCCGAGACTTCCCTGCAAGCTCCTCAGACATCATTCCTGCCCCGGCGATCAAGTTGTCCGATAGGGTGGTCTTTCCATGATCAATGTGGGCAGCGATGGCTAGATTCCTAATTTGTTCGCGAATGTGCATTACCTCTGTAGCGCGCTTGATGTTGTCTTCCTTACGGCCCATATTCTCATCCAGTAATTTTTCCGACCTGAAAACGGTTCATAAAGACAATTGAGCAGTTTCGTGGAATGGGATTAATGTGGGGCAATTTGGAATCATCGGGCTGAGGCAGCAATCCTCTCAACTTCGTGCCTCTTACCAACTGCGAAGGAATTGACATCGCCGTCTGATGCCTTCGAAATCTCTGAAATTATACCCTCGGTAAGAGATTTCTTGCTCTTCATTGTTGCAGATGCAGCGCCAATGGCAAGATTCCGTAGTGCGACGTCGAGTCTTCTGCTCGGAGACGAGTCGACTGCCTTTGGCTGGCTTACTGCACCTATTCTCACCCTTGTCGTCTCTTCGCAAGGAGCTGCCTCTGTGATTGCATCGATGAAAATCTGGAGTGGGTTTGCACCACTCTTAGCATTGATTCTATCAAATGCCTCGTCTAGAGATTTTGCACAATATTGCTTCTTTCCGCTGTACTTTCCTGATCTCATCAAGTTGTTAATGAAACGCTCAGTAACTGATAGGTCCTGCTTGCCAAACCATGCGTTGGCGTGCCTCCCTCCCGTGTGAGGGGCACCAATCATCTTCAGATTGACATACCTAGAAATGCCCGGATCGCTGCAAACTACCTCACTAGCATCCCATTTGCCAAATACCATTGTCCCAATTCCTGCAATGGGCGCCTCTGTGTCCTCAGACTGTTCAATTTCTCCTGAATCATCCATTAGAAAGCACCTCAGCGTATTGGTTTCTCCTTGCGGCCCCTTACCATTTCATCTAGTGAAACGCCATTGACCTTGATCACCTTGTACCTAACACCAGGGAGATCCCCATATGAACGTCCTTTACTTCCGCCGATACCTTCGACCATTACCTCGTCGTGTTCGTCGATAAACGATATTGCGCCGTCGCCTGGGGCGAATGCAGTGAGTCTGTTGCCTGTCCTAATCAGACTAATCTTCACTGCCTTCCTGATTGCTGAGTTGGGTTGCTTAGCCTCGAATCCCACCTTCTCTATCACAATACCATTGGCCTGGGGGCTTCCACGAAGAGGATCATGCTTCAGAACTCCGCCGTGCTTTCGCTTGGATTGTCTGTTACGGAATTTCCTCTCCTTCCACCTGTACCTCTTACGATCGGACTTCATCTTCGAACCGGAGAATAGTCCTCGTCCCAAGCATACACCTCAAAATGACGGCTCGGCGAACTGCCGTCCGTTTATGAGACTGACGGGTGAGGCATCCGTCAGATTTGCACTGTAGGCAATTTTGGAAGCCTAACATTCAAGCAGTGTAGTTTTCCGGGAGATAGTATGGGATTCAGGGAACTTGTCAGTGGATGTCGAGTAAGTGACGTCCCGATTAGCGTCAATTTTGACATGAAAGAGGAGTCTGAAACATCGGGAAACGAGTCTATTCTATTCAATGAGATTATTGAGTCTCCTGGACACAGGGCCGCGATGAACATACTTACTCGTCAGAGGCTTTGCGAGGCATTCGAAGTACAACCCGGAGAGCTGATAGACATACTCTCTTGGGCGATGGAAAATCCCTCTGAGCCGGTTCTTACAGAAAGTGAAATCCCTCCTGTATTGGAGAATACCATGGTTGATCCAGATTTATTGAAGATTCCAATTCCTTGGCACTATAGAGAAGATGGCGGCAGGTATCAGTCGGCTTCGATAATCATTGCACAATATGGAGGAGTACGGAACACTTCATTCCATAGGCAATTAGTCAAAGATGAAAGCACCACTTGTGTTAGACTGGTCCCCAGACATCTGCGAACAATGGTAAATACTGCTCAGGAGAAAAAAGATGAGGTCCCCATTGCTGTTGTCAATGGTCCTGATCCGGTGGTCCTCTTGGCAGCTGCAATGTCATTTGACGAACCACTCGACGAATTGAGAGTTGCTGCAGCGCTTCACGAAAGGTTGTATGGCTCCCAATTGGAAGTTGTGGAGCTTTCAAACGGAGTTGTTGTCCCAGCGATTTCTGAATATGCCATGGAGGCCAGAATAACAACTTCCACTGGAGAAGAGGGCCCTTATGTGGATATTACAGGCACTGTTGATGACATTAGACTTGAGCCCATAATCGAGTACGACAGGATTCACCACAGGAATGACCCAATTTTCCACGCACTTATTCCAGCCGGAGTAGAACATATGACTCTGATGGGGATGCCCAGGGCTCCAACCATCAAAGCAGCAGTATCGGAAGTTGTGACTTGCACTGACGTATATCTGACTGATGGGGGCAGTGGATGGTTGTCATCTGTTGTCCAGATTATACCAGAGGAAAGTGGTGATGGAATGAAGGCCATAAAGGCAGCATTGGATGGCCATAAATCAATGAAACAGGTTATTGTGGTTGACAATGACATTGATGTAACCGATTCATCAAGAGTAGAATGGGCCTTGATGACGCGATGGCAGCCGGATAGGGACACTCTAATTCTTTCAAGCCAAAAGGGCTCTAGTTTGGACCCAAGTCGTTCTTCAGATGGCACGACAAGCAAGATTGGCATGGATGCAACTATAGAGCCGGGAGTTGATCGTTCGCCATACGAGTCTGTTCTATGAGAGAGAGGATAATGCGCGAAGATGGGTTTCTATCAGAGTCACTTCAACATCCTCGTAGGAGCCTGGGTAACAGATACAGGAGTCAGGCAGAAAAGTTCCTAAGAATAATGGAAGGAAACGACAATAATCTCTCATGGGCAGAACAGAGCGCCAAACAAAGCGTCCTCTACGACTTCACGAATGAGGAAAATTGGAAAATTTTGATCAAAATCAAAGTACTGATGCGTGATTCCGAAGGAGCTAGGGCCGTTCTAGCAGATCTCTTTTCGGTCCTAGGGCGGGATCCCAATTTAATGGAGCAATTGGCGGACCGTGACATCATAGACTCATGTGAAGGAATGTTACATGCGGCTTTATCCAATGATCCACTAGACCCAGACAATTGGTGGGATAAAATCAGCAGGGAACCCAGCGGAATGGATGTATTTTCTGAAAGGCTGAGAGGACTTGACGTTTCGGATCAGAGAGCAAATATCCTATTCTCCAGAAGGCTTGAGAGAGTCAGGAGAGGTGGTTTCGAAGATGTATTTCTTGAATTGACGAGAATACTTCTCTCCCAGAGGCCAATTAATCACGAAGCATGGGAAGAATTGGGCATGATGTATGAGAGAAGGAATCAGCACGACGAAGCCTGGCTTTGTTATGACCAGGCGAAGAGTGTTTTTCCTGATTCGACAGCAATAGAGCGGTTCAAGTCCAGGATGGAGTCGATTGTAGGGGGCGGCGAGGGTGGCCCCTGGATAGCGCCCTCTATCTCGGACAGGGCTGCCTTTCTCGATAAGCTTGGTAATCTGACTAAAACAGTTCATCACACGGAGATTGGAGAAATCGTTGAGGATGATGAACATGATCCATTCTCAAAGATTGAAAGGCTGAGGGCTGTTGGTAAAACAACAGAGGCTTTCTTTCTTGCGAGAAGAATGGTCGCTGAAGGGTCTGATGGTGCAGCAGAGAAGGTATCTGAAATACTACAAGATTTGGAGGATTAATTTTGGGTTTTGTTGTTGTATGGGCATTTTCTTCTGAAGAAGAAGGATGCTGGATTATGGTGAAGAATAGAGCCAGAGGCTGGGAATTGCCAGGAGGGTGTGTGAATCAAGATGAGGCCCCAGAGGAAGCGGCTTTGCGGGAATTATACGAAGAAACTGGTGTTCTGGGCACTGCTAAGGCGATTGATGCAAATTTAATCCAGGGAGGCCATGTGGTATTGGCTCGAGTCGATATGTCAGTTAGCCCGGAACCGTGGAAATCACCCGATGATGCC
>Ga0206683_10002940_pt1 | contig 11384 bp, 9 predicted proteins | sample M280m12015metaG_FD_155483 | JGI IMG/M metagenome (GOLD analysis project Ga0206683, IMG submission 155483) | Ammonia-oxidizing marine archaeal communities from Monterey Bay, California, United States - M2 80m 12015 | ecosystem: Environmental > Aquatic > Marine > Intertidal zone | place: USA...
CTTTCATTGCGCTGGACGCCAACCGACAGCATCACGTTTAACATTCGTGGCAACGAGCGCAGCTATCACCGAATGATGGGTGGTGCTGACGCCGCGGGGATTCTCAACTTGTCCCAGCGTGGCGGTAAGGACACAGTACGTGATACCAGCACGTACGCCTGGGGATTTCGAGCAGTTGATCCAGGCATTGCTTGCCCGAATCAGTTGACTCGAACACCATATATCGCAACGCCTGGTGTCATCAATGGCACATCTTGCATGATCACGGGTCAGGAGACATTCAACTTTAGAAATCCCGTGGACGGTAGCAATGTCGTGGCTCAGCGATTGACACCCGGTGCCGACATGGCAACCACGGGCACGACGGATTCTTACAACTACGCTTATGGTCACGATCCAGCAAGGCAACGGTTGATTGGTATCAGCGGCGTCAAGGGTGATGATCTCAAGACAGACACCAGCGGTCAGCAGGATGAATTCTTCGATCATCAGGCGATATCGTTCGACCTTACCTGGGATGTGAGTGACAAGTTCGCGATGAAGTACATCTTTGGATATACCGATTATTTTTATGATCGCGAATCAGATGTGGATCTCACGAGTAATCCACTCGGCGATCGCACCTTCTATGTGAGTCAGGATACGAACTATACGTCCAACGAATTACAGCTTTTCTTTGATCCGAATGAAAAGCTGTCGATTACGGCTGGAGCGTTCGTTTATCACGCGAAGATCAGGCAGCGCGGTGATTTTTATGATTACAACTGTGTAGGCAACGTCGACTGTCAGTCTCGATATGCAAATGGTGAACCTTTAGGGATTCTAGCTGGCTTACCCAAAGTAGATCTTTTCACGGCTCTAACTGTCAGTAACCAGGTAGCTGCGGGAGGAACCGCGCCAGGTAACTGTCTATCGGGAGCCGCTATCGCCGCACAAGACCAGCTCGATTGGTACTGCTTCGGTGCCTGGGAAGGTGACACGGGAGACAGTGTTCCCCACGGCCCTTCTACTATAGGTACCGATCTGGAATACCAGACCCGTACCGAACGTGATGCGTACGCTGCTTTTGCTCAGGGTGTTTATCAGATTAACGATCAGTTTGCCTTGACGCTCGGTCTTCGCTGGGCTCGGGATGAACTCGATGGATATGAGACAGTGTTTTACTACGCAGAGGAAACCATCGTGCCTCTCGGCTTCTCAGATGCTCCATTTGCCCCGGGCACGGGTTGTATCGCTGCTAATTGCACATCAACGCTTGCCGCGATGAACCAGGCACTCGGGTACATGGATGCAGAAGGCAATATTCTTAACCCTAGCCGCTTGATGCTGGCTGGAATACCATCAAGTCAATCGTTAGCCAGAAGGTTGGACAAGAATACCGAGGACGTCACCTGGCGTATCAACCTCGATTGGACTCCTTCCGATGAAACGCTTTTTTATGCCTCGGCTACGAAAGGTCTACGATCCGGCGGTTTCAATCTCGTTTTCTTTAGCGGGCAGGGAACCTTTGACGCAGAGACGCTGATCGCATACGAACTTGGTTACAAGGGCACGTTGCTCAATAATAAATTGCAGATCAATACAGCTGTATATTTTTACGATTACGAGAACGTTCACACCTTTGCCAATGGCGTCGCGTTTGCGGGTGGCTATACGACTAATGTCGTTCCAGTGCCTGAGGCTGAGTTGTTTGGTTTAGATTTGGAACTCACCTGGTTAGCCACGGACAGGCTCACACTGGGATTCCACGGGAGCTATACGGGGACCGAATACACCAAGGATTACTTCGTGATTGATCCCAACGACCCGGAGCAGCCGGAATCACTGTTCGATGCGACGACGAACCTGATCAACATCGAGGGTAACAGTATGATCAGGGTGCCGGAGTTCAAGGCTGGTGGTTGGGCGATGTATAACTTGCCGCTGAGTTCAGGCGGAGACATCGATTTCAGCATGAACTACTCGTGGATCGACCGAGTTTACTTCTCCGTGTTTGAGCGTGAGGATCAGTCCGCTGATTCCTACGACAGGTTGGATATACGCATGGCCTGGCATCCAAACGAAAGCTGGGTAGTTGCTGCATTCGTCAACAACGTCTTCGACGACATTGGCTTCCGTCAGATCGAGCAATATGGAGCCACAGAGAGTGGCGGCTGGCGCCGAACAGGCACACCAACCGACCCAAGACTCTACGGCCTGGAAGTTCGATTCAAGATGGGCGCGCTCTAGCGAAAGCAAAAACTTCAAGAGCCGGATGATCCCATCCGGCTCGCGAAGCTCAATCCCGAGCCCCCAATCCCGAGCCCCCAATCCCGAGCCCCTGGCCTGGTGATGATTTGCTCAAGCGCGTCACGCCTGATAAACCACCGATGAGTACCTGATTAGCTTGAGTTTAAAATATGGTCCTTCTTAGAAAGCTTTCCCGCCAAGTTTTTCCTGGGTCAATGGATGTCGCCAGATTAGGCTATCTGCCTGTAAGCCATAAAATGTAGATTACCGATCAACACAGGAATAATTGGCCCGTTGTTGTTCTCGAAGCGCGGGAGCAAGGTCAAGTATTAACCGCTGGGTCCCACCTTTGTAGCCATTCTGCGCAACCTTAGATTTTCCTTCCTTTGTGATTGGGCCCGTCGATTTCTTCCTCGGCTACCATAGCTGAATCATTGCATCGTCTGATAAAGAAATACCTGCCACCTGGTGGATTTATCGGCAGGATATTGATGGTGGATGGAAAACGTGTTTTATTATTAAGATACCCAACAAAGGGTACCGTCTTAAGCAGTTCCCTTGTTAGAGATGATGCGCATGAAAAAAATCAAGCTTATTACGTTGACGGTTATTTTTTACCTCGTAGCGCCGCATAATTTCGCAGCCTTGCTTAGTGATGAATTAGTTGCTTTTAGAGGTTTGTATAAGCAGCTAGTGGAAATTAACACGACGCTATCAATGGGTAGTTGTACGGTGGCGGCTAATGCCATGGCTGATCGATTGAGAAGTGCGGGTATCCCGGAAAAAGACATACATGTGATAGTTCCACCTGGGTGGCCGGAACAAGGCAACCTGATTGCGACGCTGCGCAGCCCCGTGCTGGATACCGATGCGGTCTTGCTGCTCGCTCATATCGATGTGGTTGAGGCCGATCGCGCCGATTGGGAACGTGACCCATTTACGTTGATCGAGGAAAACGGCTATTTCTATGGTCGAGGCACGGCGGACGATAAATCCATGGCGGCCATATTCGTTGATATTATGATGCGGATGAGCCGCACAGGATATCAGCCGGAGCGTGATCTCAAGCTAGCGCTAACCTGTGGAGAGGAAACACCGAACACTTTTAATGGAGCCAGTTATCTTCTCGAAAATCACCGAGAGCTAATGGATGCTAGTTTTGCCCTGAATGAAGGCGGGGGTGGCCGTATGGACAAAGATGGTGTCCGCTCCTACAACGGTATCCAGGCTGGCGAGAAGTTGTACCAGGATTATCAGCTTGAGGTCACCAACCCCGGTGGTCACTCATCTCGCCCTCAAAAAGACAACGCGATTTATCGGCTCTCAACAGCTCTCGGCCAGATTTCTAATTATTCGTTTCCGATTGAGTTTAGCGAAACAACACGTACCTACTTTCGCAGATTGTCTGACCTGGAAACAGGTCAGGTCGCCGAAGATATGTTGGCGATTCTCCAATCTCCGCCGGACATGGACGCGTTATCGCGGATGACAGATATCCCGGGCTATAACGCGATTCTTCATACAACCTGTATTGCCACATTGTTTGATGCCGGACATGCGCCTAATGCATTGCCACAACGGGCCCGCGCAAATGTTAACTGCAGGATATTCCCTGGTCACACACAGGAGGAAGTAAGACAAACACTTGAACAGATTGTCAACGATTCAGTCGTTGCCGTCACCCTGACTGATCCGCCGGAATCAACTTCGCCGCCACCACCGCTTACCCGGGAGATCCTCGAACCAATCGAGCGAGTGACAGAGCAGATGTGGCTGGGTATTCCTGTCTTACCATCGATGAGCGCGGGGGGTACAGATGGCCGCTTTCTTACACCGGCTGGTATTCCAACCTATGGTGTCAGTGGAATTTTTTATGCCCCGGGACAGGTCAATGCGCATGGCCTGAATGAAAAGGTGCCTGTGAATTCGCTTTACGAAGGGCGGGAGTTTCTTGATCGACTTGTCAGGATCTACATTGGGGGGGAATGACCGATTACACTTTTTCTGAGTTGAACGGTATGGATCTTGTTCGATAATCACTGAGAAGGGAAATTATTGCCGGAATGATCACGCCCCTTAAGTAGGAAACTGCAGACCTGTCTGGCAGTGAGTCAATGTCTGGGTCAGTGCTAGCGATGACCCGCCTGGTTCCGCCACACCAAGGGCAGTCGCTCACGCCTTTTCTCTTTTGTCCGAAATCGGCCACACGCGTGGGCAAAAAGCGGACGCGCTCGACACCATACGGCAGGTCACTTAGAGCCATTCCACTCGATTCGTGCGACCCTGTTGGTGCGTGGCTTTTACCCACAAGCTCGAACGATGCGTTAGCCTGCTACCAGGCTTCGATCTCCCGCTCAATCTGATCGCCGAACTGGGCAATCGCATCCGCTTGTCGATTCGGCAATGTGTAATCCGGGAACAGTGCATCGGTTCCCTCGTAGTCACGTAAGATTTGACGCGCGACTGTTACTTTGTGAACCTCAGTTGGGCCATCAGCAATGCCCATGACATAAGAGCCGAGCAACATGCCGGACAGCGGCAGTTCGTTGGACACCCCCAGAGACCCATGGATTTGGATGCAGCGAGAGATTACATCGTGATACACCTTTGGCATTAGCGCTTTAATTGCGGCTATATCTTTTCGCACCTTCATGTAGTCGTTGTACTGATCAATACGCCAGGCAGTGCGAAGTACCAGTAGCCTGAACTGCTCCATTTCTATCCAGGAGTCGGCGATCTTTTCCTGGACCATTTGTTTGTTCGCCAAAGGTTCACCCTTCGTGGTCCGGGATAGTGCGCGCTTACACATCATGTCGAAGGCAACTTTGATTTGCCCCATAGATCTCATCGCATGGTGGATACGCCCGCCACCCAGGCGTGTCTGGGATACCGCGAAGGCCTGGCCCCTCGGTCCCAGCATGTTGGATTTTGGCACCCTGGCGTTGTCATACTTGATATAGGCATGTGAACCTTCGCCGGGTGCTTCAGTGCCAACTCCCACATTGCGAATGATATCCACTCCGGGGGTATTGGTAGGTACTACGAACATTGACATACGTTGATGAGGTGCAGCGTCCGGGTCTGTCACGGTCATCGTGATCAGGAAACTTGCATATCTTGCGCTGGAAGAAAACCACTTTTCTCCATTGATGACGAAGTGATCACCATCCTCTGTAGCAAGGCACTGAAATTGAGTTGGATCGGAACCGCCCTGGGGTTCTGTCATGGAATAGCTTGAAGAAATTTCTCCATCCAGTAGCGGTCGCAGGTACTCCTTCTTGAGTTCTTCGGTCCCATAGTGGGCCAGTATTTCAGCGTTGCCCGTATCTGGCGCCTGGCAACCAAAAACTACCGGCGCAAACCTGGATCGACCGAGGATTTCGTTGAGCAAAGCGAGTTTCAGTTGGCCGAATCCCAGTCCACCTAATTCTGGACCAAGGTGGCAGGCCCAGAGACCGCGTTCTTTAACCTCCTGTTGTAGAGGTCGAATCTGTCGGATGAAATCGGGATCGTGGTATTCTTTGGTAGCTCCCAGAACCATATCGAGTGGTTCTACTTTCTTGGTTACAAAATCATCAACCCAGGATAATACACCCTGGTATTCTTCATCAGTTTCAAAATCCCACATTCTAGCTGCTCCTGTTTGTGTTGTTCGCTCCGCGATTGTCTATCCATTTTGGTACTGATAGCAAGGGCTTCACACAAGCCCCGTAGGAGGATCACCAAACCACTGTGATCCACATTTGAATGAATTTCAGCCATTACCATACATGACACTTCTTCGGAAAACTTGGTTTTTACTTCTTATCTTCACAGACGTCTACTTCTCTATGAGGCGGATCCCACTACCCCCTTTTGCAGGTGATGCTATGTCAGGCCATGCTGGATAAGGTTGAAAAAGATCAGCGCAGTCCTTTGCGGCTGATGCCGCGATGATCGATGCAGCAGGGGGTTATCGCAAACTGCCAGCGCATGGTTCGAATCGCTGACGGAACGGGCATTCCACTCGACACACCGATGGCGATGATCACCCATGGTCTTCGTGAACACCTGTGCCTCAATGATTATGGCTCCGCGAACAAAACGCCGCCAATGTCATTCATCAAGCGATTATTTTCACGATTGTTGCAGCCTTTGCTGCCGGTTTTTGTTAGGCGGATGACGCGAAATATGGCGTCCGACTCCAGCTAATCAGGCGTTCCCTAAGGCGACAGCCAGGGTAGTTGAAGGTAGGCCAGGCGCTTCGTCTCCCGCCTGCCGCGAGCGACTGAATCAAGCACCATACCTGTGGTCAGGCTTAGAAATGCCAGCATCATGATGCTGGCAGCAAGGATTGCCGTTGGGAATCTGGCCACCAGGCCGGTATCGAAGAATTCCAGAGTGACCGGTATGCCCAGAAGTAATGAGGTGATAACCAGTAATATCGACCAGACTGAGAAAAATAGAAACGGTCGTTCTTCTTTTGTGAAAAGTAAAATCGTAGACAGTATCCGGACACCATCTCGGTAGGTGTTCAGATTACTCTCGCTCATTTCAGGCCGCTCTTTATAGGGCGTATCTATCTCACCCATGGGCAGGTTTAGCGACAGAGCATGAATAGTGAGTTCCGTTTCGATTTCAAAGCCTGACGATATGGCCGGGAATGACTTCACAAAACGTCGGGACATGACGCGGTAGCCGGAAAGCAGATCGAAGGGTCGATGGCCGAATAGCAGGCGTGTGATAGAAGTGAGTAGCTGATTGCCGAATCGGTGACCAAATCGATAAGCCTTATCGTGCTGTTCAATCCGTTTACCAGTGACCATATCGCAGTGTTCGACGAGCAATAATTCAATCATTGTGTTCAGGCTGTCAGGGTCGTAGGTGTCATCCCCATCAACCAGTACGTATATGTCGGCCTCAATATCTGCAAACATGCGCCGGACAACGTTGCCTTTACCGCGCACAGCTTCGGATCTAACGATGGCACCGTGTGCCTTGGCGATGTCGGTTGTGTCATCTGTAGACGCATTGTCGTAGACGTATATCTTTAGATTGTCGCGGGCATTCTTGAAGCCATCGATCACTGGGCCAATGGCAGCGGCTTCGTTGAAGCAGGGGACAAGGATAGCGATATCTAGTTCTTGCATTTTATTATGATAACCGAAGGCAATGCCTTACGGCTCCTTTCCTATTATAACCAGCACCTGGTTCACCTGGTCTTGAAGTTCACCATCAGGGTCGAACCTGTGAATCATCGTCAGCAGTCGACGTGCATGTTCGTCCTTGCCGATGCCCACTGCAGACAAGGCATATTGGAAGTAACTGAGCGAATTTGGGGTAGGGTCCGCGTAAGGGTTTATCGACTTGCTGAAATGCTCATAGGCTCGATGATGCTCGCCGAGCAAAAAGTAACATTCTCCTGCGAACAGGTGCATGGGAAGACTATCCTCAGCAAGTGCAATGGCCTGTTCGTAAGCATCGACGGCATTAGCACAGTGACCAGATAGATGCTCAACGCGAGCATAAGAATAGAGAGTGGCGACATCATGGGGTGAGGTCGTCTGAAGTTCTTCCATGTAGTGACGTGCTTTTTCGATATCCCTTTTTTCCATCAGCAGGCCGACCAGAGTAAGTTTCACATCAGTGGTGTCGACCAGTGCAAGCATTTGTTCCAGCTCAATAATGCCATTATCGAGCTGGTCTTTGCGTATTGTGCCCTGGGCAAAGGGATTGATTGCATTTAATTCATAGGCATCAGCCAGCTTCGGGTATATTTTCTCGTTCAGGTAAAGCACCACTTTCTTGTCGAAAAAGACCGGGGTATACCCAAGCTCTCTGGCGGCAATATCCGGGAAATGCTTGTTAGTTTTCCTAACGCCAATCAGGTCTGGCCGGTGCTTGCCAACATAGGTTGCGAGCCCACTTGCACTCAGCATGGCCGTTGCCAGCTCTTGATAATTCAAGCTATCAAATGGTGGGAACTGCATATCCATGTGGATCTTTATTTTCGGCACGAGAATAAATTCTGCGTATCCCGCGTAGGAGGGTTCAAGCGCGTATTTACCTTCAATGCCGTTGGTGAGTATAAATTGAGAGGTACCGTAAGGTAGAGATTGATCATTAAAGGGGTAGTGCTGCCACCCGGTCCTTATTGTTGGCCAGAAGGATACCGGGAGAAGCACGAGGGTCGCCATCAGGATGGCGCCTGTGCGCAAACTGATTCCGGGACCATGCCAATATGATAAGCCAACCGCAATGAGAGGAACGGAGAGCAAAGTCCACTCCCATACAAATCGTTTTGCCATGATCAACAACACGAGTGCGCCGCAAGCGAGTATGACCGGGGCGATGTGATGCCGGAAATTATTGAGACTGAGGAAGAGAGCTGCAATGGTGAAAAAGGCGATGACAAGCATCAGGGAATTGGTCGAAATTCCATCATTGAGCTCAAAGGTGAGATCCAGGGCAAAGGGCTCCAGCTCTGATATAAAGAGTCCCAGGCCCGGATCTTGCACGAAAGGTGTGAGCAGAATGTAGACGCCATTCGGGTTTAGCATCATCGCAGGTAGACACAGGGCGACCCACAGCAGTGGCCTTAGTTGTGCAATGTCCTGGGTATCGGCAAGAAGATAGTCGATGAGTCTTTGCAGGAAAAATGCACCGCAAATCAATCCGCCAATGACATACTCAACACCATGGAGATTTACCCAGAATATTGTCAGTAGGGGAAGTAATGGGTAATACCGTTCGCGATGCGAGAGAATAAAAATGAAGATAGGGATAAATGCATAAGAAAACACATGGGGTCGTAAACTGAAACCGCGGGCGCACAGAATGCCGATGACGGCAGTGATCACGATCAGTTGAAGGAAGGTTGCCGTTTTCAGGCGGTCATCTCCAAGGATGATCCTGGACACGAAGTAACCAGACACCATAAATATTAAGGCCTTCAGCAGGATAAGACCGAATTCACCTGCAAAGGACCATACCGCGTAGACCGTGGCCTGGAATCCCCAGAAATAGTTTATGAATTCCTGCTTGTCGGTTAGATAGGAATTCACATAGGGGTTGTAGAGAGCCCCCTCGCTGAAGAAATGCCTTCCGCCGGTGAGGTGATACCAGAGGTCTGAATCGCTGTATTGAACGGATAAGCTCAGAAAGTAAATTGCATAAAACCCGAAGAGCGCAATTGCGTAGCTCAGCACGAATTCGGTTCGGTGGTTCGCTAGTTTCTGTTGAATGCTATCGATGTAGGCAATGCTCAAACGATCTTCCCCTCAAGTATTTTGTTGGCGGTTTACGCGCCTACCCGGAAAGTCAATCATGCTACCATGGGCGCCATCACCGATATAGGAGAGGAGATGTACGGTCCAGGCCATGGTGACAGACGGTCAGTGTGAGCATTGCTCGCGATGCTTTCGCTTTTGCTTGGGGTCCCAGTCACTCTTGGGTTTTTTGAAACCGGATTGGTCGAGCGGTCTCCTACGGCCATATTGGCCGCGAGTATTATGCTTCTTGCTTTTTTAAGCCTTGTGACCGGGCTGATTCTGGTCTCGGTCGCCCGCGGAACACGCGAGGTGAAACGATTGGCCTACTTGCAGTTACCCTTTCTACTGAGGAAAGAGTAGTCGCAGGCATTTCACCTTGCCAATTGTGCTTGAACCCAGGCGATGATCAGGTGTAGTAGTCAAAGGTGGAAGATCCTGGGGGAACGACGCTACGTTTTTGTCATATGAATGGTTGGAACTGAAATCGATATCGATCAAATGAATGAAAAGGCACCATATTCGGGTTCAGAGAACCTTGAGATTATGAAGGAAGCGGTTAACTACAATCGTTTTCTGAGAAATCTGGTGGCAAAGCATGCAACCAACAGGTCCAAAATTCTGGATTTTGGTGCAGGCATTGGGACATTTTCTGATTCTGTCCCCATCCCGATAGACCGGATTTCCTGTGTAGAACCGGATCAGGTAGCGCGTACAACCCTGGCTGAAAGAGGGTACACCGTGTTTGAGTCTGCGGGTCAGTTGACGCGGTCAACCTATAGCTATGTATTCTCCCTGAATGTTCTGGAACATATTGAAGACCATGAAGCTGTCGTAGCGCAGCTATATGAAGCGATAGAACCCGGTGGACGAATATATTTATATCTCCCTGCCTTCAATCATATTCGGACTTCGATGGATGATCTGGTTGGGCACCATCGACGTTACACGCGATCTCAGCTGATTGTGTTGGTGAGTCAGGCGGGATTTACGCATGAAGATTCAGGATACACCGACTTTCTTGGGTATTTTGCGAGCTGGATGGTCAAGTTGATGGAAAAGTTACAGCGTCAGCCCACCGGTGTCGTGAACAAGCGACTCCTTATCGCCTACGATCGATTCGCGTTTCCAGTAAGTCAGGTATTGTCTCTGATATTCAAGCGAGTAGTAGGTAAAAACGTCTACATCGTTGCTCGAAAGTAGCTTCAAGAAACATTTAGCATGCTGGTTAGTGAGAAAATAAATTGGTAGCCAAAGATTTTTACACGATAGTAGTGGCGTTTGTAGCTTCTCGAGCTATCTATGGTTTCCTTGGTGTCACCTATGACGCATCGCCCATGGACTCGTTTCTGCAGTTTATTGACCCAGTGCTACTGAAAAACGCGTTCTGGCAATCCCTCTATTACTATCATGCTGGTCCTCCGATGCTAAACCTAGTTGCCGGATTTGGTTTGGGAGTGTTTGAGGCTAATGCCTACTGGTTCTACGCAATACTGTTTCACGTGCTTGGGTTGTGTCTGGTCTTCTCGGTGTTTTTTATTACTAACAGGCTGTGCGGTAGTAGACCAAGCGCTTGGGTTGCAACACTCCTGATCTGCTTCAGCCCTTCCTTCGTACTCTATGAAAACTGGCTGATGTACACCTTTATTGCCTCGTCATTGCTAATCTGTTCGGCGGCGCTTCTCATCAAGTATCTGGATTCGGATCGCTTTATTTGGGGTTTTTTGTTTTTTGTGTGTATTGCAATGTTGTCTTTAACGCGGACCTTTTTTCTGTTCTATTGGTTGGTATTGGTTTTGCTCATCCTTGTAATTGTTCGCTGGCAAAGCAGGAAGCAGATTCTGGTTTGCGCTTTTGTTCCTTTACTCGTCTGTTTCTGCTGGAATGCAAAGAATTTCTATCTCTTTA
>Ga0206683_10002943_pt1 | contig 11379 bp, 18 predicted proteins | sample M280m12015metaG_FD_155483 | JGI IMG/M metagenome (GOLD analysis project Ga0206683, IMG submission 155483) | Ammonia-oxidizing marine archaeal communities from Monterey Bay, California, United States - M2 80m 12015 | ecosystem: Environmental > Aquatic > Marine > Intertidal zone | place: USA...
TTGTGGAACTCGTTTAGCATCTTTGTCATCTCATCTCCTGCATCTACCATATTCCATTGTATGCCCATAATTCCATCAGTTAGGGTTAGTCTGGCATCTTTGAGAACCGGTTCATCTATCATCTCATTTGTAGTCTCAAAAGAGTCAGCATATCGCTTTATGGCAACTACTATTGTATTCAGATGAACAGGTCCACCCATTGTCTTTTCAACATCAGGTTGAATCTTGACTGCCAATGCGGTGAAATTAATGACATCCATCTTCATACAGTCGTAAATTGAGCGGTTTCTAGTAATGATTTCACGCACAACTTCAGGCATGGAAACACCGCTTGTTCTCATAGAATATAATACCTATGACATATATAATAAGATTATGTAATTTTAGATCTATATTGTAAGTATACTCATGAATAGAAAATAAAACTTATATAATGTAATGTATATGACATAATAGAGGTAAATATGACAATGTTTAACGACGAATTCAATAGAATCTTCAAACAGATGTCTAGTTCCTTTGGGAATCTAGACGATGTCTTTGAGATGCTACAAAATTCAAGCGGACAATCAGGCCCACTATATTTCGGTTATACCATGACCGTAGGACCTGACGGAAAGCCTGTTATTCAAGAGTACGGAAATGTCAAGCCAGACACTTTACCTACAGTCGATTCTTGTGGATGTGCCAACCACTCCCAAGAGCCAATTGCCGAAAAAAGAGAACCTCTGATAGACACCTTGGTTGACGACAAGGAACAAACTCTCAAGATTGTTGCCGAGATGCCAGGTGTTGAAAAGACCGATGTGAAAGTCGTTGTGGATGAGGATATCATTCACATCGATGCAGAACATGGCGAAAAGAGCTACCATGTTAACGTCCCAATTCAGCACAAGGTCGAATCAGACTCTCCAAAAGCCACTTACACAAATGGTATCCTTGAATTAACATTCAATTTGGATACAAAACCAAAAGGCAAATCTGTAGACGTACTCTAAATCCCTTTTTTTCTAATTTTTTAAAAGTATTATTTTGAGCCTTTTTTCATACTTTTTGTATCAAATTTATCCGGAATTTATGAAAACTTTGGAATTAGATACTGATATCATCTCTACCATTTTAATCGGAATACTTTCTCTTTCTGAAACCTCTGCCATCTCATCATGATGTACATCATTGAGATGCTTTAGGAATTCTTCTTCTTCAATGTCATTTTTCTTGAAATCACAAGATGGAAAAACACAATTAAAATTCAATAATTTTTGAATGGATTATTTGTATAAAAATGACTAATAACGTCCACGATCGTTTCTTTCAGGTCTTTCTGGTTTATGGTTCTGGAAGCAATCATTACAATAGACTGGTCTAGCATCTTTTGGTTTGAATGGTACTTCACATTCATTGCCACAGTCTCCGCATGTTACTTTGTGCATTTCTCGTGGTGGTCTGTCTCTTCCATAACTTCCACCGCCGCGGTTATTTCTACCATATCCGCCTGCACCTCGGCCACCGCCGCCACCACCAAATCGGCCACCGCCTCTGTTTCCACCAAATCGGCCTCCACCACGGTCACTTCTTTCTGGTTTATGGTCTTGGAAACAATCGTTACAATAGACTGGTTTGTCATTACGAGGCTCAAATGGAACCTGGCAATCTTTTCCACAGTCTCCACATTTTGCATCGTGCATTTCTCGTGGTCTTCTTTCGTAGGGCATTATATTTTCTAATTTTAAGACCTTACTTATACCTAGGTAATGCTTCATAATACAACCATGGGCTTGTTTGGTAAATCTAAAGAGGAAAAAATTGCCAAGCTCAAGAAAAACCAATCAATTAGGAATGGAAAGGAATTGAAAAAACTTCTTAAAATCTTTAAAGAGAATAGAGATAAAATAGAAAAACAAACCGGTAAAAGACCAGAAATAGACGATACCACAAAAATGTTTATGCAAAAAGTTCTAAATGTCTGGATGTCAGAAGGACGTGACATTGATGATGAGAAATTCTGGAATGCGGTTGATTACAATAAGCAGTTTGATTATACAGTTGAATATTACGAGAGATGATTATCAAAAATAGAGAAGATTCTATGGTTCCACCATTGCTAGCTTTTCATAGATTCTGTCGTAGTAGCCATTTTGCTCGCTGGCAGGCGCATAGTATTTTGCTGATATGACATCGCCTACATTGGCTGAACATTCACTTACTACTACTGATTGCCCTGTATGAGATTCACCAACACAGCCATAGTCAGTTACCGCGATTACGATAATCTCGTCGCTGTATTCCGTTGGCAGCCAATTCCAAGGTGCAAGCAATAATGTCAAGATGACAGCTGTTCCAGCTACCATCAGACATAGCATTGATGCACGTGATGTGGCATTTTTCTTCTGTAATGTTTTTTGCATTTCCTTACTTTAATTATGCATATAGAAAATATAAGCGACTGGCAAAAATACTAACTAGTGCCAGCTTTTTGCTATTTGATTAATCTACAAATCCAAGAGCTCTAATAGGAGATCCTGTGGCATTTTTCAATTTCAGTGGTGTAGTGATTAAATGAAACATCACAGACTTAATTTTATCCAAATTCGCTAAATTTTCTACAATTAGAATATTATTTTTTGCTAGTACACGATGAACTGAAAAGTTTGAATCCGAGCCTAAATCTATGCTTGGTGAGTCAATTCCAACTAAATTGATCTTTTTTGATACCAAGTACTTTGCAGCAGAAACTGCTAGCCCAGGATTTTTGGTAAAGTAAATTTTCTTTTCTAAATTTTCTTGCCATCCTGTCCAAAAAACTACTGTTGAGCCTTCTGTTATTTGACCATGACTCCTTTCAAATTTTTGAATATCTTTTTTCAAGATAGCCTGATTTGCTTTTTTTCTAATTTTGATTAGAAGGGCCTCATTTACTAATCGCTTTGGCATAATTTCATGAATTTTTTCCCCATTTTTTTCAAAGTGAAATGGGGCATCAATATGGGTTCCTGTATGGGAACTAAGAAAAAGTAATTCCAAATTATAGCCATCTCTTGCAATTGTTTCCCATTCTATGAAATGTGGTTTTGGTGACCCTGGGAATGTAGGAGTTTGGTCTGAAATTGTTAGTGTGTGATCTATTATTTTCATATCAATTTTCAGACATTCTGATTAATCAGTTTTCGTTTATCAATAGTTAAATATTATCTGCGAAAATTTTTGATGTGTCTATAGCATTTGTTTTAGTAAATACTGAACTAAGTTTTGATATAGAAATAATAGGAAAGATAAAAGATATTCTTGGCAGTGACAAAGACATTGAATATGAAATTCAGGGCGTATACGGGATTTATGACATAGTTCTAAAAATTTCTTCAAATAATGATGAAAAATTACGAGCAATTATTACAAATAAAATTAGGAAAATTGATAAGATACAATCTACACTCACAATGACGGTTATAGAGGAACAAGAATAACCATAATTATATTAAGATAATTATGAATCCCATTTTTACCACTATAGATGAAAAAACTACAAGTCTAGTTTTTTATAATAACCCATATACAAAAATAAAATTTGTAAATGAAATCATAAATTCATATAAAATTCCAATACTCTATGTGGATTTTGATTTATTATTTTCAGGCTATTATGAAAGTGGGTTAATAGCAAAAATCCCAAATATTTGTATTTTTCATCCCAATGAAGAAAATTATTTAGAAATTATTTCTGAAGTAAATAAAAAGGCTACATTAGAAACAACCATAATAATTCTTGACTCTCTAAACGGTCTTTATAACACTCTTAATAAAATCCCAAATCCAGGAAGACTTGTAAACAGTTTGATAATGTTTATGAGTTATAACATTCGATTCTCAAATTCAAAACTCATCATTCCATCATTATCAGAAAAAAAAGAAAACCAATGGGTTTTAACTCCAACTAAGAGACATATTCTAGAAACTGAGAATATGAATAGATTTCATATCGAAGAAAATAATTCAAAACTTCAATTCCAAATATTGTAAATTTTTGCGATCAAAATTTCAAACGCTGTTATGAAAAATACTAACGCCGTTATAATTCGGATTTTTTAGGTAAATTATATTAAGATCAAAATTAAACAATTTCCATAATGCCAGTAGCAATACTTCCAGACATCAGTGAACAAATGTGCATTGGATGCGCACTATGTGTTGAAATTTGTACAACTTTGGGACCTGATGTTTTAAGAGTAAAACCAGTCGAAGGCTGGAAGAGAGGTAAAGCATTTGTATTTTATCCAGAAAGATGTATCTCAGACGGTGCATGTATTGGAGTTTGCCCAACAAAGGCAATCTTTTGGATGAGACCAATGGACTTTACAGTTGGACAACCAGTCCCACTATACAAGAACTCTGTCTTCGTCAAAGGTTGGACTGAACTAATAGATTAAGTTCATCCACTAACTTCTTTTTATTATTATTTTGACTAGTTACATCTTATATTACAAAATTTATTTTGATAAATAATGACAAAAATTGGAGATGCTAAACGAAAACTTCATGGAATGATTACTGGCAAACCTGATAATTTCTCATGGATTATTGAAAAAAAACTTGCAGGAAGTGCAATTCCAACATCCAAAGAGGAGGTTGATTGGGTTAAACAGGAAGGAGTAAAATCCATTGTGACGATTAGAGAAGAACCACTTGAAGATGAATGGGTAAAAGATATCAATTATCTTCACGTTCATTCAAACGATATGGGTGTTCCAGAATTTGATGATTTGATTAAATCTGTTGATTTTATACATCAAAGAATTACAAATGATGAACCCGTTATGGTTCATTGTCTTGCTGGGTTGGGCCGCACTGGAACAATTCTTGCATGTTATCTAATTAAATATGAAGAAATGTCAGCTGACGACGCCATACAGAAAGTACGGAATGAAAGATATGGGTCGATTCAATCATTTTCACAAGAAGAGATTATTTTCCAATTTGAGAAGTCTGTAAGGAAATAAAATTATTCTTTAACTTCTGACACCAATTTACCATCAATTACTTTGAGTTGAATTGATTTATTTTCTTTGAAAACTAATGTTACTCCACCATCATCATCAGGATCTTTTACTTCAACCAAGTCCTGCATTTTAATTGAATCAAATTTTCCCATAAATCTCACTCCGGAATGGAAACAGTTTCAATTTTTCCATCAACTGCTTTAACAAATAGAAATCTATTATCTTTGAAAATAACTGTCAAGCCACCCTCTTTATCTGGTTCTTCAATCTCAAGAACCGGCTGTCCCAATAAACCATCATATTTTGCCATACTACCAAAACCTCTTTTGCTAATTAATACTTATTTCAATTTCTTTTGCGTGTGAATTGGAATCACCTTTTTCAACAAACTCATGCTTTTGCCATGAAACAAAGGCTTCTGCACTAATTTTGTGTTTTCCTTTGCCTAGATCTGATGCCTTGAAATGAAATTCTTCATTAAAGTCAAATAATTCTTGTCTAACTTCTTCTTCAGTTAGTCTGATAAATGGTTCAAAATTCTTTGCTACTTGCACCCATATTCTTTTCTCTTTCATAGGATTAACCAATTTTGGATTTCGTGTCCAAAAAATTGATGCCTTTCGGTAAGTGTCTATTGGTTTGCCAACCTCATGTTTTCTTAATCCATTTTTGAGCAACTTTATGCCATACTTGAGTTTGAATGTATTATCATTTCTTTCATATGCTTGAGTCCAATTTTTTTCAGTAAACGACTCTCGTAAATTACCCATTACAGAAAATCTAACATTAACTGTAACATTATCATCAGAGGAAAATTCTTCCTTTGAAGTTTCTAATTTTATCTCTGAGATGGTGGTTTCACTCATATACTGACATTGATTTATATCCACAATAAGTTCTTTTTTGATTAAATGGACGTGCAATTAATAGAATCCAAATCCAATGAAGTAAGTATGTCAATCAAGGAAGGCGATTTAGCAACACTCTATATTATTCAGCACGAGTTATTAAAAGACAAGAACACCGACTTTGCTGGATTGATAATAAAACATCCATTAACAAATGAAATCTGGATGCGTGTAAACTCAAAAAATAGCCCACTTTCACAAATTTCAGCTGCTACTGCTTCAGCAATTAAAACTACAAATGAACTCAAAAACCTAATAAGTTCTAAACTAAAGTGAAATAGTTAAATGAAATTTTGTCCTAATTGTGATATTAGGTTAGTAAAAGCCTCCGATAGTACTGTTCTTTCTTGTACAAAATGTAATTATTCTGAGGGTGATAAGCCTAAACCTAAAAAACAATCAACCACAGAAGAATCACAAACTGATTTTATGGTTTTAGATGAAAATGAAGGAAAGGATGTTCTACCTACAATGCAAATGGAATGTGAAAAGTGTGGAAATATGGAAGCTGTTTGGTGGATGTTACAAACCAGAAGTGCTGATGAACCAACAACTCAATTTTTTCGCTGTACAAAATGTAGTTATACTTGGCGTAACTACGCATAAGATTTAACTTTGGTATTACTGGCATCTGATTAAATTGGTTTTCTCAGCAAAGACAAGTGGATCAGAAGAGTGGAAGGCAATAATTTCTGCAGTTTCAACCCTAGTTGAGGAAGCAACTTTTGAGGCAACTGTTGAAGGTATTTCATTTAGAGGAATGGATCCATCACATGTTGCATTAATAGATATTAGTTGGCCAAACTCTGCATTTGAAAAATATGAGTGTGATAGTGACATAAAATTTGGTGTAAGAATTGACGAGTTTTCTAAACTCATAAAACGTGCTGATAAAAATAATGCAATTGAGATTAATATTTCGGATGACAATATGTTATTAGTAACAATTGGTAAAAATAAAAAATACAAGATGCGTTTAATTGAAAGTGCTGCATCTGATACACCATTACCAAAAATACCATATGATGTTAAAATATCACTTCCATCATCTACATTTGATAAAATTTTAGGTGATGTTCAGGTAGTATCTGATTATCTAATAATTACGTCATCTGGGTCACAAGCTGAATTTTCAGGCAAAGGAGATTCTGGCGAAGTAAAAATCAATTTAGAAAAAGCATCTGATCAATTAACGGAATTAGAAATTGGGCAAGATGGCCATGGGCAATATAGTCTTGAATATCTAAACCCAATCGTAAAGGCAGTTGGAGCAACTGTTGAATCAGTTACATGTGAATTCTCTACTGAAAAACCACTAAGAATTGAATTTAAAGTTGCTAATATAGGACGAATTCACTTTTACTTGGCACCACGTGTTGAAAGTTAAAGAATTTTAAGTATAAAAAAAAAGGTGAAACTGATTTGAAACTAGTATTAAAATTCGGAGGGACATCACTTGCGTCAGTAAAAGATATACAAAATGTAACCAATATTATAAGTAAACTTTCTAGCGAAAATGAAATTGTAATTGTTTGTTCTGCTGTTGATGGTATTACTGATGAATTAATACATATCTCAGAACAAATAAAAAAAGTAAATAAAAAAGAGGCAAATAGAGTTTTAGCTAAAATCTCTCAAAAACACAAACAGTTTACAACACATATTGTAACAGACTCAAAGATTCAAAAAACACTATTAGATAAAATGAAATCTGATCTTTCTGAATTAGAGGGGCTAGTTCATGGTTTATTGTTATTGGGTGAGGTAACTCCTCGTTCATTTGATTATTTAGCTTCATTTGGCGAAAAACTTTCAATAAATTTAGTTTCATTTGCACTACAACAGCTAAAGAAAAAATCAGTGCCACTTTCTGGCAAAAAGGCAGGAATTGTAACTGATTCAAATTTCGGTGAATCAAGACCATTGATGGATACAACTAAAATTCGTTTATCAAAAACAATCCAAGATCTATTTGATAAGAACACAATACCTGTAGTAGGTGGTTTTTCTGGAGCAGATCAACATGGAAATACAACAACATTTGGACGTGGTGGTTCAGATTATACCGCAACAATCATTGCTTCTTGTATTGATGCAGATGAAATTTGGTTAATGAGTGATGTTGATGGTCTTATGACAGCAGATCCTAAATTAGTAAATGACGCTAAACTTCTCAAAGAAGTTTCATACGCAGAAGCAGTCGAAATGGCTCAATTTGGTGCAAAACAAATTCATCCACGAACTTTTGAGCCATTAGTTTCAAAAAAAATTCCTATGCGCATAAGGAGCACTTTTGATTTAGAAAATACAGGCACAATAGTAACAGCATCACCTTCTGCAGCAACCAAAAAGACTGTCAAATGTACATCTGCAATTAGAAATATTGGACTAGTTGATCTTACTGGTGGGGTGTTATTTGCTGCTCCTGGTACGGCTGCTAAAATTTTCACATTACTAGCTGACATTAATGTTAATGTAATGATGGTTTCATCAAATCCATCTGAATCCAGCATTTCAATCATTGTCAAAAAAATGGATCTTGACAGAGCAGTAAATGCACTTGAGATGAGTTTGTTGGGAAAGACTGTCAAAAAAATTGTTACAACTCCAAATGTTTCAATTATTGCAGTTATTGGTTCAGGTATGAGTGGCACGGTTGGAATAGCATCTAAAGTATTTGCTGCAGTGCAAAAAAGAAATGTAAATGTAATAATGATAGCGCAGGGTTCCTCCGAACTGAATTTAGCATTTGTTGTTAAGGATAATGACTGTAAATCTGTAATACAAGCACTGCATGAAGAATTTGAACTAGCTAACATCAATTAGACAAGATAAGGGATAAATTATTCATTTTCTATGATATTACATTGTCTGGAAAATTATACATTGTAGGTGTAGGACCAGGGCATCATGATCATATGACATTTCGTGCAAAACAGGTGATCGAAGAAAGTGATACGATAGTTGGTTATGAAACCTATGTTAATCTGGTCAAGGATTTGATTAATGGAAAAGATGTTTATCGTTATGCGATGACACAAGAAGTTGAACGTGCTCATCAATGTATTGATTTAGCTAAAGAAGGGAAAATTGTATCACTTGTATCAAGTGGTGATCCTGGAATTTATGGTATGGCTGGACTAATCTTTGAAGTACTAGCTGAGTCTGGGTGGGATCCAAAAAGTGGATTGCAGGTTGAATTGATTCCTGGTGTATCTGCATTAAATTCATGTGCAAGCATAATTGGTTCCCCACTAATGACTGATTTTGCAGTGTGTAGTATGAGTGATTTACTAGTTCCATGGGAAATTATAGTAAAACGAGTAGAAGCTGCCGCCCAAGGTGATTTTGTAATTGTCATCTATAATCCATCAAGCAAAAAAAGAATTCATCAGTTACAAGATACCAGAAAAATTTTATTAAAATATAGAAAACCAGAAACACCTGTTGCGATTATCAAAGGTGCATATAGAGAATCTGAAACAGTAGTCATGACAGATCTGGAACATATGGAAAACTATGCAGACAAACTTGGAATGATTAGTACTGTAATAATAGGAAATTCAGCAACATACAATTTCAAGGATTTAATGATTAATCCACGTGGTTACAAATCAAAATATAATTTAGACGAACCTGAAATTAAGAATCAGTGACTGTTTTTAATTAATTCATACAATTCATTACTTAGTGTTATCTTATCTCTAATCGGTCCAATAATTTTTACCATATATTCTCCAATTGTATTTTTAAGATCACCAGGGTGTAGATTCTTTTGTGCAAAATCAGATTCTAATTCTTCATATGAATTGTAAGTAATATTTCCTCCAAATTTTTCAGGTCTCTCAACAGATATTGAATCATATTCATGAAAAACTATCTGCCTTGTAAATTCTAATATTGGATTATTCTCTGTTAAACCCTCTTCACACCAACCTTTTCTGATTTTCTTTCTAATTTCATCATCTGAATTGTGAATAAAGATTCCTGAATCTGGATTAGACTTACTCATTTTTGCCACATCTCCACCGTGTTCTATCTCATCTGGATTCGGCTGTGTTAATCCAGGCAGTAATGAATGATGAACTGCAACTGGAACTTTCCACTTCATTTTAGGAAATATTTCTCTAACTAACATGTGGATTTTTCGTTGATCCATTCCTGCATGAACAATATCTAAATCAAGAGAATGAATATCAGCTGCCTGCATTGGTGGATACAACAATTTTGCAAGATCAATTTTTTCGTCTTCCTCCTTTCTTCCCATTATATCTAGAGTTCTCATGGTTCTCTTCAGTGTCATATGTTTGGTAATTCCAACTAACTCTGACCAATATTCTTTCTTTGAATCATATAGTTCAGTACCCATTACAATGTTTACACCTGGGCAAACTAGTCTAAACGCATCAGCATAATATTTTGCAACTTTGGAAATTGTTTCTAGATTTCCACCTAGTTTGTCATTAATCAGAGTGTGCCAGTCTGCTAAAAACACAGTACAATCTATCCCAGCTTTGATAAAATCATTAATTTTGAATCCTGTGCTGATTAGGCTTCCAAGATGTAAAAACCCAGAAATTTCTAATCCAATGTAGTGTTTTGGTTTTGAATTTGTATTTAGTAATTCAGTTAATTCTTCATCATTTTTTACTATCTCTTTAGTAGGAGGCTTTTTGATTAATTCTACTTTTTCAGTTATATCCAATTCGATATGATTTTACTCTGTAAACCTATAAAGTTTCAGAATAAACAATTGTGTGACTTATGATCTGTACATAATGGCAGTAGTAGTAATTGGAATAACTGCATTTCTTGTTGTTAGAAAGATTAAAGAAAATTAATCACGATCTAATTCATCTAATGACTTTCTTGGTTTTGTACTAAGGTAGAATGCATGTGCACTAATTATGGTTCCTGTTAACCAGATTTTTGTAGCAAATATCAAATTCCATGGTCTATCTGGATCAGGGTAGTAAATTGCTAGTTTATCTATATCAGGGGTTGTTCCAGTGAGAACCATTTGTGCTGTAACTTCTGCACCTAGAATAGTAAAACTCCAAAATAATTCGTAAATGGAGATTATTGCAAATCCTAAGAGCATTAATTGTAGTAATGACATTCTGTAGGATTGTAATCCAACAGTTCTTCTCCATCCAATTCTTGAGACACAATACCAACCAATTATACATGAAAAGAATAACCATGTTGAAAGATTTGCAAAATTCTCAAATGGAATTTTCGTTTGAACTAAAACTTCACCCATTACGTAAAAACCAGTTTCTTGCCATTCTGAAGTCATTGAATAAATGCTAAAGGCAGTTATTGATGCCATCATTATACCACAAACGTAGAAAATATACAGAAAAACTTTGTATTGTTTGTCTTTTTCTTGCAAATGTCTAATTTTCATTTCCATCTATTTCCAAATTTTCTTATATTAATTATTATCTTACTTTTTTTAATAACCATCATTCTGT
>Ga0206683_10002949_pt1 | contig 11368 bp, 9 predicted proteins | sample M280m12015metaG_FD_155483 | JGI IMG/M metagenome (GOLD analysis project Ga0206683, IMG submission 155483) | Ammonia-oxidizing marine archaeal communities from Monterey Bay, California, United States - M2 80m 12015 | ecosystem: Environmental > Aquatic > Marine > Intertidal zone | place: USA...
ATCTCCAGTTGTCGTCGGTTGACGACTGTACCCACTAACCACCTGTTCTGAAAGATTGGTGAAATGACGCCCCATGCCGGGACAGAAGCGTGTCTCAGGAAGATGGTCGCAGGCGAACACTTCGTACTCACTAGGCAATCTTGCAGCCAAGGGCAGTTGACCCACCGACAGCATCAACGGCGCGACATCGTTAGTGGGCGTGAAATGCCACAGCCAGAGATACTGATTAGAGTCTTCAGTCTCGCCAGCGATAAGGTCTACCGTCATAGAGTAGGCGACAGGCAAATCTAGTTCCCGCAAGGTCAAGCCGTGAAAACTCTTACTGGAAACGAGATCCACTTGGCGAATGAGATAGCCGGCGGAGACGATGTCACCGTCTTTGATACCGTACACAAGCCCTTGCGTTCGCACTCCCTTCGCTTCTTGTGCCCATACCCCTGGGCCCGCATAGCCGTGGTAATGGTTACCGTCATCAATACGGAAGGAGAGTCGTCCCCCAGCAGCATAGAATGTGCCCCGCCCCGCTAGTTCGCCGATGGAACTATAGACTGCGGGTAGATCGCTAGCCTGCAATAATTCATCACTGCTAGCCTGGCTACTGAGTATTGCAAGCCCAATTACTAAGACAATTGATAGTTTTGATAGTGCCCAATTAATAAGGTTAAGGGTTCCCATTACTACAGTCCGCCACCGAGTTTATCTGCCATCCACCTTTGCACTCTAGCTTCCACCATTGGCATTGGCAAAGCACCGGCTCCTAGCACAACATCATGAAACTCACGAACATTGAATGAATCATCCATTTGTTCTTCTGCAAGTTGTCGAAATTCCTGAAATTTGATCATTCCCATCTTGTACGCAGTAGCCTGACCGGGCCCTGTGAAATAGCGTTGAATTTCGGAAAGTATGGTGCCTTCTGGTTGCGAAGAGTTTTGCTGAAAAAAATCGACTGCCTGTTCAAGACTCCACCGCTTTGCATGGATACCTGTATCTACTACCAGTCTGATAGCCCTCCACATTTCTCCGCTTAGACGGCCAAAATCTGAGTAAGGATCTTCAAATCCACCCATCTCCTTGGCTAACCATTCAGCATAGAGTCCCCATCCTTCAGTATAAGCAGTCGTTCGATATTGAGTTCTGAAGCGCGGCACGTCAGTTAACTCTTGCTGAATTGATATCTGCATATGGTGCCCCGGTATGCCTTCATGATAGAGCACATCTTCTACTTGGTAGATGGGTAGATTTGCCATATCTATCATGTGGGAGTAGTACACACCTGGTCTAGAACCATCAGGTGTACCAGACATATAATGTTGCGCGGCTCCAGGTTGCTCTCTGTAAGGTTCTACGCGGCGTATCTCGAGATCAGCCTTTGGCAAGCGTCCGAAATATTCAGGTATTTTTGCTTTGATAAAATCTAAGTAAGCATAATTACTCTCAAGATAAGCGGATCGCCCATCATCATCGTTTGAATAGTAAAATTGCTCACTTTCACGCATGAAGGAAAAGAATTCCTGCAGATCACCTTCAAAACCAACCGCGGTTTTGATTTTCTCCATTTCTCCACGCAGACGAGCTACTTCAGAGAGGCCGATTTCGTGAATCTCTTGCGCGCTATAGTCCAAGGTCGTCATTAAGGAAAGACGATAATTATAGAAATCCTCACCATCAGGTAATGCCCAAGCGCCTTGCGGTTCGGAAGAAGAAAACTGCTTATCCTCTTCCAGCCAGGCCAATAGCTCGTTGTACGCAGCTAATACTTCTCCTGACAAAATATCACGAGCAGCTTGATAATAAGATTGAGCCTCTTCTTCGGCGATCAGGTCTCTGGCAAGTAAGTTGTCTATTTTCTCCTTTACATCAGCCCATAAAGGAGAATTCGGGCTTGTGTCATTATTATTAAAAGGGACACCTGATGTAACTCTGCCGATCTCAGTTACTGCGAATTCGTAGGCAAAGCCTGGCTGCCTTACACCAGACGCAGAAGTTACTTTGGCGCGATCCAGTAATTCACCAATGGCACGATCTATATCTCGTAGCCTCGAGAGGTACGCATCCAAATCTTGCTTGTTGTCGACACGGTGATAATTAATCAGAAAAGTAGGAAATTGAGTATGAGGACCACCGCGGCCAAATATGTAGCCATGATTACGAAAAGCTACCCCACGTTCGGCCTGATCGAGAGAATAGACCCACATGTCCCAGCTTAGTTTGCCGTCTTCAGTTAACACACTATAGTCAAATTCTGATTCTAGCTCAGCGACGCTATCGCGGCGCCATTGCAGAACTTTGTCCTGTTGCGCTGCGGTGTAATCATTGAAGCGGTCATAATCAGTTTTATCACCCAAGCGCGTGCGAAACTCCGGGCTGAAATCCAGTTGCTCTTCGAACTTTTGATCAAACCACAAGTTCAATCTAACAATTTCCGTATTTGGATCGACGAAATCGCTGGCTGGAGAATCAATAATGGGCTGACTGGAAACGTCATTTAGCGTTCCATCATTGCTTTCCTCACCAGAACAGCCCACTAACAGGAAAGCCATCAGAACAACAATAAAATAATTCTTAGTATTCAATTTCTACCATCCCGGCATGTAAAAGCATGCTGCAATCCACTCTGAATTCCGAACCTGTTGAAAATCTCAAGCAAGTACCTTTTTGATGAAACTTATAATCAAATGGCTTATTAATCCGCAAATAAAACCAACTGTTCCAAAGGCTATGGGCATAATTATTAGTGCCCCGAATGCCATAGCGGTTCCCCAATTCAGGCCGACTGTTAGTAGATCAACAATCAAACCGCCAAAGGAATAAAGTAATCCTAAGAAAACCCCAAGGAACGCCATATATTTTGCTAGCGTTTTAGCCCAAGTGTTAACTTTCACTCACCAATCCGTTATTCGATAATGGCCTGTTGTACTGCATTTTCAAAATCGTACTGTGTCGGCCCGTGTGGCTGTTGCAGAAAAAGCACCGCGGTTAACTCCTCTTCAGGGTCCGTCCAGGACCGGGTGCCAAACGCTCCACCCCATCCGAAAGCACCGGCACTGCGGCGGGCGTTAGAAGTAATTGCGTCAACGGTAACACCAACAGTGTAGCCATAACCCATGCCTTCCTGGTTACGTGAGAAGCCTCGATATAAATCACCAATTTGATTACTGCCCATCATGCGAACTGTTCGAGGACTCAGCAGACGATTTCCAAATAACTCACCGCCGTTCACCAGCATCTGTTCGAACTTCAGGTAGTCCTCGGCCGTACTGGACAGGCCGCCAGAAGCCGAGAAGTACTTCGTTGGCGGTCGATCCAAGAACCGAGACATATCTCGATCAGCGATAATGACGCGCTTCCTCTGATACTCGGGCGGTACATTAAAGTAAGAGTTTCTCATATCAAGAGGGTCAAAGATGCGTTCCTGTAGGAATTCATCGAATGACTGTCCAGAAACGATTTCTACTATGCGTGCTACTACATCTAGTCCGACACCAGGGCTATACGCCCATCGCGACCCTGGTTGAAAGTCCAGAGCATAGGATGCGTAACGAGGCATTTCACTTTCCAGTGTAGCATCGGGATCCCTTTGACGGCGGTCTTGCACGGCCGATCCTAACCCACCGCTGGCCAGACCAGATGTATGAGTGAGCAGGTCATGGATAGTAATCTCGCGAACTGCCGCCACGAGACGATGGGGTGGGATATTTCTCGGGTCGACACGGTATGGGCTTACATTCTCATCTGCTGGTTCCTCCAGGACGGCGACCTGCATGTCAGCAAATTCCGGGATGTACTTCGATACTGGATCTTCCGGTCGAATCAAACCTTCCTCAATCATCATCATGGCGGCCACGCCCAACACTGGCTTGGTCGAACTCATCATGATATGAATTGCATCTGGTTCCATAGGCCGACTGTTATCTACGTCCATCAACCCGTGAGTTTCAAAGTGCACTACCTTACCTCGGCGCGCCACTACGGTAACTGCTCCCTGTATGTCACCAGCATCGATGTGACGCTGCATCACGGTGTTGATGCGCTCCAACCGTTCTGACGACATACCGACCTCTTCTGGCGCGGCAGCGGGAATCTCTGCAGCTGATACCCATGAAACAACATTTAGGCCAATCAGGACACTAAGACACCTGATAGTGGTAGAAATATAATTCCGCTTCCGTATCTCGATCAGTTTCATATTCTTAATTTCCTTCCTTTTGAAGTAGAACTTCATTGCCGCTTTCCACACTTTTTTTGTCCAAAGCGGTGCCTTCGACCATCTCGATGATCTCGGCTAATGTTTTGCTCATGCGAAACAGTATGCCATAGGGCCGAATGGAACCAAACTGACAAAATACAGAGTGTCTGGACCGCAACCTATTTACCGGTGTTTAAAAAGAAGTAGCATCAGCGAGCAGAGCTAACTAGAATCGAAGTATTTTTCAGAAGGCGAGGGGAATTATTTAACTCTGCCTCGTTAAGTCACTGTATGACTTCAAGTGAATTTTCTATGTCCCACCAACAGCTTCCTTTCCCCAAGAACCATCTAGCTTCTTACTATTCAAACAATGCAAGTTTGGGTACTGCGCCAGCTGAACAAACTGCATCGGTAAACCGCAGGGACTTCATCAAATTAGCTGGCATAGCTGCTGCCCCAGTTATTACTTCACAGTTTCCTTTTCAGTCACCAGTAGCTGCGCAAAGCCTAACGTCTAGCGAAAGGGAGTTATTGTTGTTAGCAATTGATGTTGCCAATGATGCCGGTGCTCACTATGCGGATGCTCGCATAATCCGTAGTCAATTTGAGGCTGTTAGCACACGGGAACAAACTATAACTCAGATTCAGAATACCGACTCGTTCGGTATTAATCTGCGTGCGTTAGTAGGTGGTTCGTGGGGCTTTGCAGCAACACAGGTGTTAACACGAGACTCTGTAGCAGCGATGGCGCGCGAAGCCGTGACTATGGCCTCTGCGAATAATTCAGTGGCTCCTTCGCAAACTACTATGGCACCGGTTGATATTTTCCCCGACGCTAACTGGGTCACTCCTCATTCAGTAGACCCTTTTCTTATTGCCATCGAAGATAAGGCTTCACTATTACTTAGCATTAACGAGGAAGCGTTGCGAGTTAACAATGTCCGATATGCCTCAAGTAGCATACTGTCAGTAAAAGAGGAGCGAATGTCGGCAACATCTGAAGGATCGCTTATTAATCAGACATTTCTGCGTATAAGCCCTGCCGTTAATCTCACTGCTATTTCAGATGACGGCCGCGATTTCCAAACTCGAAGCGCAGTGGTAGAACCGGCAGGCCGAGGCTACGAATACGTCATGGGGTTAGAGCTAACAGGTAATGCTGGTCGCTGGGCAGAAGAAGCGGCGATGAAGCTTCACGCAGCTCCGATTGAGCCTGGTAAATGGGATCTAGTGCTACACCCCTCAAACCTATGGCTAACTATTCATGAATCAATAGGTCACCCAACGGAGCTAGATCGAGCTTTGGGCTTTGAAGCTAACTACGCAGGAACATCCTTCATTTATCCACCGGAAGAAGTCATAGGTAAACTCAAACTTGGCCCTGAATTTATGCAGTTTGTTGGCAATCGAACCGAATTTGGAGGCTGTGCTACCACCGGCTGGGACGATGAAGGCGTGCCTGCCGAATCTTGGCCCATTATTAAAGATGGCATTTTTGTGGACTACCAAACTACGCGTGATCAGGTTGGCTTGATTTCAGACTACACCGGTATTGAACGTAGTCACGGTTGTGCCTATGGTCAGGACTGGGAAAGTATGCCATTCCAGCGGATGCCCAATGTCAGTATGTTACCCGGAGAAGAAGGTTTCACTCAGGAAGACGTAATAGCTTCTACTGAACGCGGTATCCTAGTCGAAGGGCGTGGTTCCTATTCCATTGATCAGCAACGCTATAACATTCAATTCGGTGGTCAGGTTTTTTGGGAAATTCGTAATGGCAGGAAATATCAAATGCTGAGGGATTTAGCCTATGTTGGCAGAACCCCAGAATTTTGGAATTCTCTTGATGTTATCGGGGGCAGTGGCACCTATTACTTAGGCGCTTCTTTCGGCGATGCCAAAGGACAACCCATGCAGGTTAATGCGGTATCACATGGTTGCCCGATTGCATTATTTCGCGACATCGACATTATCAATACCGCTTAGGGACCTGTCATGGCTGAAGCAAAGGGTTTACCGGCTGATGAATTAGAAGCAATCAGCGAGCGTGTATTACAGTTTTCCGAGGCTGACCATTGCCGGGTGAGAATCAATTCAGGCTGGCGCGGTTATACTCGAGTCGCTACTAATCGCATCACCAGTGCTGGTGGCTCCGACAGCACATCGGTCAATATCTCCTCTATATTTGGCAAACGTGTCGCATCCGTGGATACCAACAGATTGGGCGACTCCGATTTGTTGAATGCAGTCCGCCGTTCCGAACAAATGGCACGATTAGTCCCAGAAAACCCAGAATATCTGCCTGAACTGGGCCCTCAACAATATCAGGACAATGGCGCCTACTACGCTGAAACCGGTGAACTGGAACCATCAACTCGCGCAAGCGCTGCCGCCATCGCTATAGATCAAGCTAATGCCGCCGGGCAAATTGTTTCTTCCTACATGGATGTTCGAGCTGGGACTTCTTCTATCGGGACGTCCAATGGTTTGTTTGGCTCTCATTCCAGCACCGCAGTAGCCTATACATTGACCTCTCGTTCACCCGACGGATTGAAGTCCGGATGGGCCGGAGATGCGGCCAACAACTGGAACAATATTGAGAGTCAGCGTGTCGCTGATGATGCTATTGAAAAGTGCCGAGATTGGCATAAGACACCGCTTGACCCAGGGGAATACACAGTTATTCTGGAACCTACAGCTGTGGGCATGCTGATGTTAAGAATGATGAACAGCTTTAATCGTCGCACCGCTGATGAAGGCCGTTCATATTTCTCCAATCCAAATGGTGGCAATCGCCTAGGTGAACAGCTCTTTGATGAGCGCGTTAACTTATGGAGTGATCCGGCCTATGCTGATGGTGAAACGGCACCATTTAACAGCATCGGACAGCCGCTGGTGCGACAAAAATGGGTGGAAGATGGCCGGCTGACTGGTCTGGCTTGTTCCAGGTATTGGGCTCAACAGCAAGGCGTAGAAGCGCTAGGGAGTCCTAGCAATTTTATCATGGAGGGCGGAGATAACCCTCTCGAAGAAATGATTGCCTCTACCAATTACGGTGTCTTGATTACACGTTTCTGGTATATCCGTGGTCTCAATCCTCGCATCATTTCCTATACTGGACTTAGTCGCGATGGGACCTTTCTGATCGAAGACGGGAAAATTACTCGCCCAGTGACTAATTTCCGGTTCAATCAGTCATTGGTTTCAATGCTGGAGAATATAGAAATGGTAGGTCCATCAGTAAGGGTAGCTGCTTCAGAGAACAGCTCTGTTAGTACACCAATTGTCGTGCCACCCTTGAAAGTACGTGGATTCAATCTTTCTAGTGTTAGCGATGCCATTTAAATCTTTTTAGCTACTACGAAATAAAGAAACTTAACATTTAACAAAGAGACACTCTGACTAAACGTTAGAACAACCCCGATAACTGGGTTAACTTAGGGAACTAAGATTTATAGTGTTAGGGTAATAAGATTTGTTAGAAACTAAAAATAATTTCTTGGAGGAAATACTATGTCAGAACAATTAGGTGAATTTTCATTGAAACATACCGGTACAACTTACGGAAGAAACGCCGCTGGAGAGCTTACGAACAGTGTAAATTGGGAAGGAACGGCATCGGGTTTTGGAGCTGTATGGGGAACGCTATTTTCTGCCACTCCTTTATCTGACGCAAGTGCTAACGGTGGAAGTGTTGAATGGGCAGGTCAAGCTTTTCTTGAAGATGGAACTGTCTTAGGCGCCCTCGGAAAAGGAACTTGGGAGAAGCCCCAGAATGAACATAAATGGAAAATCGTCATGCATGTCGACCTTTCAACTGGTGATAAGCAGAGAGCGGAAGGGGAAATTGACCTTGAAACGCTTATGTATGAAGGGAAAATTTACTCCGTGGACTAACCTATTATATGCGATAGCCAGCGAGTTGCAGCGCCCGCTCACGGGTTAACTTCCACTAAACAGCCGATAAGATCGATGAATAAAATTTCCAAAAACTGGATATATCGCCATAGTTATAATGCGCGTATCTGTCATTGGGTCACCGCAGTTTCTTTTGTTTACCTTCTCTACAGCGGGATTATGATTTTCCTACAATTTCCCGAATTGTACTGGGGTAAAGTAGGATTCCAAGGATATCCAGCCATTTTCAGATTGTCTGATTGGGGCCTGTCTTGGGAAGAAGCTGATGCCCTGGGAGATCGACGCTGGGGTCGTAATTACCACTACCTTTTTGCCTGGGTATTTGTCATCAATGGCATCATCTACTTAGGGTGGAACGCTTGGCAAAAAAGCTTCTACCGGAAGATATTCCCTACCCGGGGAGAGCTCTCGGTATCGAATTTTAAAGCTGAATTTGTAAGACACCTTAGATTCAAAGCAGTGGATAGAAAGAAGGCGGAACATTACAACGTGTTACAAAAATTGTCTTACCTCATCGTGCTCTTTTTACTTTTCCCTTTTATGATCATCAGCGGATTTGCTCAAATGCCAGCCTTTACCGCAATCTCCCCCGAACTCATCGATTTGTTTGGTGGAAGGCAAACCGCCCGTACCTTACATGTCGTCTGCACTGTACTGTTAACTCTTTTTGTCATAGTACATTTAGTCGAAGTAATGGTAGCTGGAGCAGTCAATCAAGTTCGTTCAATGATCATAGGTAAGTACGAAGTGCCAACGGAAATTTCAGAGGAAGCTTGATGAAAAAGAAGGAAGAAAAGAGAAAAGAAGCAACCCTTACTCGTCGAAAACTGCTTACCCGAACTGGCGCACTCAGCGGAATACTGCTTACCGGTTGCGACACTCAATTTTACCGACCACCAATTATCAGGGACGGGCTAATGGGTGTCGCCGATATTCTCACGATGGCCAGTCAACGTTTATTACTGTCCGAACAGCAATTAGTTCAAGAACATAGTGTCAGCGAAATCACCAAGGATTTCCCAGTTTGGAATCAGAGCAATCCGGAAGATGAGGAATATCAGCGCTTGCGCGCAGGCGGTTATCGAGAGTGGCGGTTACCTGTTACTGGAATGGTTAATCAGCCAGTGTCCTTATCATTAGAAGAGTTAAAAAGAATCCCCAGACGTACACAAACCACTATGCATATTTGCGAACAGGGTTGGTCTGCCATTGCACAATGGACCGGCGCTCCTCTTTTGTCAGTGCTCGAAGCTGCCGGAGGCGTTAAAAACGGGGCTCGATATATTGTCATAGATGCCTACGGTGGCTGGTATGAGGGCTATGATATGTTTGATGTTGTTCACCCTCAGACAATTCTCGCCTACGGGATGAATGGTAAAGATTTACCCTTAGGCAATGGCGCACCCGTAAGATTGAGGGTCGAACGCCATTGTGGTTACAAACAAATAAAATTTATTAAATCAATTCAAGTAGTGTCTTCTATGGAAGGCTTCGGTCGCGGTACTGGTGGTCTAAATTCCGATTATGGTTTTCACTGGTACGCTGGCGCATAGTAAAAGGAAGTACCTAAGCAGAGAGTCCACTCAGCTTAGGTAGAAATTTTTTACTGACTGCCATATGTCAGCGCAGCAATTCGCTTTTCTAATGGGGGATGGCTCATGAATAGTTCTGCCCTGGCGCGTTTCCCATTAATGCCAAAAGCAGCTAGCTGTCCATCTAACTGACTTTCCATCTGTGCAGACTTGAGTCGTGTAAGTGCCGCTATCATCTTAGTGCGGCCGGCCAACTCAGCACCTCCAGCGTCAGCTCGATACTCACGATAACGGGAGAACCACATTACAACTACACTGGCTAATGCGCCGAAAATAGTCTGAAATAATATGACTGTCATGAAATAGGTGAAGTAACTATTCCTGCCACGATTCAAGAACCCAGCGACTAGACGAGCAAAGAAAAAAACAAAGGTATTAACGACACCCTGAATCAGAGTCAGCGTAACCATGTCCCCATTACTCACGTGACTAACTTCGTGTCCTAGAACTGCTTCGGCTTCATCTTTGGTCATATTCCGGAGGAGCCCGGTGCTAACAGCGACTAGCGCGTTATTGCGGTTTGCGCCTGTAGCAAAAGCATTGATCTCAGGAGAATCGTAAACAGCAACTTCTGGCATTCCTATACCCGCCCGTTCAGATTGGCGTCTAACGGTTTGTAGTAACCAGGATTCTTCTTCTGAACGAGGAGATTCTATTATATTCGCTCCCAGACTCCGTTTGGCAATAGATTTCGACATAGCTAGCGAAATGAATGAACCACCCATACCGAAAATCGCACAGATAAACAGAAGTCCAGTAGTACTAGCCTGATCTAATCCCAATACTGGCATCAGAATACTTAACACGATGCTTAGCACTACAATCACAGCTAGATTCGTTACAACGAAAAGTAATATGCGTTTCATAGCATTCCCCTAACTTGCAAAACTTCAAAGTGTAAATTTTAACATTGTTGACAAATTTGTATGCATCACCTATTGAGTACGATGTGCTCAAAGTTGAATAATCGTTAAACAAGCGCTGTATACTATTATTTCTTTGCCTACTGACCATAACCAAGAGTCTTAATTCATGAAGAGGTCTAAAAATCAAAAACCCAGAACTACAATACTGGTTGCAACGCTATCGACCCTGCTACTTGGATTTTCGATGTCAGCCATAGCCCAATCAATTTCTACTATCGATGTTGATTCCCTGGGACCTCAAGTTGGAGAATACGTACCTAACTTCAACCTGCCTGACCAAAACGGTCAAGTAAAGACTCTGGATTCAATCCTGGGCCCGAATGGCGCGATGCTATTGTTTCATCGATCGGCGGACTGGTGACCCTACTGTAAAGCGCAACTCGTGGAGTTGCAGGACCGATTACAAGAACTAGGAGGTTCGGGGATAGGTGTAGCTGCAATAAGCTATGATTCAACTGAAGTGCTTAACGATTTTGCAGAACAACGTGGAATCACTTTCCCCCTACTATCAGATAAGGACTCAGCAGTAATAACCGAATTTGGAATCCTAAACACAGTAGTTGCCGAAGGTTTAGGTCCCAACCGCGATAATCCTGAGGTAGTCGCCTCTGTCCACAAGTATGTGGCTGCGTCAGTTTTTGACTCCATCCCTCTCAGACAGATGATTAACGGAACTCCTTTCCCTGGCACCTTTATGCTTGACGCAAACGGGCGTGTCACATCACGTTATTTTGAAGAGTTTT
>Ga0206683_10002958_pt1 | contig 11352 bp, 7 predicted proteins | sample M280m12015metaG_FD_155483 | JGI IMG/M metagenome (GOLD analysis project Ga0206683, IMG submission 155483) | Ammonia-oxidizing marine archaeal communities from Monterey Bay, California, United States - M2 80m 12015 | ecosystem: Environmental > Aquatic > Marine > Intertidal zone | place: USA...
GCAGAGATAGCTTTGGACGACTACCGTGGCCAGGATGAGGCCCGTTCCCTCGTTGGGATGGTGCCATGGGTACTGGTGAGGTGCTCTGACTGGACCATGATCCCCCTCGAGAACATAGTCGCAGCTGCTTCAGGAAGCGGGACCAAGGTGGCGGCTGCAATCTACAATGAGGTCGACCTTCCTGGCGCCGCATTCGCTCTACAACACGGTGTCGACGCGGTTCTACTGCCTCCTGAGTCCGGTTCAGAGGCCCTCTGGGTAGCAGCTAGGGCTTTCACCTCGGAGACAGTCTCCGGTCACACTGAACAGAAGCCCAGTGAAATCTCGACCGCCACAGTCATTGCCGTCGAGTCAGGTGGCGTCGGCGAAAGGCTCTGCGTTGATTTGATTGAAAGGCTAACTTCTGGAGAGGGCATGGCGATAGGCTCCTCTTCCGGATCTCTCTGTCTCGTTCATGGGGAGACTCTCCCTTCAGAGTACATCCCCTCTCGTCCGTTCAGAGTGAATGCTGGCGCAGTACACGCTTACGCTCTAATGGCGAATGGATCAACCAAGTATCTCAGTGAACTCAACTCAGGTGACGAGGTGGCTGTGGTATCTCTAGATGGGAATCAGCGCTCAGCCGTCATCGGGCGTCTCAAGATCGAGCGCCGACCGTTCCTCGTAGTGAGATTCGAATGCAACTCTGTCGAGGGGCAGATTATGGTCCAACAGGCAGAGACTGTTCGACTTATCTCTCCCACCGGCGATGCACTTTCGGTGACCGACTTGCATGTCGGCGATGAAATTCTAATTCGTGTTGATAGTAGCATGAGGCATATCGGACAGGCTCTTCGTGGCGAGGTGATTGAGAGATGACCGTTCTTGGGAGGGGCAGCGCTAACGGCGGAGTTTCCGTGCTTCACGCAGCCGGCCTCGGCAAGGGATGCTCGATCGGCATCGAACTCTCTACAGAAGTGAGTCTAGTGGTCGGTGAGGCCGAAGTATCTCCTGATGAACACGGAATTCTGGATTCAGTCATGGCTGTGTGGACTGAATCAGGCTACCCCCGGCCAGATGATACTGGGTGGAGGGTGAGCAGCGAAGTCCCCATAGGGCAGGGCCTGAAATCCAGTGCTGCTCTAGCCTGTGCTGCCGCAATGGCACTGAACGAGGCCTCATGGACCGCGCTCAGTGATTTCGACATTGTAGACATCGCCGTCGCGGCCCAGCGAAGGGCTGGGTGCACAATCACCGGCAGCATGGATGACGCTTGGGCCGCTATCTCTCCAGGATGGAAACTGGTCGATCCCATTCAGAGCTCACGTGACTCAGTCTTGTTGGAAGGAGACATTGACGAAGGACTCACTGTCCTCATTGCTCTACGAGGTCCAAGACCGGCCGAGATGCAACCCGATTCATTCTCGAACCAGAGGAAGATCTTCGAGCGAGCAATGGCGTCTCTATCTAGTGGCTCCGTGCTCAGTGCCATGTCAGCAAATGGGATGGCCGTGGCTGCTGCGACTGGCGACGACGAAGCTCTGAGGATATGCAACTCAGTAATCGCGAGAGGAGCAATCGCAGCAGGAGTAAGTGGTTCGGGCCCTGCTATTGCCATTGTCTGTTACGAACAAGGTGTTGAGCAACTGGCTGATTTCTTGACTGAGTCCGACATGCGGGTGATTCATTCCAGATTCATTGAATCAGAGCCTGTAGGCGAGGAGGCCTCTCCATGGGGATGAGGCTCGGCGACAATCTCAGAGTGACTCTATTTGGCGAGAGCCACGGATTATGCGTGGGAGCGCTGGTCGAGGGCATGCCCGCCGGCACCGAAATTGACCAGACAGAACTATCTGAAGCCATATTGAGGCGGCGACCCGGCCGAAAGGGCCTCTCGACACGCTCTGAGGGCGATGATTGTGAGGTCATGACTGGTGTATACGAAGGCAAGGCAACGGGTTGGCCAATACTACTGCTCACGCGAAACTCAGATGTCAGATCATCGGACTACTCTTTCCTGCCCGACCATCCTCGTCCAGGTCATGCTGACATGGTTGAGGATGTCCGCTCCGAAGGGGCCAATGATCCCAGAGGGGGTGGTTCACAATCTGCCAGACTCACCTTCGGCCTAGTCGCCGCTGGAAGCCAGATGAAAGCCCTAATGGACGAAGTAGGCTGGTCTTGCTCAGCGCATCTGCACAGCGTCGGAGAAGTCTGCGCGAAACCTCTGTTCGAGCTTGACCGAGATATCCGACTAGATCCGTCAACCGATATGGGGAGGATGAATTGCCGTGATCCAGAAGCCGCGGAGAAGATGTCTGAGCACCTTGACTCCGTCAGAAAAGATTTGGACACCGTCGGTTCTGTGGTCGAATTGCTCATCGAAGGCCTCCCTATGGGCGTCGGAGAGCCGTGGTTTGACGGCATCGAACCGTCTTTGGCAAGGGGTCTGATGGCAATTCCTGGTGCCCGCGCCGTTGAGTTTTCTAGTGGAGTCCGTGCATCAGTCATGCGGGGCTCCGAGCACAACGACGCTTGGCTCCCTAGTGATTCAGATCCGGTTCCTGAAGGGGCGGATACAGCTCAGGCAGACGGTGCGCTTGGTGGACGCTCCACCAGCGCCCCGATAAGCGTAAGAATACACTTCAAGCCTCCAAGTAGTTTACCTCGTGAACAGTTCACACTTCATCTCCCCAGCGACGAGGTACGACCTCTCAAGGTGAGCGGTAGGCATGACCCTGTCATCGGACCTAGGGCAGCTCCAGTGGTCGAGGCTGTGGCGATGCTGGTGCTCGTCGATCTAGGTATGCTAGGCGGCTACATTGAATCCGAATGATTCAAGCATTCCTTTCGCGCATCTGTTGGATACGCAGGGGCAGGTTGACTGCGAACATAGCAGCAATCACCGTGAACACCATGACGGTACCGAGAGCGACACCATAGACACTCGTCAGTTCAACGCTCTCCCGCAACCGCATAGCCGAGACGTCGTCAAATATTCCTACGAAGGCAGGGATGATGAGATTGATTAGTAGAGTCAGTCCAGCAACTGAGGCAGCTATCATAGGAGTAATGAGTAAGGATTTGTGATAGCGTGAGGTGATTTTTGTCACCTGCATAACATAGACCTCGCCAGTTCGAATCGAGGTGTCTAACATAGAGAACCGGATGATGCCACTTGTCAGTTCCATGTACATTACTAGGAATACAGCATAGAGCAACAACAACATCTTTTGGTAGATTTCTCCTTCGGGTAAGAAGTCGATACCGAAGTCGACCTTGCTTCCCGCGAACCTCAGAGTCACTAGGATAAGTAGGGTGTAAGAGGCCAACAGGGCCCTCTGGTCCCTCTGGAAGATGCCATACAGTCCGCCTATCAGGCCACCTAGGATAATTATCAGATGCAGGACCCCTCCTAGAGTCTGCATTCCTAACATGTTACTGAGTGCGAACCAAGCGGTCCCGCTCACAGGGGTGACCATGAATGTAAGCAGGCACAGAATCAGCAGTGTGCCAGCAGCGCCCATCTGCAGAGATGCGACCATCCTGTCAGGAGGTAGGAATTTTGTTGTGTTGACAATCGGTCCTCCGAAGAAGGACTCGATGATGGTAGGCACGTGGACGTCAGGAACCGCATCCTTTGGTATTTCAGTACTGGACTTCAGACTACCAGCTGCTTTCCTGCGGCTTGGAGGGGCAGAACTTACGGTCTTCCCCTCATACAGGTGTGCGGTGTCGCTACCCCCGTCTTCTGTAGCATTATCGTCAGCCATTCAAAATCCTCCTAGAAGCCCCTCGCTCCTGTCAGGGCTGTGTTGAGTAGCATGTCAGGCTCCCAATCCATCACATTGGCACCAAGGCCTCGCAGCTCGCTGAGCAGGATGTCTCGCTCGGTCTTGAGGACTTCATATCCAGTGCGATCGAGACGACGCGCATCGAACTCAAACTCGAGACTACTCGGAGAGAGTATAGTCACGTCAAAGTTCCTCGACCTTAAGTCGCGGACTGCATTGACTACCGTCGGATCATCCTCAAGAGGACTCATGATAATCACCGGGCTACCTCGATTGATGTGAGGCATGATACGATCAGTCACCACTTTCAGAGGGGTGTTTCCCTTTGCCATGGCGCCCGCTAGTTTGGTGAGCAGCACATACAACTGCTTCTTGCCAGTGTCCCGATCGACTGATACAATTTCGTCACCATAGGTCACCAGTCCTACTGAGTCACGCCGAGACAGGAAGTACTGAGAGAGACTAGCGGCAGCCCTAGTGCTGTAGACGAGAGAGTTACGGCTCACCGGACCAGTCTCGCTAATGCCCCTGCTGTCGACAATTAGTATGATGTCGCTGACCGCGTCGCGCTCGAACTCGTTGACCATCATCTTGCCGGCACTGCGAGCGGTTGCATTCCAGTTGACCTTCTTCATCGGATCTCCCGGGACGTACTCTCTCAGGTTGTAGAAGTTTGAACCCTCGCCAGGATTTCGTATGTTCACAGCGCCGGTGAAGATCTTTGGCACCCTGCTCTTGATCATAGCATCCTTGATGTCCTCCATCTTGGGGAAGACTAGGAAGTCATCATACAGGTGAATCTCGCGTTCGTTATGGAACAACCCGAAGGCATCCTGAACCCGGATACATACGGGTCCAATTGTGTAGAATCCCCTGAGAGGGGTCTCAATCGTGTATGAGATCTCGGTCTCACGCTGAGGTCCGAGTTCCATAAGTACGTAGTTCGCACCCTGCTTGATGCGCATTACTTCTGGTACTCGGTCCCTGACCTCCAGAACCTTGGAGAGATTAGAGCGATTCTGGATTCGCAAGGTGACATCGATTTCACCATCTTCAAAAATCCTCACAGAGGATACCCGACGAAGTGCCGAAATTGTATGCAGTTGGATTCCCTCGTCTGCATCGGCATCATCCATCCTTCTGCCAGATGAAGCCACATCGGCATGTGAGGTGCGGAATGCCGCCCACGTCAGGAATGATAGTAGCACCACAGCCACTGTCACCAACTGTGTGTTGCGCAGGACGAGGCCAAGCAGATACAGAGCGATGGCCAGCGCTGCGAACATCGCTGACTTCCTGCTCCATGCCACGCCTACTCACCTCCTACTCAGGATACCTGTACGTCTTACTCAGACAGTCGGGACCTGGACCTGGCGGAGAATGTCTTGGACGACTTCTCCACTTTCCAGACCCTTGATTTGATGCTCAGGCTTCAGAATCAGTCTGTGAGCGATAGCCAGCTCTGCAATTGATTTCACGTCATCAGGAGTAACGAAGTCACGACCGCGCATAGCTGCAGCGGCTCGACCAGTCTTTAGCAGCGCCTGAGAACCTCTCGGTGATGAACCAACTAGGACCCGTGGGTCCTCGCGAGTCCGGGCTACAATTTCGACCATGTACAGTCTGACTGCGGGGTCAACGTAGACTTCCTCAATAGCCTGCTGCATTGCGACAACTCGGGCTGGGTCGGTGATGACCTCCACTTCCACTGCGTCCTTCTTCCGGGCGATACGTCGGTTGAGAATCTCAACCTCATCAGCTCGGTCGGGATAACCGACACTCATCTTCATCATGAAACGGTCAAGTTGAGCCTCGGGTAGTGGGTATGTACCCTCTTGTTCCACAGGGTTCTGGGTCGCCATAGTCAGGAATGGCGCGGGCAACTTGTGAGTAACCACACCGACCGTGACTTGCAACTCCTGCATTGCCTCCAGAAGAGCCGCTTGGGTCTTCGGGGGCGCTCTGTTAATCTCGTCAGAGAGCAGCAGGTTACAGAAGATCGGTCCTGGCTTGAACGAGAACTCGCCCTTCTTGGCGTCGTAGATGTTAGTTCCAGTGATGTCCGCAGGGAGCAGGTCAGGCGTGAATTGAACACGCTTGAAGTCACATCCCAATGCGTCAGCGAAAGTATTCGTCATCAAGGTCTTGGCAAGTCCAGGGTAGTCTTCGAACAGCAGGTTGCCGTTCGAGAGGATGTTTACCAGGACGTTGTCGATAACGTGCGCCTTCCCGATGATTACCTTCTGCACCTCAGTGCTAATGGCTCCTCCGATTGCGCCGACAGCAGTCAACTTGGCACTCATCTTCTTCTTCCCGCGGGCCTTTTCGGCCTTATCCGCGTAACCCTTCTCGACATTGTCTGGAGGCGGGTCTTCCTTTTTCTTCTCGGCTGGTGGTGTTGCATTCATTTTTCATCTCTCCTTTTTTTTAATTGCTCTTGCCCCACCGTCTAATTGCTTGCATTAGCTTTCGCAGTTCTTGGGGGGAATAGGTCTTACTCTTACTGTATGCCAGTTCGACGAGTCGTGGATCGCCAATCATCGATTGAATTTCCGATGGCGGTTTCGACGCCATCTGATCCCTGGTGAAATCGTGATGCACCCTAACCTTGGTGAATAGAGCTTGCTGGACTCGCAGGCGATAGGTACCGGGGTCAAGTTTTGTGGGTCGCTGGTTGAATCTAGTCAAATCGAAGACATGCCGCCAGTTCTCCTTCTCGGGCACCACCATCATTGCGACCAGTAGGAGAAGGCCTACGTTCAGGACCACCAGCCACTTCAGGAAGTTGTTAGAAGTAAGTAGGACGACTGTTCCCATGCTTTCCACGAAAGGCGCAGATACGAGTCCAGTGATATGGCGACTCTCGTCGAACACGACTTGGAAGTTCGAGACATCATTCCTAATCTCTCCTGAGAGCTCGAGATTGTCGTGCTCCATCATTGAGTGAATTAGCAATTTGTAGTACACCTCGTTGCCTCGCCACTCATTGTTGTCGTGAATTTCCTGCATCCAGCAACTCCCTATAACGCCCTCACAGGTAGGACTTGAACCCTCTTCTACAGCCACTGGAAGAGTCCATAGGCGATTAGAGAAAGCTTCCTCGTCCGATACGAAGACTATGCTCCCAGTGACCTTAATCTCGCCTATATCTCCTCCGACCAGTCCGCCCTGTCCTACACGTACCTGGTCGTAGGCGCTGATATTGGGATAGTCGAAACGGATCATCAGTGAGAGATCCCCAGGAGCTGGATTCAGAGGATTGCTCGCATCTCCGTCCCCTATCAGGTCGATAAACGCGGAAGAGGATGCCCTAGAGAGAATACTGACATCTCGCTCGTCGGGGTGTGTATCGTCCCTGAGGGAAGGCTCAAACTTCATTCCGGTAGGCGAGCGAAACATCACGGGAATCCTACAGGAGTCCGGGTTTTGGTTGACTATCTGAAAATCCGAACAGCCCTTGCTCGCGGCCCCGGCCTGCATATCGTTGACATCCTCATCGACGGCTGCGACGCTCCACACGTTCTGCCACGAAGGGTAGCATGGGCTCGGCTCGCAGTCGTATTCAAGCCAGTGCTGATTCTCGTCGTTCAACGGATTACCGAAGAAGGTCACACCGAACTTGGTAGCCAGTCTGTTGGCGTTGGTTCCATCGGCTGCTACGATAACTTTGCCCCCTTTCTCGGTGACAAAATCGTAGATAGCATCAGCCTCGGTCTCGTCTATCGGCTTCTCTGGGGCTATGATTAGGAGCATGGTCCTGTGCGGGTCCTTCCAGTCATTGACAAGCATGGGTGTTGACATGGTGTTGGCAATGAAATAGCCATCACCACTGTCATCGAGGCTGTTGCGCATAGCTGAGAGTTGGTAGAGCTCCTCCTCCTCATACGCAGAGTAGGCGGTGGATTTGCCCATGACAAAGAGCATCGGCAGCAGGAGCAGCAGTACTACAGTAGTGGTAATGGCGCCGATGATGTAGGTGGCAAATTGAACTTCCTGTTTATCTTCATCAGCCATCAAGAAACCTCCATTTTATCTATTGAAATACCTAGACAGCACCTACGGTGCTTGCCCGAGCATCATTTCACAGTTATATGTTGCTCACCGTAGTTCATGTCGCTGACCTAATTTCTGTCCGCTCAGTGCTGTTTCTGCACCCTCTCTATCCTCTCTTATTGGGTGCAAAGAGGAAAATTATTACAATCTTCTAGGGGCCGCTAGTGAAGCGATAGCCAAGACACAAATCAGAGTTGCAATTCCGGGTGCTGGAAGGCCAGAACTGACAATTTCTACCGGATTGCTAGTATCTTCTGGATCATTATTCTCCTCGTCGGCAACGAGAGGAGGCTCCACAGTTACCGTGGTGTCGTCATCGGCTATCACAGAGCCTCCGGAATTCATCGCTCCGTTGGAGGATACAGAGACTTCAATCTTGCAGTTCCTACGGGGATGACTCTCTGATGCCGTTGCAATCAGATTCGCCTCGGCGGACTGTCCTGCCCCGATGTTGCTGGTCATCAGAGAGTCTAGACCGTTGTCGGTGGTTAGGAGGGGACAGTTGTCACTCGCTTCGACCTCTCCAACCTTGTCCTGAACATTTCCCTTGTTGGTTACGGTAACCGTGAGAATGACGTCAGAGCCCGCGTTCATAGCTCCGACAGGGTCGGAGATGTCGACCTCAAGCGAGTAGATGGTTGGTATCTTCAGGTCACCCACTGACTCTTGTCCCTCGCCTGGCAGGCCGATGGGTATTCCTTGACGAGTCATCAGTGTGGCTGAGATTGTGAACTCCTCCTTGGAGTCAGCAGCGTAACTCCAGACGTCGATACCCGAGATTATGAGTGTGAACGACTTATTCTCCCCTGCCTCGATAATCTCCGATTCGGGGCCATCCGCTTCGCCCCCAAATGGAATCTCGTAGCCGAACTCGACGCCAATGTCGAGGAGCTCCTCGTTGTTGATGAAGAACTGTATCGAGACGCCTCCATTGGTGCCGACGCTGAAGGGTACATCTTCGTTATCCTGTGGGTAGTCAATTCCTAATTCCCAAGATCCTAGTTGCCCCTGAACCGGTGCAGCACAGGTCAGGAGAAATAGGGCGACTCCTGCGCTCAGAACCCATTTCATACTAGACTTCCAATAGGCCGCTGCTCGCTCGCTTTGTTAAGACCTTGACCATTTTGCGCCTGTATGACGGAGGGTACCACGTGTTCAATACCGGTTTGACCGCTTTTCTGACTGCCTCAGCCAGTTCGTCGACACTAGGGCCTCCGTTCCATTCTGTTAGTGCCGCGGTTGCCTCGGCAGAGTGGAATCCCGGAATCGACTCCAGTCCTGTGGTCGCGACCTTGAGGTCGCTCGGAGAGCCATCCGACCCCAACTTCCAGAGCACAGCGACCCCAGCTTCGGGAAAATCCCAAGATTCCCTCTGCCGCAGTTTTTGATAATCACCTCTCCACTCCGAGACGTCATCAGGCAGGGTGAGGTGAGTCACCAGCTCCCCGGGTGCGAGAACATTGCGAGTAATCCCATCCAACTCGAAGAACTCAGTTAGGGGCATCGACCTGCTTTGCGAAGGCCCAGCTAGGTGAATCGTTGCACCAAGGCACATCAGAACCGGAGCCAAATCAGCTTGGTAGGTGGCTACGCACTGAGTATTTTGGTTCGGAATAACCCTACAGTCGGCACCAGTTCCACAGTCGCACTTGTAACACCATTCAATCGACTCCCGCCATTCCTCAGACTGGTTGAACCAGAAACACCTCGTGTCAAGGCAAATGTTCCCGCCAACCGTGCCCGAACGCCGTATCATCACACTGGCGACCATACTGGAAACCTTCGCTACTAGTGGGTGTACCACTTCTGAATCAGCCAGATCTTGCAGCCTCACCATCGCGCCGATGTGAGTCTCGGACAATTCAGAGAGTTCAGGGACGCCGGCTAGGGAGATGACGTGCGGCTTGGCATTGAGATGCCACTTGTAATTGGGCAACAAATCTGTTCCACCGGCGACCCAGTCGAATTCCTGATTCGACTGCTGTAAGTCTCCGGCCAGCGAGAGCGCCTTATCGAGTGAACTGGGCGTATGGAGTTCGAATGGTGGCATGCGCATCAGGAATCACCCCCATGCCGCCTCTCGGTGTGCTTCCAAGCGCTCCCTGCTAGGCGAGGACTCTCCATGTAGTCACTGCTCGGGGTGACGCTGACGACCCAACGTTCATCTTGCTCATCAGCAGGTATCTCAGGGTCGAAACCGAAGAGAGCTCCGTTGTTGTAGTCAGGAGGGTCTGGGTCCGTCGCCCGCACGGCATCTCGCGAAGCGTGCTCAGAGGCGCGAGCCTCGAGAACCTCTTGTAGTTCCGAATGATGCAATTCAGGCGAACTTAGGTCAAGCGGAGCAACTCCCTCCTGCTTGCATCGAGCCTCGATCATTCTGTGCACCCTGTCTGGGGTGATTGGTAACTCGCTGGTGCGGATTCCGACCGCGTCGTACACGGCATTACAAACTGCAGGTAGGATGGGCAGAAGGGGCCCCTCGCCCGCCTCCTTCGCACCAAATGGGCCCTCGGAATCGTTCGACTCGACGATGATGGGCACTATCTCGGGCATCTCGTGGATGGTTGGAATCTTGTAATCGAGGAGGTCGGGGTTGATCAGGTGACCGTTTCTACCATACTTCATTTCTTCACTGAGAACCTGTCCTAGGCCCATGTGGCATGAGCCGATTATCTGACCTTTCACAGACAGCGGGTTGAGTGCCTTACCACAATCGTGAGCGGCCCACACCTTGAGCACCTTGGTCTGCCCAGTCTCGATGTCGACCTTGACCTCGGCTACGTAGGCAGAGAACGAGTAGGCGGGGGCAATTCCTGCACCGGCTCCCTTGTGTACCCGTCCCATCGGAGGCGTCCGGTAGGCACCAGATGACACTAGAGCCCCCTTGTCCTCCTGTGCCTTGTGGAGCGCTTCAAGATATGAGACTCCGACTGCAGGATCGTCCTTCCTGTAGATACGCCGATCGCCAATCACCAGCCTCTCAATAGGCGCATCAGTCGCTGCTGCTGCTGCTTCCAGAAGTTCCTGCCGTATTTCCATCGCAGCGGAGATGGCTGCGTTAGCGTTCATGAAAGTCACACGAGACGAGTACGAGCCGAGGTCGACCGGAGAGGTGTCAGTCTCTCTACTCCTAATCCTAATCATGTCGAGAGGGAGGCCCAGAACTTCGGCTACCGACTGAGCGATTACAGTGTCAGAACCCTGGCCGATTTCGGCGGCTCCGGTGTGGACCGTGACTCCTCCGTCCATGTCGATCTTGAGGTGGACGGTGGCATGGGGGAATTTGTTCGGCTCCCAGTGAATGGGCAGTCCGCTACCCGAGATGAAGAAGCCGCAACCGATACCAATTCCATGACCGTCGGGCAGCTTGCGGAACTTGTCGTCCCAACCCGAAGCCTGTCTGACGCGCTCAAGACATTCACGCATACCGATACTGGTGACCCTGAATCCAGTGATGGTTGCAGAGTGGGGAGGCAGGAGATTGGCCAGCCTAAGGGTGATTGGATCGACATTCAACTGTTCGGCG
>Ga0206683_10002965_pt1 | contig 11343 bp, 10 predicted proteins | sample M280m12015metaG_FD_155483 | JGI IMG/M metagenome (GOLD analysis project Ga0206683, IMG submission 155483) | Ammonia-oxidizing marine archaeal communities from Monterey Bay, California, United States - M2 80m 12015 | ecosystem: Environmental > Aquatic > Marine > Intertidal zone | place: USA...
ATGCAGTACTAAAATGATTACCATTAAAATTTAATCTATCATATATCTCATCGGAAATAATAGTACAGTTTTCATACTGAGATGCTAATTCAATGATTGCATCTAATTCATTTTTTGTAATTACATTTCCTGTTGGATTATTTGGATTAATTAAAACTAATAATTTAACCCTGTCATTCATTTTAGATTTTAAATCTTCTATATCTATACACCAACCATTGTTAGGATCAAGTCGATATTCAACTGTTTTACCACCATAAACTTGTGGATATGCCATATATGGTGGGTAGTGAGGGCCGGGCGCTAAAACCTCATCACCTTCATTTAAATAGGCCGCAAATATAATTTGGAGTGCTTCAGTAACTCCATGGCATACGTAAACATCATTAGATTTACAATTCCATCCACCATTTATTTTAGTCTGCTCATTTACTGCAATTGCAGATCGTAGTTCTTCTATACCATACGCAGGTGAATAACCATTTTTTTGATTAACAATGGCTTTTTGATAAGCCTCAATCATATGTTTAGGTGTTGGGAGACCTGGATAAGCTAATGGGTCACCAATATTTAGCTTTATAATATTGTGCCCGTCAGCTTCTAATGCAGTTGCCGGGACTACTACATCCCGGATTGCATATTCTATCTGGGAAGCACGATTTGTAACCGGTATTTGCTTCGCCATGTTAATCCTTCTTAACGACGTTTAAAGGGTCTTCTACCTCCACCACCTCGATTTCCACGATTATCATTTCTTTCGCGTGGTGGACGCTCTACATACCCTTCAGGTTTTTCTAATAAAGCCTTACGACTAAAGTCTAGCCTACCTTGATCATCAACTTTAATTAATTTTACACGAATTGGATCACCCGGCTTAACAACATCTTCAACTTTTTCCACTCTACTCCATTCCAATTCAGAGATATGAACTAAACCTTCACGACCTGGAGCAAATTCAACAAAAGCACCAAAAGTCATTAGTCTTGTCACACTTCCATCAAATTCCATTCCAACTTCTGGCTCTAAAGTAATTGCTCTAACTATTTCAATTGCTTCTTCACAACGCTTTAGATCAAGGCTTGCTGCAGTTACTATACCTTCATCGTTCACATTAATATCGCACTCAGTATCAGCAATGATTTTCTTAATAGTTTTACCACCTGGTCCAATTAAACCACCAATTTTTTCAGGGTTAATTTGAAGAGATAGTATCTTTGGAGCATATTTAGACATTTCTTCTGGTTCAGGGACTGATTCATACATAATATCTAATATGTGATTACGACCAGCTTTTGCCTGAGCCAATGCTTCTTCCATTAGTTCAAAAGAAATACCTTCGATTTTTAAATCTAATTGTATTGCAGAAATTCCATCGCGTGTACCTGCCACTTTAAAGTCCATATCACCAAGGTGGTCTTCTGCACCTAGAATATCACTTAAAATAGCATAGCGTTCACCATCTTTAATTAAACCCATAGCTATTCCTGCAACATGCCCTTTAGATGGGGCACCAGCATTCATTAAAGCAAGTGATCCACCACAAACAGAAGCCATAGAAGAAGATCCATTTGATTCTGTTATTTCAGATACTATTCTAACTGTATAAGGAAAATCCTCATAGTCAGGTAAAATTTGTTTTATGGCTCTTTCGGCAAGATTTCCATGCCCTATTTCTCTTCTACTTGTAAAACCAATCCTACCAGTTTCACCGACACAATAAGGTGGAAAGTTATAATGTAGATAAAATTTCTTCTTTGCATCTACATCCATACTGTCAATTATCTGCTCATCACTTGGAGTTCCCATAGTTAAGACAACAATTGCTTGAGTCTCACCTCTTGTAAATAAAGCAGAACCATGAGTTCTAGGAAGTATTCCTGTCTCTACTGAAATTGGACGAATATCGGTTGTTTTACGGCCATCAGAACGCTTCCCTTCGGCAAGTATTTGTTCACGAAAAGCTGTTTTTAATTGACTATTAACAAAGTTTCCAACCATTTTTTCAGATGCTGGATAAGATTCTTCAAAGGCAATTACTGCTTCATCTTTTAATTCTGAAATCAGCTTTTCTCTATCAGCTTTATCTTTAGTTTTAATTGCAGTTTCAATTTTACCAGTAACTAAATCTGAAACAGCTTTTTCTAGTTCTTCATTCGTATCCTCTTCGAGGACTTCTCTTTTTAAAACTTCAATTTCTGATGTTAACTTATTTTGTAAATCAATTAACTCTTTAATTGGTCCATGGGCAAATTTCATAGCATCTAGAAAAACTTCTTCAGTTATAAGTTCAGCTTCACCTTCTACCATAACAATAGTTTTATCATTACCAGATACTATTATTTCCATATCTGACTCTTCCATTTGAGTTCTAGTTGGATTAGCTACAAACTCTCCACTAACTCTACCAACTCTAACTGTAGCAATTGGTCCTTTAAATGGAAGATCTGAAATCATAAGTGCGGCAGAGGCACCTACACCTGCTAGAGTATCTGCCATATTTTCACCGTCACTAGACATGACTGTTATGATAACTTGTGTTTCATTTTTAAATGATTTAGGGAAAAGCGGCCTTATAGGTCTATCTGTAAGGCGACTAGTTAAAATTTCATGTTCAGTTGGACGAGCTTCACGCTTAAAAAATCCACCTGGAATTTTTCCACCAGCATAGTGACGTTCACGGTATTCGACTTGAAGTGGAAAAAAGTCTATGTCTTCTCTAGCTTTAGAAGCAGCATTTACAGCCACTAAAATAGTAGTTTCGCCATGACTAACGATTACTGAGCCAGAAGATTGACGAGCAACTTGTCCAGTCTCAATTTTTAATGTGCTTCCATTGAGCAACATTTCTTGTTTTTTCATTTTATTCTCTTATTTTCTATTAGTTAGTTTCGACGAATTGATAATTCTTGTGTCAATTTTATGTATGACTCTGGATTAGTACGACGAAGATATTTTAAAAGTTTTTTTCTCTGTGAAACTAGCAAAACTAATCCACGTCGAGAGTGATTATCTTTCTTGTTTTCTTTAGCATGATCAGTTAATAATCTGATCCTTGCTGTTAATAATGCAATTTGGACTTCGGATGAACCTGTATCTTTATCATCTTTTCCAAACTGCTTTACAATGTCTTTTATTTGTTTGTTTTCTAAGGACATTTTTTCTCCTAATTATACTTCTGCATTAAACTCATGCAGTTTTGTTTATCTTTATTTAATTGTTCTATTAATTTTTGAGGATTAGAGAATTTTATTTCATCTCGGATCCGCTCTAAAAATTCTACGGTTATATTTTCACCATAAATATCATTCGACATTAGATCAAAGAAGTGAACTTCCATTACGAAATCCGTCTCATTAAAGGTTGGTCGAATGCCTAAGTTACACATTCCATATAGATTATTCCCATTAATCCTTCCACGTATAAAATATACTCCATTTGCTGGTACTAGTTGATTTTTTTCTACAGGTACAAAATTAGCTGTAGGAAAACCTAACTCTTTACCCCGACCAGCACCTTCTATAACCTTTGATTCAAAACCAAATACCCACCCTAACTCAAAAGAAGCTCGTCGAACAAACCCCTCTTTAATAAGTTTTCTAATGTGAGTGCTTGAAATTGTAATATTTTCATCTGTTATTGGATCTAATACATCAACATTAAAACCTTTTTCTTTACCATAATTTGTTAAAAACATAGGACTACCCTCACGTTCAAAGCCAAAGTGATGATCGTAACCAATTATTATACGAGAAGGGTTAAAATATTTTACAACTATATTATTTAAAAAATCTTTTGCTTTAACTTTTGAGAACTCAATATCGAAAGGAATTAATACTACAACATTTATATTTAATGATTCTAATATCTCTAATTTTTTACTCACGTGCATTAATATTGGTAATTTATTATCTAATTGAAGAATATGTCTAGGATGAGGGTCAAAAGTAATCAAAACTGATTTTTTATTAATTGATTGTGATGTAGAGACAACTTTTTTAATTACTTCTTGGTGTCCCCTATGACAACCATCAAATGTGCCAATTGTTACAACACTTTCAGGTAGTAATGGAATATTGTTTATCGATTTGTAGACTTCCATTTTTCCTCAAAAGTTTTAATTGATGTTGAATTATTAATATTATAAGGACCAACTTCAATTCTTACTAGTTTAGTTAAATATCCAATAGTACCGAGTTTTTTTGCAATATCTTGACCTAGTACTCTAATATAAGTTCCTTTTGAACATGTAACTAAAAAGTCTATTTCATTTTTGTTAAAATTATTAAGTGAAATTTCTAAAATACTTACGTTAACAGGTTCTCTTTCTACAACTATATTTTGACGGGCAAGCTTGTATAATCTGACACCTTTTACTCTCTTAGCTGAATACATTGGTGGCATATGTAAATAATCACCTTTAAAGCTAATTAACACATTTTCAATTTTAACTTTATCAAAAGTAGGTACGTCCATCTTATTTGTAACTTCACCTTCATTATCAAGCGTATCTGTTGTTTTACCAAGCTTTAAGATTGCTCGGTAAGATTTAATTGAAGATGAAATGCTTGTTAATTTCTTAGTATCCTTACCTGTGCCAATAATAAGCACACCTTCTGCAAAAGGATCTAAAGTTCCAGCATGTCCAACTTTTTTTTCTCTGGTGATTCCTCTTATTTTTTTTACGACATCAAAACTTGTCCAACCAATAGGTTTATTAATACTATAAATCAAAATTTAATCTTTATTTTCTATATCATGAAAAATTGTATTAAGCTTTTCTGTATATGTAAATGTGTCATCATAATAGAATCTTAATTGAGGTGTAAATTTTATTCTCAATTGTTGACCAAGATATTTTCGAAATGCCTTGGCTTTAGAATTCAAATTAATTTCTATTTCTTTAATGGATTTCTTTTTTTTAACTACGCTAAAAAATATTTTAGCATGTTTTAAATCAGCTGAAACAATAACATTTGAAATTGTTATAAAGCCAAGGTCAGATAAATCAATAAATTGGGTTTGAATATCGCCAAGTATATTTTGGATCTCATTCGCTACCCTATCTGTTCTGTTATAGGGTTTTTCTGATCTCAACTGAGCACTAATGATCTTTTAATAGATTTTATTTCATAGCACACAATAATATCGCCTTCTTTATATTTTGAGAAATTATCGAGACCAATTCCACATTCAAATCCAGCTTTCATTTCTTTAGCATCATCTTTAAGATGCTTTAAGGAATTTATTTCACCATCAGCAATTTCTTCTTCGTCTCTTATAATTCGAGCTTTTGCATTTCTTACTATTTTACCCTCTAAAACTTTAGAACCGGCAATGAAACCAATTTTAGGTATTTTAAAAGCTTCTTGAACAATTGCGCGCCCTAAGTTTTCTTCAACTTGTTCTGGTTCTAACAATCCTTCTAAAGCAAGCGTAACTTCTTCAACTGCGTTATAAATAACATTGTAAGATCTAATATCCACTCCTTCTTGGCGGGCTAAAAGCTTTGCATTGGAAGATATTTGAACGTGAAATCCAATAATCACAGCACTTGATGCAGCAGCTAATAAAACATCAGACTCAGAAACCATTCCAACTGATTTATGGACAACCTGAACACCAACTTCATCATTAGTAATTTTACTTAATTGCTCAGACAATGCTTCAATAGAGCCATCTACATCACCTTTAATAATAATAGGTAGATTTTTTATAGCACCTTCTTTAATTAAGGCTGACATTCCATCTAATGATTGAGTTGCAATCTTTTTCTGATCAATTTCTCTTTTTAACCTTTGTCTTTCTGATGCAATTCTTTTTATTTCTTTTTCATCTTCTACAACTGCAAAAATATCAGCAGACTGAGGCACTTGATCAAAACCTAATACTTGTACAGCATCTGAAGGGCCAGCATGTTGAATCCTTTGACCTCTTTCATTCATCATTGCTCGAACCTTACCAGGAATATTATTACAAATAAAAGGATCTCCTACATTTAATGATCCTTTTTGAATTAATACAGTAGCCATAGGACCATGACCTTTATCAAGCTTTGAGTCTACTACAGTTCCTCGTGCTAGTGTATCAACATTAGCTTTCAATTCTAGCATTTCTGATTCGACTAACATTGAAGCTAGTAAGTCATCAACTCCTTGTCCTGTTTTAGCAGAAATTGGTATTGCTTGAATTTTTCCACCCCAATCTTCAACCAGAACATCATTTTCTGATAACTCTCTTTTTACACGCTCTAAATCAACATCCGGTAAATCAATTTTATTGATTGCAATAATTAAAGGTACTTCAGCAGCTTTAGCATGACCAATTGCTTCTTTAGTTTGAGGCATAACACCATCATTTGCAGCTACAACAAGAACGACTATATCTGTAACTTGAGCACCTCGAGCACGCATAGCAGTAAAAGCTTCATGACCAGGTGTATCTAAAAATGTAACAGAATTTCCATCTTTAAGCTCAACTCTATACGCCCCAACATGTTGGGTAATTCCACCAGACTCTCCGCCTACAACATTTGTATCACGAATATAATCAAGAAGGGAAGTTTTACCATGATCTACATGGCCCATAACTGTTACAACTGGCGGCCGGTCAACAGCATTTTTTAAATCTTCTTCAGTAATATCTAATGAAAATAATTCTTCTCCTACATCTTCCATTTTTTCAGCTTTAAAACCGAATTCTTCTGCTAATAATTCTATTAAATCCCAGTCAAGACGTTGATTGATAGTAGCTAATACACCTAAACTCATACATTTCTGAATAATATCATTTGAACGAGTTTCAAATATTTTTGATAGTTCATCAACATTAGCAAATTCTGCAACTTTTATTGGCTTAAAATCAACTTCTTCTAAATTTTCTTCATTTAAATTTTTATCTTTTTTATAAACCTTCTTTTTTGATTTAATATCAATTTTTGCAGTTATTTTTCGAACAGTTTCTGCTGCACTTTTATCTTTTTTACTATCCGTCTGATTTCTGTTATCAGTTTTTCTTTGAGTATTGCCTTTGCCAACTTGTGATTGAATTTCAGAAAGATGAATTTTTCTTAATTTTTTCTTGGCTTTTGGTTCAACATTTTTCTGTTTATTTTTTTCTTTTTCTTTTTGAATCTCTTTTTCTTGATTTTTTTGACGCTCTGCATCTTGTATAGCTTTCTCTTCTTCTTTTAATGCAATATTGCGAGCTTCTTCTTTCTTCTTTTTTTCATCTTCCTTGTCTTTTTCACGTTCTTTTACTTCTAACTTTCTTTGCTCATCTAATGTTAAAAGATTAAGTTTTTTATTTTCTTTTTGTCTATCAAGAATACGAGTATCATGAATTTCTCTTCGAACTTGTTCTTTTCGATATCGATCAACAGATTCTTTATCTTTATGGAATTCAGCAAGAATAATCTGATAAATATCTTCTTCGATTGGAGCCATATGGCTACCAACTTCAATATTTTTTAATTTGAGAAAAGAAAGTATATCAGTATGCGATATATTTAATTCTTTAGCTATTTGAAAAATTCTGCGTTTTGCCATAAAATTATGATTCTACTTTCTCTAGTTCAGCATTGTTTTCTTCAGTAGGGGAATCTTTTTCAGTAGATACATGGTCAGGAGATTCTTCTTCATCTGATTCTTTAGATTCGTTTTTTTCAACAAATGTTTGAACAGCATCATATATTTTTTCAAGAGAAGCTTCTGATATTCCTTTAATTTCAAGGAGTTTTTCCTCATCACTATTTAAAAGTTCTGATACAGTTTTAATTTCATTTTCTTCTAAAGGTTTAATAGCTCTTTTAGGCATTTTATCTATTTCGCTAAGTAAAGTTTCTTGCTCTACTTGTTTACGTTCATATTCTTTTTTACCAAAAGCATCAATTCTGTACTCTGTAACTTTAGAGGCTAAATTAACATTCACTCCACCACGACCTATAGCTAATTCAAGATCATCATCATCAAAAATTGCAATACAATATTTTCTATCATCATCAATATATAAATCTAGAGGATTTGCTGGTGATAAAGCTCGTGATATAAGAATTTCGGATTGCTCACTATAGTTTACTATATCAATTTTTTCATTATTTAATTCTCTTACAATTGCTTGAATTCGACTTCCTCTCATACCAACACAAGCACCAACAGGATCAATTCGTCTATCATTTGACCTAACAATAATTTTTGCTCTTTCGCCTGGATTTCTAGCAATAGATGTGATTTCAATTATACTATCTTCAATTTCAGGAACTTCCATTTCAAACATTTTATATAAGAAATGATTATCACTTCTAGAAATTACAATATCAGGCCCCCTTGAAGTAATTTCTACAGATTTAATTACAGCGCGGATTGAATCACCTCTGCGATATCTTTCAGTTTTTATTTGCTCTTTACGAGGCATTCTCAACTCTGCATGGTCAATATTAACAAATACATTATCACGCTGAAGTTGATGTACTGTTCCAATAACAATTTCACCAACTCTATTAGCATAATCTTCATAGATATACTTTTTCTCAACATCCTGCAACCTTTGAGAAAAAAACTGTTTAGCCATATGAATCATTCTACGTCCAAATATCATTGGGTCAATTATTTCAACGTACGTATCACCAATTTCTAAGTCATTTGCCATATCTGAATCAACTTGACTGATTTCTTCTAATGTGATTTCCATAACAGGGTCTTCAACATCATCTACTATGTTTTTTTCTACATAAATTTCAAATTCACCTTTGTCAAGATTAACAATTACACTGCAATTGCTAGAATCTCCTCTTTCTCGTTCTACTAAATGAAGAAATAATCCCTCAATTATCGAACCAAGTTCAGAGCGTTCTACGTTTTTTTCACGAGCAATTTCTGAAAAAACTTCAATTAATTCTCTATTTACCAAAACTCCTCCTAGATAAGTTAGAATTTGATTTCAATATTAGCCGATTCAACTTCATTAAAATTGTAACAACTTTTAACACCAGAGTCCAATGTCCCCTCAAAACTATCATCAAAAACATTAGTAAGTTTGACTAAAAAAGGTTCTAATTCTTCAAATATTTTAATATTTAAAGAGCGACCTATATTTTTTTTAAATTGAAAAGGATGAACTAAAGGAGCATCAATTCCTGGTGAAGTAACTTCAATTTGTACACCATCAGGATATTCAGACGATATAGCTTCAATGTTACGAATATCACGGGCAATCAATGTTGTCATATGCAAATCGATAGATTCTAAACCATCAATAATAATTTTTATTCTAGATTGGGTCTTATGTTCAACTAAATCTAGAAAAAACAAATTTTCTGGTATTACTTTAGCAATTTTTTCTTTTAAACTAGTCATATGTCTTATTAAAAGAAAAGTGGGTCGTATAACCCACTTTTCAGGCGAGAACTTACATTTTAATTATAGTGATTCAAAGACTAATTCAAAGACTAATTAGCTAATATTTCCCCATTTAATTTTTCAGCTAATTGTATAATTTCAAAATTACCTGAATTCTTTTCTATTACTTTAGCTATTAATTCTTTAGCATAGTCTTTATCACCTAATTTAAATGATAATTTAGCAATATTAATATTTGCACTAGCGTTATCCATATTTGTATCTAAATATTTTAATTGCAATCTTTGAAATTTGATTGCTTTGTTTAAATCATTATTTAGTTCATAAATATTAGCTAAAGCTTTACAAGAAGCGCCTAAAAGTAATTTATTTGAACCGTCTTGAGTATATTTATCGAAGAAACTTTGCGATATATCATAATCTCCTCGATCAAAATGAATTTTCCCTAAATAATATCCTGCATCAAGACCTGCATCAGTATTTAAATATTTATCATTTGCTTCTTGCAAAAATATCATCGCATTTAAATTGTCTTTTTGAGCCATGAAGACCATAGCTTTATTTAGCACCAATGATGCCTCATTATTATTTGTTGTCTGTGTCCTTGAAATCAGAGATATAACTAGTACTATACCAATGAATCCTGCAATAGAACTGAAATATACATTTTTATGATTTTCAAAATGTTTTTTTATTGAAAATAGTGTTTCAATAAAAGGATCTTGCTCTATTTCTTGTCTTAAAATCTTACGTTTTGGTTTTAGCATTTATATAAAATCCTATTATTTAGTTATTTAATAAAAATTATATGTTATTAATTATAACAAAAGTTAGAGGATTTTCATTTATTTTAATACGACATAATCATTATATTTTCCTAAGGAGCCATCTTTAACATAAGTACCAAGCTTGTTCCAGTAAGACCACATATTTTTTTCTTCTAAGATTTTACTCATCCATTCTGACATAGATCTATCTGGAATCATAATATCTCTAACAATTTGAGAATCAAAAACCATGAATAATGCATAGCTTCCTTCATTATTACCTCGATCAGATTTAGCAATGTATTCAGTTAATCCAGGCAAAGTACCTTCATGAGCTGGATTAAATACTTCATATGCAAATTTTTCAAATTCTGCTGTATCTACCTCAGCTTTCAATTCTAAAAAACGAACCGCGATTACTTTACCTTTACCTGTATGAGATGACTGTGAAAAGATTGCTGTTGTAGAAAATATTGTTAAGATTAATAATATGTTTCTAATATTTTTATTCATCATTTTTCCATTAATTAATATTACCTTTTAATATATTTATCAAGCCAAGTTAATATTCTAGGTGATACATCCATTAATAATTTTGGCTCTCTAGGTCCATGAGGCGTCCTAGGGTAAACTACCATTTCTGTTGAAACTCCCTTTCTTTTTAAAGCAACATAGAATTCTTGGCCTTGTGTGAATGGGACTCTAAGGTCATTTGCTCCATGAATTACTTGAGTTGGAGTTTGAACTTTATCTATACGATAAATAGCTGAATGCTTTTCATAGGTTTCATAATCATCCCAAAATTCACCTCCCATATGTGCAACTAGATAATCTGGAATATCTGTTGTAGTTGTCATACTTACTAGATTAGGCAAACCTGCACCCATGCTAGCAGCTTTAAATCTATTAGTTCTTGTAACAACGAATGATGTCATATAGCCACCATAGCTCCATCCCATTACCGCCAAACGATTAGGGTCAGCTACACCCATATCTATAACTTTATCTACGCCAGACATTATATCTTCATAATCACCAAATCCCCAATCTTTAAAATTAGCAAATCTAAAATCCTTACCATAGCCGGTGCTGCCTCTTGGATTTGGTCTTAAAACTGCATAACCATTACTTGCAAAATATTCAATGTTATAAATTGATCTAGCACCTGTGAATGTTTCTGAAAATACACCTGCTGGACCACCATGAATTATAACGGCTAGAGG
>Ga0206683_10002972_pt1 | contig 11318 bp, 7 predicted proteins | sample M280m12015metaG_FD_155483 | JGI IMG/M metagenome (GOLD analysis project Ga0206683, IMG submission 155483) | Ammonia-oxidizing marine archaeal communities from Monterey Bay, California, United States - M2 80m 12015 | ecosystem: Environmental > Aquatic > Marine > Intertidal zone | place: USA...
TGGCGACTCAACGATCGGAGGACCGGCACAAATTGCGCTCCTGATGGCGGGGATGAGCGCTGGCGCAGTAGGGGTAAAATACGGCGTTAATTGGAGTCAGTTGGAACTTGCGACAGCCGTTGGAATAAGCAAAGCCCTACCCGCTATTTTTATATTGCTGATGGTCGGCACCCTCGTTGGCACATGGATGCTCTCAGGCACGGTACCATTTTTGATCTATTGGGGCTTGCAGATCATCGCACCCGAAATATTTTATGTTGCCACAGTGATTATTTGCGCAGTGGTTGCCGTTTCAATTGGCAGTTCTTGGACAACTGCAGGCACAGTTGGGGTCGCACTCGTAGGCATCGCCGCAGCGGCAGGCATGTCGATAGAAGTTACCGCAGGTGCCATTATTTCCGGCGCGTATTTTGGTGACAAACTCTCCCCTCTGTCTGACACAACCAATCTCGCAGCAGCGGTCTCGGAGACAGAACTATTCGAGCACATTCGCTATCTATTATGGACAACCGTACCTGCCATCGCCATCGCATTGGTCTTCTTCGCGATAAAGTCCTACAGCAACGCAGCAGAAATTGATCAGGCTCAGATTGTCTCAATCTCAACAGCAATCGAGCAAAATTTTAATCTTTCAACCTGGCTGATCCTTCCTGTTGCCGTTACCCTTGGGCTCGCTGTATTGAAACGTCCGGCTTTGGTTGCCTTGCTAGCGGGCTCTGTTACCGCAGCAATTGTTGGCATTATGACCCAAACCGCCATGACAGCCGCAGAGGGAACAGATTCTTCTGCACTCTCCGCGATCAAGCAAATCTGGCTCACCGCCGCAAACGGATATACCTCGACCACAGGCCACGCACAGCTCGATGAATTATTGTCGAGGGGCGGCATGGAAAGTATGTTAAACACGGTTTGGCTTATTCTAACTGCGATGTTTTTTGGTGGTATGTTAGAGAAATCCGGATGTCTTCGGGTATTGGTTCAATATCTACTTTTAGGCGTCTCAAGCGGCGGCAGTCTGATGCGACGCGCCGGGTTAACATCACTCGGAACCAACCTGATCGCTTCGGATCAGTACTTGGCGATCGCGCTACCCGCTCAAATGTTCGGTGATAAATTCAAAGAGATGGAACTTAAATCGAAAAACCTATCCAGAGTACTAGAAGACTATGGCACGACAACCTCTGCACTCGTTCCCTGGAACACCTGTGGCGCTTTTATGGCCAGCACGCTGGCAGTAGGTACCTTCGCTTACTTACCTTATTGCATATTTAACTTGGCGAGCCCAATCATCTCCTACGTTTATGCCTTGTTTAATTTTAAAGTGGAGTCAATTCATGACTAGGCAGCTATTTCTCCTCAAGAATACGAGGGGTTGTCAGCTTGTCAGAAAAGTGATCATTGAAATCATAGCTTTCCTAAGCATACTGATCGCGTCAGGCCTCATCATGAACCAATCAGGCTATGCCAAAGAAACCCCACGAGCTAATATCATCGACGGTCTGACGTATGCTGACACATGCCTGTATATGCTCGAGTCTACCCGACAACTCAAGCAACCAGATTGCGATACATTATTAACTTGGCACAAGGAAAGTTTTCCCTTGCTGCCCGATGTTAAGGATATCGACAGCGCTCAACGCGCGAAGTTTGAAAGAAACCTCAAACTCTACCGCTCGACCCTGCGTGTTGTCAGAGAGATTTTAAATTCAGAAGTAACCGGACAGTAGCTGCCATTGATTGTTCAACCAGTGTAATGCTGTATGAGCAACAATGGCTGAAAGCACGATGACAAAGAGGTTTTGACGATCTAAGTTATGATCGTTAGATTCAAGTATACGAAAGGCAAACCATAATAAAGGTAGCCCGGCAACAAGCAGCAGCAACTGCCCAATCTCGACGCCGAGATTGAAACCTACCAGTGCGACAAGTAAGTGACTACCGGAAAACTGAAGTGTTTCAGCGAGCGCAAAAGAAAAGCCAAAGCCGTGAATCAAACCGAAACACAACCCGAACAGCCAGCGACGCTGGTAGTGTTTGCCAAGAATATTATCCAGCGCCATCACAACGATAGACAGTGCAATGAGGCATTCGATAAGCGACGGAAACCAGATAACGTCGGGTATAAACCCAAGCGCCGCTGATAACAGTGTTATCGAATGACCAATCGTGAATGCTGTAATGACCCAGAAAAGTCTGCCCAATTGCCTTATTGGCAATATCAGGCAAAAAAGAAACAATAAATGGTCGATGCCTTCCCATATGTGAATCACACCTCGCTTAATGAACTCAGTCGCTACCTGATACCAGTCTGGCGCCAGTACGAGTAATCCCGGGCTTCCAGCAAAATCGTAATAAAATTCCTCGCTATACCGGTTTATAAAAGTCAGCGCGGTCGAGGTACGCTGTCCCAGATGCCCTAAACGGGAATCAATCGCGAAACGCACAGCTTCCTCGTCATCGTTTGCACTTAACGTGTTGGAATCCATGCGGTAGGTCATTTGGATATCGAATAACGCCTGTCGCCAATACAGCAAGGTTTCATGACTAAGCTTTTTAGTCATGTGCGCTGAGGCCGTCTCAGCCGAATCAAAAGAACGATCAGCCGGCAAAGAAACCCTGACGACGAGGTCCGGATTCACAACAAGCTCTTTCCCATTCGCAAACACATCAAACTCATCTGCAACCCACAAGATAGCAGCATCACGCAACAGCGGCTCCGCTTTGTCAATATCCAGATAGCCCCGTCCCCGTGTTGGAAAGTTAAAGTCCCGCATTGCCTCCAGCGGTACACGTACAAAAACACGCAACGCTTTAGGAGACTCTTCGATCAGAATACGGGCCTGAACACGTTCGGGCAACTCATGCGCAAGCGTAAAAGGCGTGAGCAAGAACGTGCTTAGAATGCAGGTACACAGCGCGTAATTTAAAACTCGCAAATCAATATCCTCAGTATCTTGGCCGGCCATATTGTGAATTGGCAGCGGACAACATGAGTGCCAAGTTGCATAGAAAGGAAAGTATACTGACAGCAGTCATCTGCGTATACTCGACTGAGTGCATCCAGAAAATAAGCATTCTGATCTTCATTCCCAAGGAAGTGCCTGAAAGAACGTCCGATCTTATTCCTCCATTTGCGCGACTCAAAATAGTTCATCTGTTGGTAGGCAGAAGCAAACTATCAACACCCGTTTCGAAGAAATTTTACGACAAGAAGGGGATATTCTGTGATAAACAGCAAAACAGGCAACGATTTAAAACATTTCCACGGTCTACCGCTTTTATTAATCTCTACATTTTTCAATTTACTTTTTCCGCTACTTTCTCAAGCCGCCTCGATTAAAGCCCCGGCTTTTGAGGTCGATCCATATTGGCCACAACCACTACCAAATCATTGGGTATTGGGCTCTGCTATCGGTGTGGGAGTAGATTCTCGCGACCACGTGTTTGTGATTCACCGTAGAAACAGCTTTAACGAGCGAACAGAAATTGGTGCGGCGACAGATCCGAAAACCGCCGAGTGCTGCATACCCGCGCCTAATATTCTTGAATTTGACCCTGAAGGTAACCTCGTTAACTCGTGGGGCGGCCCGGATGATGAATATGATTGGCCATCCTCGAACCACGGCTTAACCCTAGATCACAAAGACAACATCTGGGTAGGTGGAAACGGCGGCAAAGACTCCCATATTTTAAAATTCACTCGCGACGGAAAGTTTTTGATGCAACTGGGCAAACCCGGTCAGGAAACAGACAGTCACAGCATGACTAATTTTGGCGGAGTGGCAAAGATTTCGTTCGACGCTGCGGCCAATGAGGCTTTTATCGCCGATGGCTATGCTAACAAGCGCGTTGCCGTATTGGACGCAGATACCGGAAAATTTAAGCGGTACTGGGGTGCATATGGAAACAAGCCAGATGACACTAACATCGGCCGTTATAGTCCCGAAGATCCACCGGCCCAACAATTCAGGAATCCTGTTCATTGTGCAGACCCTTCCTACGACGGCCTAGTGTATGTTTGCGATCGCGCTAACGATAGAATTCAGGTTTTCAAAACTGATGGCACCTTCGTGAAAGAAAAATTCATCGCGCCGCTGACGCTTGGTGACGGGTCAGTCTGGGACATCGCATTTTCTAAAGACCGTGCGCAAAAATTCATGTACGTTGCAGATGGCAAAAACATGAAAGTGTACATCCTCGACAGGGATTCACTGGAAGTTCTCACGAGCTTTGGTGACGGTGGTCGGCAACCAGGGCAGTTTTTCGCGGTTCATAGTATTGCGACGGACTCCAAGGGGAACATTTTTACGACAGAAACCTATGAAGGCAAGCGTGTTCAGAAATTTAAATACAAAGGCGTAAAGCGAGTCAAAGAGAAGAACCAGGGTGTGCCATGGGGCACAAAACGCCATAACAAATAATTAAAACCTAATCCGGTCCCTAAGAGCTAGTTGGTTAATTACTTTTAGGGATTCGGCTACGCAGATGCAGATCTAATCAATGGCGCTGAAATCCACAATTTATAAATTCGCCATTGATCTTTCCAATATCAGCGAAAACTTCTACACCTCCCTTGACTTAACACTTGCCTGTCACCCTTCTGAAACGGCGGAGCGAATGATGGTGCGTTTGCTTGCGTTTTGCTTAAATGCACACTCAAATCCTGAATTTACACGAGGTTTGAGTAGCACCGATGAACCGGACCTTTGGTGTAAGTCTCTTGATGGACAAATAGAACACTGGTTTGAAGTGGGTGAACCGGCTTTTGACCGAGTCAAAAAAGCAACGCAACTTAGCCAAGCAGTCAGCGTATATTGCTTTAATAGGAAGGCAGATGTCTGGTGGCAACAAGGAAGCGCGACATTTCTTAAGCTTAGTGCTCAGTACTTTCGTTTTGACAATGAAGAAGTCGTGTCGCTAGCATCTAAAATAGCAAGAACTCAACAGCTTTCTATCTCGATCGATGCCGGCTTAATCTACGTTGCAATGGAAGCTGGTAATTGCGAACTCAGCCTTCGCCCCCTGGATACAGAATCCTTCGCCTAAGGTCGCGCTATCCGGTTCAGCGGCCAAATAATCCGCGTCCTTAAATGAGGCGATTCTAGCTTACGATGCTGCCGAACTATCCAGGCGGCCGAATGATGATTTTAGAAAATGCCTTGCTAGCTGGATCCAACGTTGTGGTTGAAGCTGGATAGCCTATTTCCTTCAGAACGTAGGCAAAAATATCTGCGTATTCATCTGGGTTGAGGCTACCCGGTGCGCTTTCCGGCATGGCTACGCTAATCAAACTATAAAGCGTTCCGGCAGATTCCCCCTTCCAAGCAAGAAACACGGGTTCAAAGTAACCTTTCTCGTGGCAACTGAGGCAGTGCTTCTTGTAAAGTTTCTTGCCGGATTTAGCTTGCGCCTTATTGTAAACCCCATCGCTAAAGCTCACTATTTCAGCGGAATCTGAAGCAATCGCACGAACAGCTAGAAAACTCAAAAGTAGTATTAGTGAAATTGTATTAATCACACTCACAGGGTAGCTTTTCATGTTGAGATCGTTTTATTCGTTTTCTGACTCACTTTCCGCCCCCATTAAGAAGGCGGGAATAAAATCAATGTGCTTCCATATCGCCGTCATGATCGAGGTCCAGCGCCACAGCGGTCAACGTTGGACCTGTCTGAAGGATGACATACTGCCGCCCAGCATCCGTGTAGGTCATAATACCGTAGTTTGCTTTTTCCTCGATCTCAACTTTGCCAACGGACTGTCCCGATGTTTTGTCGATCGCAAAAAGATGAGGTGTACCATCACTGGCAACGTCCGTGTACATAAGCAACGTGGGCGTAACAACCATCTGCGCGACAGTACCTGAACCGGTATTACCAATATCCTTGCCTTTTACTGCTGGATGATCAAGTACCTTTTTAGGAGTCTCGCCGACAGGTACCCACCAAAGATGTTCACCTGTGCCCATATCGATGGCGGTTATCCTACTATAAGGCGGCTTAAATAGCGGCAGCCCATCCGGCAATTGTACGCTCGAACTCCTAAGCACAGCGTAGTCCGTAATCGTGCTGCCTGTGGGTTCTTTGATCAGTTTATCCCGCTCGCTCCCGGGCGCTATGATGCGCGAAGAACAGTGCTTTCGAGAGGTTACATAGAGAATACCTGACTCGGGATCCGCCGCCGCAGGACCGTCAATATTTACGCCGCCGATATCACCTGGACACCACAGGGCAGCCAGTTTCCCCATATCGTTATCTCTGTGCAAAGGCGGCTGAAACAAGGGACCAATCTCATAGGGTTCTAGGTTTTTGATTGCCTTGGCCCGAAGCTCATCCGAGTAGTCAATCAGTCCGTCTATTGTCAAACCTTGCTGATCATAAGGTGCCGGCTTGGTAGGGAATGGTTGGGTTTCTGAAAGCTTTTCCCCAGGTACTTTGGACCGAGGCACCTGTTTCTCCTCGATGGGCCAGAGCGGTTCTCCCGTTAGTCGGTTGAAGGCATAGACAAAGGACTGCTTGGTAGTCTGCGCGATGATAGGCACTTGCTTACCCTCCATCATGACATCAAGTAGTACCGGTGCAGTCGGCGTATCGTAATTCCAGATATCGTGATGGACCAACTGAAAATGCCATATTCGCTTTCCGGTTTTTGCTTCCAGCGCAATCAAGCTGGTACTGAACAGATTGTCCCCTGGCCGAAAGCCACCATAAAAATCCAGCGTTGCGCCGTTCGTAGGAATATAAACGATACCGTTTTCCTGGTCCGCAGCCAGTGGAGCCCAAGAAGAAATGTCTCCGGTCCATTTCCAAGCATCGTTTTCCCAAGTTTCGTGGCCATACTCACCTGGTCCGGGTAAGACATTAAATTTCCACAAGAACTCACCGGTGCGCGCATCATAACCAAGGATATCTCCCGGGATATTCTCTTGCCTCGATTGGTTGTACCCCTGTTCATGTGAATTACCCACCACAATGACGCCGTCTACCACGATGGGTGGAGACGAAGCAGTAATATAACCGGTCTCTAATTTAAGACCCTCATAAGGATCATACGGGTGACCAAGGTCTTTTAAGAGGTCGACGACGCCGGTATTGGGGAACCCCTTCACCGGCACTTTTTCACCAAATCCCGCAAGAGGTCTGCCAGTTTGAGCATCCAGTGCCGTCAGGAAAAAACCTGGAGAAGTAATGTATATGACACCTCGGCCATCAATTTCCGCGTAAGTGACGCCTTTGCCGTAATCCTTTCTCATGGAGTATTGATAACGAGCAGTATGAGGCTCCCGATAGGACCAAAGGGTTTCACCGGATTTTGGATCTATCGCGACCACATGTCGCCGAGGTCCAGCGACAGTATAAAGAATGCCGTTTATGTAAGAAGGCGTAGAACGTCCGCTCTGGGCATTGAAACTGGCACCATCCCACACCCATGCTTCCTCAAGGTCAGTAAAATTGGCGGCATCAATCTGATCAGATGTGTTGTAGCGCGTATGTTCTGAGTCCCCACCGAGATAGTGCCATTCATGCGTGTTTTCACGATGCTTCTCTGCTAAAACGCTCGCGCAAACACAGAACAGGAGCGCAGAAACCAAAACACTTCGACCTAATTTATTCACGGCGTAATGCAACGCGTTTATTCGCATTTTATCTTACCTTTCGTGTTTTTTATCGAACAAGAGTAAATCAAGACCGTCTCAAATAGTAGTCCCCTCGCCCCGCCTGTATCGACGACACAGCGTGTCATGGTCAATTTTAGTACAACTTTTGCAGTATCAGGTCTAGCGCGTTATTCTCAGTTATGTGATATGGGCATAAGGATAGACCTCAAATTTATAAACGTGTGATGCCAATAAAACACGGGAGCAACATATTAATGTCAGAAAAACTCGAGATTAACAGAAGAAAGTTTATACAAGGTGCTGGCGCTACAGCGATAGCCAGTGCATTGGGTACTTCGGCACCAATCGCGTCGGCAGCGGAAAATCGCGAAAGTGGCGAGATGATCAAGTATGACTTCGACAAGGCTTATGATCGCTATGGTTCTAACAGCGTGAAATGGGATCAACAAGTTGATATCTTTGGCGCCGAAAACATCGAAGTTGGTATGGGCATAGCCGACTTAGACTTCCAAACAGCCCCTTGCATCACCGAAGCACTCGAGAAACGCGTTGCACATAAAAACTGGGGCTACCAGAAAATGCCCTACAACGATTACATCAACGGTATTGTCGCTTGGAACAAAAATCGCCACGGAATTGATGTCGCCCCCGATACGATACAGCTCCAGGAAGGCGTTCATCACGGTCTCATATCAACCCTCCGCACGGTGGCTCCACCGAAGAGCAAGGTGCTCATCATGACGCCAACCTATAACGGCTTTTACAGCGACCTGAAATGGACTCAAACAGAAGCCAGCGAAAGCGTGATGATTTTCAAGAATGGAAACTGGTCGATTGATTGGGAAGATTTTGAAGAAAGAATGACGCCGGACACCCATGCCATGCTCTTGTGTAATCCGCAGAACCCTACAGGAAATGTATGGTCTAAAGAGGATCTCCTTCGCATTGGTAAACTTTGCCTTAAGCACGACGTGCTGGTGTTATCGGATGAAATCCACTGTGACTTCGTTCGACCTGGCGTCAAATATACTCCCTTTGCCAGCCTGCGTGATCAAGACATCGTAAATAACAGCGTGACATATAAAGGATTGAGCAAAACATTTAGCCTAGCCGCGATGAGGAGCTCTTATTACTTCTGCACTGACCCGACTCTGGCTGCACGGATCAAACGTAATCACCGAATCAGCCAGAATTCACTGGGCATGATTGCCAACGAAGCCGCTTACCGTGATGGCGCTGACTGGTTAGACCAGCTACTTCCCTATATCGATAGCAATCACACCCTTGTAGAAAATTACCTGAAGGAAAAAATCCCTTCGGTTGGCTATACAAAAACTCAGGGTACCTACTTTGCCTGGTTAGATTTCAGCAATCTAATGAACGCGATCGGGGCTAAAAAAGAGGCAATGATGACCCAAGACTCAGACGCCCCTAAAACGCCAACGCAGATACTTGAAAAGTGGCTGGTCACAAATGCGAAGGTTCAACTCAATCCCGGCAGTTCTTACGGTAAAGGCTCCGAGACATTTATGCGGATGAACCTCGGCACTTCCAAAGCTAACATCACGCATGCGTTGGACAATATTGCGCAGGCTATCGCAAAAATTTCCTGATTTAGTTAACGAGCTATTCAATTACCACAACAACCACCCTGAGGGTATTTCTTTGCGCATCAGCATTGACCATAAACTGCTTTATAGCGCGTTATTCGAGTAAATAATGATAGACCAGATAGGTGGGTTTTCGAACCAGCTTTTCTGATTATTGATATTATTTAACCCTCAAACTGCGTTGATTCAACCCCGCGACACCCACGTTCAAAAAAACATGTGCGCATAGATAAAACATCGGAGATACCTAAATTGAGAATTTTGACCCTTTGCTTGCTGGGATTATCCTGCGCGACATTTAGTGCTGAGCGCATTAATCGTCCTACAACGACGGCCGTAGAATTGACAACGGCGCCGCAACTCGACGGTGTCATCAAAAACGACGACGCCTGGAAAGGCGCGATGCCGATGACTGATTTTTGGCAAGTTCGTCCCGTTGAAGGGAAAGCCGCAAGTCAGAGAAGTGAGGTCTATGTAGGCTATACCAAGAACACCCTCTATGTAGCAGCCATGCTCTATGATGAAAGCGCATCCGGGATTCTCGTCACCGATAGTCGGAGGGATTCTAAACTCGACGAAACTGACAGCTTTCAGATCATACTTGATACTTATAAGGACGAGCAGAACGGTTTCGTTTTTGGTACGAATCCAGCTGGAATTGAGTATGACGGCCAGGTAACCAAAGGCGGTACTGCGGCATTTGGCTCAGGGGTTGGAGGATTTAATCTAAACTGGGACACAAACTGGAAAGTTAGAACGCAAATCACCGCCGAAGGTTGGAGCCTTGAAATGGCGATCCCTTTTAAGTCACTTCGGTATGGCAGCGAGGATATTCAAACCTGGGGCATCAATTTTCAGCGAAACATTCGTCGAAACAACGAAATAGCTTATTGGGCCCCCCTAGGACTTCAACACAATCTCTATCGAGTTTCAGACGCTGGCTCTATTAGCGGTATAAAAGTGCCTTCGCAGAAAAATTTGAAAGTAACGCCCTACGCACTTGGGAAAAGCGTAACAGGTGGTGGCCAACCTAGCGACACAGATTACGAATTTGGTCTCGACGTAAAATACTCGCTGACGCCCAGCTTGACCATGGACGTCACTTACAATACCGACTTTGCGCAGGTTGAAGCAGATGAGCTTCAGGTTAACTTGGACAGATTCAGTATTTTTCTTCCTGAGCAAAGGCCGTTCTTTCTGGAAAATGCCGATCAATTTACCGTCGGCCATTCTAGAGAGGCTGAGCTCTTCTTCAGTCGTCGAATAGGCATAGCCGCTAACGGCTCTGCCATTCCGATCACCGGCGGCGTTAGGGTATCAGGAAAAATTGGAGAGAAGACCAATGTCGGTTTTCTACAGATGCGTTCCGATGCAGTGGCTGGCGTTGCCCCCGAGAATGACTATACGGTCGCCAGAGTCAATCGCGAATTCGCTAACAGGTCTTCTCTTGGGGCAATATTCGTCAACCGTGAAGGTGATGGCAGTATTAATAACAACAAGGATGATGACCACAATCGAGCCTACGCAATAGATGGCCGAATAGGTATTGGCGCAAACGGGAGTATTTCAGGTTATCTGGCAAAGACAGAAACTCCTGGGCTCACAGGTAAAGATCACTCCTTCAGAGTTACCGGCGTGTACAACTCAGAAAAATGGACAAACCGCTTTAATTACACTGAGGTCGGCATCGACTTTAACCCTGAAGTTGGCTTTCTGCGGCGGCGAGACTACCGCAATCTTCAAGTTTTCACTCTGCGCAGGTACAGACCTGAAAACCTCTGGGGACTACATGAGCTAAGACCGCATATTCTGTACAACACCTATCGAAAATTCGATGGCTATCATACAACCAGTTTTTTACACGTCGATAATCACTGGGAGTGGAAGAACGGCTATGAAATACACACCGGCATGAATTTCTTCCATGAAGGCGTTCAAGTACCCTTCAATATCGTCAGCGGCGTGACGGTAGACCCGGGAGAGTACGATGATGATGAAGTCGCACTTGTATTGATAACCGATCAAAGCGCACCACTGAGTCTGAGCGTCAATATTAAGGATGGGGGACTATTTGGCGGTGATCGCTTTTCAG
>Ga0206683_10002974_pt1 | contig 11314 bp, 11 predicted proteins | sample M280m12015metaG_FD_155483 | JGI IMG/M metagenome (GOLD analysis project Ga0206683, IMG submission 155483) | Ammonia-oxidizing marine archaeal communities from Monterey Bay, California, United States - M2 80m 12015 | ecosystem: Environmental > Aquatic > Marine > Intertidal zone | place: USA...
TAATTGAGTGGTTCCAAATAGATGTGGAAAAAACCGTTGGTTTAGCGCCTGAAACAACTTTTTTCGAATATGCATGGACTCCAACTCAATTAGGATTTTATGAATTTTATGCATACGTAGATAAAGATGATGAGATTTTGGAATGGGATGATACTAATAATGAATTCGACGGAGAGAAATATATACAAGTTTTTGAAAAGCTTCCTGACTTACAAGTAACAAGTGTATCCATTGATCCTATTAATGATGAAGGATATGCAATGGTAGGTATTTCTTCAGAAGTTATTGCAACTATAGTGAATTCAGGAATAAGAGATATGACTTCAAGTGAAGGTACAAAATTAGAAGTTTCATTTTACACTTCAGCACCAATTGCAACAAAATTAGCAACAGTTAATGTAGATCAAGCTTTAGCAGTCGGTGAGAGTATAGAGGTATCTATTCCTTTCACATTTTCAGAGAATGCACAGTACCGTGTTATTGCTAAAGTTGATGAGGATAAGTTAATTGTTGAAGAAGAAGAGAATAATAATGAAAAATACAAGAACATATATGCAGTAAGTTCATTAGATTCTTATGTAACAAATTTCAGTGTTGTAACAGGAGAGGGATTAGCAGGTATAGACCATCCTTTGACTTTTGATTTAGGGATGTATAATGTTCCAGATGAAGGTACATATCGGCTTTATTTTAATGTGTCTATTGATGGTACATTTGGATGGGGTGAAGTATTGGAATTATCTAGCCAAAATACAACTGGCTATTATCCATTTGGAACTGGTTATTCAGTATCAGGAACACAGGCTTACATAGATTTTAACTCAAGTTATAATGTTCAAACGGTAATTATTCCTTGGATTCCAGATGCAAGTCGAAGCGACACATACAACATCACTGTAAAAGTAACTAGTGATATAAATGTGGAAGCTGGAAATGATGAAGTTTACCGTGAGCTTACCGTTGATAAGCTTACGACTAATATATTAGTAGAATCTATTAAAATTAGTGAATCTGATGGCTCAGCTACAATAAAAGTAACAATAGGTTATCCACAAGGTGAACAATCAGATTTGGATGTGGAAGTTGGTCTTTTGGTTTACCAAGCTTCAGCTTATAGTGAAGGTGGTTTGCCAATAGAATCACTTACTGTAAAATCTATTGGAGGAATACTCAGAGGAGATTCTAGACCAATTTCATTCACTTGGGCCGTTAGTAATGGAGATTATATTTTCGTTGCAGTAGTAGACCCAGAAAATAAAATAAAAGAGATTAATGAAGCTGATAATAGTTATCCTTCATTATTGACAAATTTTGGCCTATCTAATGTAGTAGATTCTGATGATGAAGAGGATGAAGGACTTCTAGGACTTCCATCAATTTCAGTAACCATTGCAATGTCCATATTTGGTCTTGTAGCTTTAGCACGTAGAAGAAGTTAATGGATCATACAGCACTGCTATACTTTGTAGGCTCCGCAGGAGCTGGGAAGTCTACATTGGTAGCTACATTACAAGAGTGGATGCAGCACTATCGTTATGATGGTGTAGCTGTAAATTTAGATCCCGGTGCCGAAAGTGTAGCTTATGAAGCTGCAATCGATGTTCGTGAAAAATTCACGTTGAGTGATATTATGGACCAATATAGTTTGGGTCCAAATGGAGCCCAAGTTGTTTGTGCAGATTTATTAGCATTGGAATTAGATTGGATGAAAGATCAAATCCAAGAGATACATTGTGATTACTTTCTAGTAGACACTCCAGGTCAAACTGAACTATTTTTGTATAGAGAAGCCTCAAAGGTATTTATAGAAAATTTATCAGAGAGATCGGGTATGGTATTACTTTTAGATCCACTTTTATCACGAACACCTGAAGGTTTTGTTACACAACTTTTACTTGCTTCAGCAGCACATCTAAGATTTCCAATACCTATCTTTCCAGTTCTAACAAAGTGTGATCTTCTTGAACCTGAAGAGGTTGATAAGATTAGTGAATGGGCTTCTGATTTTGATGCTTTAGCTATGGCAATGCCAAAGATGGTTGGAATGTCTGGAGTTCTTTCTTCAGAATTACTACGTGTTCTTCAGATACTAACTTTGGAATCAAATTTACTTGCCGTTTCTTCAAAAGAAGGAGAGGGAATGGATGATTTATATTCTATAGTTCAATCCACTTTTGCAGGTGGTGATGATTTAGAATCTCACGCCGATAAAAATTAATTTTTTCAGTATCTATTATTAATAGTACTATTTTTATGATAATCCATGGCTGAGACAATCCCCCTCATTGTTGAGAGAGAGGGTAGCATTCTGACATTAAGATTGAATAATGCCGAGAAGAAAAATGCTCTCAATTCAGAAATGATGGGTGCAATGATGGCTTCTATTAGTGAATCTCAGAAATTTAGCGAACTTAGAGCCATAGTAATTAGGGGCGAAGGTTCGGTGTTTTGTTCAGGAGCGGACTTAAACGAGTGGGAACCAGGTCAACTTCAAGAATTACTTAAAGAAATTACAGATTGTAGTTTACCAACTATTGCTTTAGTTCATGGTTCTTGCCTAGGTGGCGGTATGGGGCTGATTTGTGCTTGTGATTTTATTCTAGCTCATGAGGATACAAAATTTGGTTTTCCAGAAGTGAGAATAGGCATGATTCCAGCAGTAATTTTTCCTTATGTTTCTAGAAAAATTGGTTCAGGAAAATTGAAAGAATTCTTTCTAACTGGTAATAGGTTTGGAGTAGATATAGCTGAAAAATTAGGCCTGCTTTATGGAAAATATAATGAAGAAGAAGCAGCTTTGAATAAATTAATATTTAGTCTCAAAAGAGGAGGTCTAGAAGCCCAGAAACAGATTAAAAAATTATTAGATAGTAATATTTTGTCTAAATCCCGTGAAGACTTAGATTTAGAGTTAGCGAATCTTATTAATTTAATTAAAGAAGGGAAAGAAGGCCAAGAAGGAATAAGCTCATTTTTACAAAAGAGAAAACCAAATTGGGATAGATAATGTTTACAAAAATATTGGTGGCTAACCGAGGTGAAATTGCTTGTAGAATAATTAAAGCTTGTCAAGAAATGACAATTAAAACAGTTGCAATTTATTCAGATATTGACTCCGAATCTCCACATGTTATGATGGCTGATGAATCTGTAGAGATTGGACCTGCCAATCCTTCGGAGAGTTATTTGAATTTTGATAAAGTAATTAATGCAGCTAAAGAAACTAATTCAGACGCTATTCATCCTGGCTATGGTTTTCTATCAGAAAATGGTGAATTTGCACAGTGCGTAATTGATTCAGGACTAATTTTTATAGGGCCAGACCCCGAAACAATTAGATTAATGGGAGATAAGGCTGAATCTAAGAAGATGATGATTGAGGCTGGTGTTCCTACAATTCCAGGTAGTGATGGTGAGTTAAGTGGAAATATTGACACAGTTGCTAGAGACATTGGTTATCCCTTGATGGTGAAAGCAGCAGCAGGTGGAGGTGGAAAAGGCATGAGGGTCGTTCTTTCACCAGAAGATCTAGAGTCTTCACTTGATGCCGCTAAGAACGAAGCCCGCAATTCGTTTGGGAATGATACTTTAATTCTTGAGAAATTTTTGGATAGCCCTAGGCATATTGAAGTTCAGATTTTGGGCGATAATCATGGCAATATTATACATCTTTTTGAAAGAGAATGTTCTATACAAAGAAGGCATCAAAAAATCGTTGAAGAATCACCTTCTCCAGCCATAAATAATAAAATTAGAAAGATGATGGGAGATGCTGCGATTAAGGCTGCAAAAGTGGCTAATTACAAGAATGCAGGAACTGTTGAATTTTTGTACCAGAATGGTGATTTTTATTTTTTAGAAATGAATACTCGTTTACAGGTTGAGCATGGAGTAACTGAGATGGTTTGTGGAATAGATATAGTCAAATGGCAAATTAAAATAGCATATGGTGAGAATTTGACTTTATCTCAAAAAGATGTTAAACAGAGAGGCCACTCCATAGAATGCAGAATATATGCAGAAGATCCCTCACGTAATTTTCTTCCAACACCAGGAATAGTACATAGGATGATTTTACCTGAAGGGCCCGGAGTTAGAAACGACGTAGGTATTTCAGAAGGTCAAGAAGTTACAAGTGCATATGATCCCTTATTGGCAAAGTTAGTTGTTTGGGATTCGGATCGTAATTCAGCTATAGATCGTATGGATAATGCGCTTGCTAATTTTGTAATTTTAGGTTTGATTACCAATCAACCATTTTTGCGGGATATAATGCAAAATAAAGATTTTATAAAATGTTCATTTTCTACTAATTTTGTAGATGAACATTATGCCAATTGGACTCATCCAGAAATTCCAGTGGAATTAATGGTTGCAGCTCTGTTGGGAACCAAATCATCAGGTAACGAACTAGCTCAAAAATCAACTAGGGATCCATATTCGCCATGGAGTAGCAAAGGTGGCTGGAGGCAAGGTAATTAATGGCTGATATTCTAACAATTGGTTCTTCTAAGCATAATGTAAAGCTTAGACGAACTGGTTCTAATTTTACTATTGATTTTGATAATGAAATATTCGAAGGTCATTTTTCTCGGAAAAATGATGGACGTTTAGAAATAATACTTAATGATAATCGTACAATTGCTTATTCTGATAAGAAAGGCAATGAGATATATGTTCATTTAAACGGGATTAATTATTTTATTATCAAAAAGTCAGTGAGAGTATCTGGTCAAGTATCAGATGAAGTGAGTGATGATGTAGTTTTAAGTCCAATAACTGGTAAATTATTGGATAAGAAGGCAGAAGATGGGACTAAAGTTAGTAAAGGGGATGTTATTATTATTCTTGAAGCAATGAAAATGGAACATAGATTAATTTCCCCTAGAGATGGTGTTTTATCTAAATTGACTTCAGCTGAGGTAGGCGGTCAAGTTAAAGAAGGCGAATTAATGTTTGAATTGGAGGATGAATGAATATAATTAATACGAAACATAATTCCAATTCATCTGAATCAATTTCTAATCATAGTTTCAATAAAAAAATAGTAAAAGAGTTACGGCAGAAAATTACTAAATATAGTAAAGGTGGGCGTCCAGAGGTTGTAACTAGACATCAAGAGAGAGGTAAATTATTGGCTCGCGATCGTATTGAAGAGTTAATTGATTCAGATACACCATTTCTTGAATTTTCACCATTGGCAGCTAATGGATTGTATAATGATGAAGTTCCTTCAGCAGGGATTGTTACAGGAATTGGAGTAGTTCACAAACGTGAAGTTATGATTATTGCCAATGATGCCACAGTTAAGGGAGGAACTTACTATCCCTTAACAGTTAAAAAACATTTAAGAGCTCAGGAAGTAGCTCAAGAAAATAATTTACCTTGTATTTATCTTGTTGATTCTGGAGGGGCTTTTTTGCCAATGCAGGATGAAGTATTCCCTGACAAAGAGCATTTTGGCCGTATTTTTTACAATCAGGCTCAGATGTCAGCCCAGGGCATTCCGCAAATTGCAGTAGTTATGGGTTCGTGTACTGCAGGTGGGGCATATGTTCCAGCGATGTCTGATGAAACTATTATTGTTAAGGAACAGGGGACAATATTTCTTGCCGGCCCACCATTAGTTAAGGCAGCCACTGGAGAGGAAGTAAATTCAGAGGAACTAGGTGGAGCTGACGTACATACTCGAAAGAGCGGTGTGGCTGACCATTATGCACTTAACGATTCACATGCTATAGAGATAGCAAGAGATATAATTTCTAATTTGAATCGTGAGCCAAAAGTTAAATTGGATATTTCAGAACCTGAAGAACCTCAATATAATCCAGAAGAATTGTATGAGATTATACCTGAAGATTCACGACAGCCCTATGATGTTAGGGAAGTAATTGCCAGATTAGTTGACGGCTCGAAGTTCCATGAGTTTAAGGCTAATTATGGTCCTACTGTAGTCTGTGGTTTTGCAAGAATAATGGGCTATCCAATAGGAATTATAGCAAATAACGGCGTACTCTTTTCAGAATCTTCTCTTAAATCAACACATTTTATTGAGATGTGTTGTCAACGAAAAATTCCTCTTGTTTTTTTACAGAATATAGTTGGATTTATGGTTGGTAAGGACTACGAGGCTGGAGGTATTGCTAAAGATGGTGCAAAGATGGTAATGGCTGTATCTAATGCTAAAGTTCCAAAATTCACCGTAGTAATAGGTGGTTCTTTTGGTGCAGGCAATTATGGTATGTGTGGACGGGCATATCAACCACGTCAATTATGGATGTGGCCTAACGCAAGAATATCCGTAATGGGTGGCGAGCAAGCTGCCGATGTTTTAGCTACAATCAAGCAAGACCAGATGGCTAAGCAAGGAAAATCATTAAATAAATCAGAAATTAAGAAAGTTAGAAATCCAATTCTTGAGAAATATGAGATTGAAGGTAATCCCTATTATTCGACTGCTCGTTTATGGGATGATGGTGTCATTGATCCATTAGATACTCGAATGATACTGGCATTGGGTCTTTCTACTTCATTGAATAAATCTATTGATAATTCTGATTTTGGTGTTTTTAGAATGTAATGTTCTGATAAATATTAAATATAACCGTTATTTAGTTAAAATAATGGAAGAATCAATTTGCCGTATAGAATTAGAAACAGAAGATGCATTATTCATTGCGAAGGTTCAAACAGATATGGGTGGAGCTCGCGAATATCGTAGTAAACGTTTTGATCGTCTTCTTTCTCAGTTAATGACTGAATTACAAGCTGAGTTTGAGCCTGATTTTGAATGAACTTTTTCCCAGTTCTCGGCGTTACATTGGGTCTGATTATTGGTTATTTTTCGGTAAGGTATATTGCAGATAAGATGGGTAAACCAATACCTGGAATAGGTGAATTAATGTTTCCAATACACTATAAAGACTCTAAAATTGATAAATATCATAACAAAGGCAAGCGTTAAATGCATACATAAGTAATACAATGTGGTGTAATATGCGCTTTGAATTAATTTTTGGAATATTGTTTGCAGTATCAATATTATCTTTGGCTCATGCTTCAGCTGAACCTGAAGTACTAATGGTTAGTGTAAGTCCTGAGAGTGTAGATAATCAGGTTGAGGAAGAGGTTAACTTTGATGGAGATTGTACCGTCTGTAATGATGATCAATTAGAATATTTCTATTGGAATTCTTCAATAGATGGAGTATTGGCGTCTGATTCAGACTTTATGAACCTTAATTTCGTAATGGGTTCAACTCTATTTACAGATGGTGAACACAATATAACTTTACAAGTTAAGGGCGATGGTAACTGGAGTGAAATAAATGATAATTCCACTACTACATTAACAGTAACTGGAGATGATGGTAAAGGATCAGAAATAACTGTTAATTTTGATATAACTCCTCCTTCGCTTCATCTTGGCGAAGTTGCTCGTTTCGAGTCTTGTACTACAATGCAGCCTGAACCTCAACCATGTGTTGAAGATATTGCTCCGGATTTATCTTTTGAGTGGGAAATACAATGGAATGGTGAAGGTAACTGGTCCTATCTAGGATATACTGAATCTTTTGAATCTAATCAATTCCAAGAGGGTAATCACAATGTAAAATTAATTATCACAAATAATAAGGATGGTGAGGTTAGTCTTCCATCTATCAAAGAATTATTAGTTTTACCTCCAATACCAATTCTAGATGTTGATGGTTCAGATGAATTATCAACTAAGGAAGATGCAGATTTGTTAATTACTTCTTCTTGTTTAGATAATACATTTGAAGAAATAGAATGTAGTTATGAATGGGAGATGTGGGAAGATAAGGATGGGGGTTCTTTATTATTTAGATTATATACTAGAAATATAACTCTTGATAATCTGACAGAAGAAACCCATATGTATGTTTTAATGGGTAGAGCGGTTGATGAATCAGGTACTTATTCAAGCTGGGTAAATATTTACATATTGGTAAATCCACCAAATGTGTCGCCACAAGCTTCGATTGATATTTCACCAGAATCATTAGGAGGGTTAACTCCTGAATATTACCAATATTCTACACTCACCTTTGGTTCTTCTAATTCTAATGATCCAGACGGACAGATTGTGGCTTACAAATGGTGGCATAACAATGAGATTGTATCTGAAGAATCAAATTGGATATTTTCATTTGATGAAGAACCTGGCCCTAATGGGAAAATATATCAAGTTAAATTAGAAGTTCGGGATGATAATGGTATATGGAGCTCAAAAGTTTCAGCTAATTTTAAGATAGTAGAGAATACACCACCTAAAGCATCCTTCGATATTTCTTCAGAGGGTATGTCATACAGCTTCAATAGTACTTCTAGTGATGTAGAGGGTATGGTAGCATATTTCGAATGGTTTGTTAATGGTGAATTCATTTCATCAAATAGAAATGCTACTTGGTTAGCTAATGTAAGTGGTACATATGAGATTACTCTTACGGTGTGGGATGATGGGGGGTTGTGGTCAAATACAACTCAAAATATAGAAGTAGTCTTCTCTTCGTTTGAACAGAAGAATTTTATGGTATCATTCAGTTCAAAGAATATAGAACCAGGCGATTCATTTACTATGGATTTTTCAAAGACAACGGGTGATGTTAAACACTATGAAGTTGTCGTAAATAATCCAAATGGTAGTAGGAATTACTATACAGTTACAATACCTACTGCAGACGGTTATAAGTTTTCATTAATGTTCCCAGTTAAAGGTGTTTATGCCCTAGATATAACGGTTATTTGGGCCGATGGTATTGCTCAAGATAATATGGCTGATTTTTATGGGCCAACAGTTAATGTAGGTGGCGATGGAACTGATATTTTAGAAGAAAAACCGTTAGAAGAAGTGGATGATTCTGGACTTCCTTCAATTTCATTGTTGGTAACTCTATTAGTTACTTCTTTGATAGCAGTCAGTAGACGTCAAAGATAGACTTTTTCTTTACGTATTTGTTGAGTCCAATAGCCAAGTATGGCACTCATAATTAGTTCTGAACCTGCAATTGCAAAGAATAAGGCTTCATTGTGGACAACATTATTTTGATAATCTTCTTCAAAGTTAACAATCAGAATTAATTCTTTGACTATATTTTGAGAATCAGTATAAGATACTGTGAATGTAACATTGTATCTTCCAGAAGCATGAACTTGGTGAGTTATATTCTGAGATTCAGAGTACCTAGTTTCTGGACCATTAATATCTCTACCAAAATCCCATAGTATTGCAGTTGAATTTTCAATTCCTAAAGAATTGAATGTTACATTTTCTCCAGAGTTAACAAAAATCAAATTTTCTTCATTGTTCGCAGTAATCGTTACTTCACTTGAAGCTGAAGGTAACAATAATATAAAAAGTATTAAGCTTAAACTAAACTTGAACTTTACCATATATCTTTGATATTTTTCTTGGAACTCTTCTTCTTAGTTCTTCTGACCATAATTCACCGTCTACAACTTTTAGAACATCATGAGTAACATCACATCTTGCAAATACTACTCCATCATTATCCGAATTTGTAGCTAGTTCAATGGCTGGTTTAGCTTTAATCACAGTGGCCTGAATTAGATCATTAGCTTGATAAACATCACTAATATTTGAAACATAATCTTTTGACATTTTAGCTACGTGTAAAGTACCTACTGTATAATTTCCAATAGATCGTTTTTTACCTTTTACTTTTAGAACTTCAACAGATGCCATACTATTTCTTGTCATTTGAATTCTACCAAATACGGTATCTCCTTCTTTAATTTCAATTGGAGTTGAAACAGAAGGTATAATGCTCATCTTCATTGTTTCATTGTCTTCTTTAAGTTCACCACAAACACCTGCAATTAATTCACCATTAATTTCATAGACGCCACTACCGGGCATGTATTCCATCGCACTTCCTAGTTTATCACCTGGTTGCTTCATATTCTTATCTCAGAGACGCTATGTGATAAAGTATTGCTTTCTTGGTCTTTTTATCTCTAGTATGAAATGGCATTGTCTTGTTTAACAAAAAATCAAATTCATAAGCCGATATTATTTCTCCTGAGTTCGCTTCCACTAATCTTTCAATAAAATCTTTTGTTTCAGCCATATGAATGGTCCAGATATTAGATGAAACGTTAAGGGCTTTTTCTAAAAAAATAGCATCTGCACCAGGGCGTTGAGAACCAAATGGAGGATTCATTAGTACTGTATCGTATGATTCACTAACATTTTCAATAGCCATACTAACCCATTTGATATCCAAATCATTCTTCTTAGAGTAATCAATTGCTAACATTAGTGCATCATCATCAATTTCGTATCCCGTTACTTTTGCCCCTAGCATTGCAGCTCCAATGGCTAGTCTGCCAGTACCACATCCAAAATCAGCTACATTCCCTGATAAATGACCTAACGAATTAGCCTGTTTTATTATTTCCAGAGTAATATCAACCGGAGTGATATATTGTTCAAGTTCAAGTTTGGGTTTCTTAAAATTTGGTGAATTTTGTAATATTTTATAATTCAAGGGGTTCTCCATTTATCATATTGATCTTTCAATAGTGTACCATCCTCTCTTGCTTTACGGAGATATTGTTCGACTTTTTCCATACTATATCCACCCTCTTCCCTCATTAGATCATAAACTTCTTTTTCATCAATACCTCCCGGTCCCGATTCTTTTACAACAGTTCTTAAAAGAGTCATAGGATTGGAATCTTTCTTTCTTTGATCGGCATCAACACCAAAGAATGCAAAGTCCACATCTCCACCGAGAGTAACATTAAGGAATAAATTCATTAAATCAATAGCACTATCTGCGTGTTTCACATCAACAGTATCAGATAAATACATTTTAGCTTCGGCTTCAGCCAATCTTATAATAGATTCCAATTGTCTTGGAGTAATTGGCATAGTTTTGTCTTGATCATCTACGCTGTGATATCTTCTTCTTAGTCCTGTATAATATTCTTTTATTTTATATTGGGCTTGTGAAGACATAATAGGCCTCATTTTTTTAGCATATGCAATATATAATTTCAACATACGAGAACTGATAGGTCCCTCAAGCGATCTTATGTCTAAACCACTATCCATACTATTCTCACCTGGAATCAATTCACCTCCAGCTCTATGACTTTCTAAAATTCTATCAGCTAATAAATTATCTCTTTCAGGATTAGGTTTATCTGTAATTATGAAAAATATGTCAAATCTGCTCAATAAAGAAACAGGCATATTTACCTGAGGTGGGAGTGGCATAGTCATATCGAATCTACTGCGGCGTGGATTGGCAGCTGCAAGAACTGAG
>Ga0206683_10002977_pt1 | contig 11306 bp, 7 predicted proteins | sample M280m12015metaG_FD_155483 | JGI IMG/M metagenome (GOLD analysis project Ga0206683, IMG submission 155483) | Ammonia-oxidizing marine archaeal communities from Monterey Bay, California, United States - M2 80m 12015 | ecosystem: Environmental > Aquatic > Marine > Intertidal zone | place: USA...
TATGGGGGGATAAACAGCATCTCGTTCGGCTCCGAAGGAACCAACGTAGCCCCATTGAAAATAACCGAAGAGGCGACAACCAGGATTTCGGAGGAGTTCACACTGGTTTTCACCGGAATTACAAGGAGCGCAAGCGAGGTACTAAGCGAGACTCCCGAGGATCCCAATGACAAGACATCCAGACTCCGTGAAATCAGGAGGCACGCGGATGTAGCACGAGACCTCCTCGAAGAGGGTGACCTAATGGGGCTCGGTGAGCTATTGAGGGAGACGTGGGATCTCAAGAGGGGCATATCCTCCAGCGTCAGCGGCGACGAGATAGAGCAAATCCACGACCAGATAATGCAAACCGGCGCGACGGGCTCGAAACTCCTCGGCGCAGGAGGCGGCGGCTTCTTCCTGGTACACGGTGGCGTCGAGGTAAGGTCCGGGCTGGAAAAACTGGGTTTGGTTACAATCCCCCTCGAGATTGATGAGGAAGGCTCCACAATAGTCCACAGGGGTTAGTCAGATGGGTTCCAAGTCAATGGCCATGGTCATCACATCGATAATGCTGATTTCCACCATTCCGGCAATCACCTCAGCTAATGATGAACTGGTATCTGTGAACGACCCGTTTTTGGGTCTTGACACCGATGTCTCCGACCTGCTCGCAGATTGGGACATCCCCGGTGCCCAAGTTGCAGTCATGTACAACGGCTCCCTCGTCTTCAACAAGGGGTACGGGATAGCCGCTAATGGGACAGACTCCGATGGGAACTATTGGTCCACCGCAGTCAACGTAGACTCGAAGTTCAGGATCGCCAGCCTCTCCAAGGCGGTAACTTCCGCAGGAATCCTGACACTCATCGAGGATGGGGTGATTTCCCTGGATGACAAGATGGTGGATTTAGTGCCGCAGCTCCTCCCTGCCGAGCTAGAGGGATGCAACTACCCAAACCATGCCACACCGTATTCCATAGACGACATAAATGTCTCACTACTGCTGAATCACCGTGCAGGCTTCGACCCCAGCATAGACCCAACATACCGACATTGGAGGAACTGGGTCGGCTCATGGCAGAACGACCAGTGCATCGACAAGCAATCGCTGATTGATGACTACGACAATGGTAACCTAGCTCCTATTCCCATGGACAGGGTCCTCTCTGAGTGGCTCCGGAGGCCACTGGAATACGAACCCGGAACCGATTACGTTTATTCCAATGTGGGTTACCAGATTCTTGGGAAGATAATCGAGGCACAGACCGGTATGGAATACGAGGACTACATTGTCGAGAACGTCCTTACGCCCATGGGCATAGACAGCATGTCGATAGGAATGACAATGCCCGATCAGAGGGCATACGGCGAGGTGTCATACTTCGACGACGGCACTGGTTGGTGCCACTTCCCATCGGGTCAGGATGAGGACGGTGACCCCATCTTCCCAATATCCGAGGACGGTGACCCCATCTTCCCAATATCCCCAGATCCTGACTGTGGAGCCTTCGTAGTCGAGGAGAAAGATGGCGGCGGAGGATGGATTGCAAGCGCTTCGGACTATGCGAGGTTCATCTCGCACATCGATGAGTCCATCCAAAGCGACATCTTCGAAAACTCGTTTGATTATTTCATCGGCAACCCATCCGGTCATTGGTATGGTAGAGGAATTGGAATAGTAGATCCAGCAGATACGTGGAACCACTGGGGATCCTTCGCCGGATCATCCACTAACTTCCGCAGGGGTGTCACGGATTCCGGTGAATCAGTGGTCTTCGTTATGTTCACCAATACACGACCCGATGGAAACTGGAAGAGCGTCAGGGAGAACGTCATTAAGGAGGCGATGATGGATGTGGACTACACGAACGTAACTCCCCTGGAAACGGACGACTTCGAGCCATTGCCACCTCAGGACATTGATATCGAGGGTGAGTCCTTCCTCACTATTACGGGCGAAATCGCCCAAGGGACCCAGTTTAACGCATCATGGTCAGCCAGCATCACCTTGCAAGAGGCATACGGAACAGACCTTCTGCAAAACCAGTCCTTGGGGCTCAGGCAGCAGATCGACCTCCATTTGGGAAACTCCAACGGGTTTCTGGACAATGCAGAGATATCGGCTTTCGTAAACTTGGTCGAGTCATCGAGGGCATGGACCGATTCTGAATCAGGCGGATGCTGCTCATTCGACTATCAGTCGATGACTTCCTATGAAGGAGCCTCCGTCGAGGTATTCCCCCCGATCACGGGCTCCGTGGACATGGAAAACGGAACTTGGGGATGGAACGAGTCAGCCGCTCTCGTCGCGCAAGCCGATTCGAGGGCGACGAGGCTTCTGGACCTACCAAGGACAGGATCGGCGATCGAGGAGGTTCCTCTGACGATATCTCTCCCACACCCGTGGGAGTTCAGATACAGTGCCATGCAGCCAATAGTCGAGGGAACACCAAGTGAATTCACAGTGTACAGGGGCCAGTCCCCGGTATACACCGACATCAGGATCTCGATCGACGAGAACCAAGCACCCATCATTTCAGCCGAGAGGGTCGATGCAACGGGTTTCTCGACAATGCCATTGGACTTGCCAACAACATACTCAGCATCATGCATGGACAGTGCTCTGGAGACTCTCTCAATAATCTGGGAATTTACCAACAATGGGACCTTCATGCTCGAGTCAAGGGAGATTGAGCAGACGATAGTCCCCTCTGAGTTGGGGTACTCAGCTGGAGATGTCCTCTCAGCGACAGTGACGTGCACAGACAGCTTCTCGTCCTCGGTTTTCTGGTATGAGAACACGGTCATCGACGGTGCCGCCCCTGTCTGGTATGCCCATTTCACAGAGATCCAGTCTAATGGCTCAGAGGTAATCCATGATGAATCGCAGAGCAATATACGAGTCAGGTCGGATAGTATGCTGACGATGAATGTCACAGCCACTGACGACTTCATTCAACCCGTCTCGATAGAAGTGACATCCAACAAGTCCCAGGGATGGAGGCACTTCTCCAATGACGAACTCGGATTCACGGACAGGTTCTCCCAGGGGAGTCAGGTCAATGGCATGCACCTGAACTTGAGCGAGCGTCACGAGTCGAAGGAGAGGAGTGTCTGGGAACTGGCCATGACGGTCACTGACGAGGCTGGCAACAACGAATCCAGAATCTGGACTATCCTAGTGCTGGACGCTTCCCCCCCGACAATTATCCCCGAGATATTCGCTGAGTCGGTTCCAATCTCCCCCGACAACCCAGCGAGGGAGGGCGACGAGGTTATGCTTTCACTAGCGGAGTCATTCGATGACATAGACTCCATCGAGGACCTGGTTTGGACAGTGTCCCTCGAAGGCGAGAAGATTGTGGATAATGCCACTTGGGGAGACGCAGAGAAGGTTCAGATGCCCCCCATGGAATCAGGGAACCACCTATTCGAGATAGAGTCATGGGACTCTTCAGGGAACAGGGGAACAATCTCGTTCTACCTAGCCGTGGCCCCTGCTCTGGGCGTCGACATCGAGGTACTGCAGCAGAACGTTATCGGAGATCAGGTAGAGGGCCAGACTGTCACCTTCATCGTGACGATGCAGAATCTGGGAGCCACTTCAGCATCAGGAAGGCTCTGCTATACCTCCAATTGCACCGGATACGTAACAATCCCCGGAGCTACCTCCGGGTCGACTGGGGTGTTCAGCTCCGAGTTGAATGTGTACTTGGATGGAACCGGGAGCTACGACCTCTACTTCGAATGGGTGAGCTCCATGGACGATGACGCCGGCGTTCTCGACTTCGATGATGCCATCCACGCGAAGTCCAAGGTCGTATCCTCCATCAGCAGCTCGACGCAGGCTTTCCTAGCGGTCCTGGTCATCCTCACTCTTGCCATATGGGGGGCTAACCGCCTCTGGGGACGAGACGCAACTGGGCCCTGATGGCAGTCAATCATCCGCGAACCTCTTGAGAGAGGCGGGTGCTCAACTGTCATGGTGCTTCTTCCCGACTACCCCCAGAGGGTAATCAACGAGCACAGGGTCAGGGTGGAGAAGTTCGCCCTCTTGGGCCTCCTGATACTGGTTTTCGGAGGCGGGTGGTGGCTCTGGCCCGCAGTTCAGGGAGAGGCGGACCTGATCACTAGATCAGGACCGGTTGCCGCACTCTTCCTCTCGGCCATATTCCTATCCGATCTGATAGACTACGGCCCTGTGGAGCGCACTAGGATAGGCACTGCATCCAACATAGCATGGCCTGGCATATTGGCTATGGCTGGATTGGACCTATCCTCGCAGGACGACATAGTGGCATCAGCAATACTATTGTTCGTAGCAATCGTTCTGCGGTCATCGGCAACCACCACCTTCGACTACTCGATTTCTGCACGTAGGTTTCGTGGGCTCACAGGTATTGTGGGCATAGCCATCGCGATAGCCGTCATGGCCGCCTCTGATGCCCCCAGCATCCTCTGGGCGGTGGTAATCATGGCCTCTCTCGCTTCGATATATCCAGATTTGTCGTCAAGGGACGAAGCGCACGATGAAAGGAAGCAGTTCGCACAGACCCTGGAGGTTGCAGAAAACAGGATGATGCACCTCAGGACGGAGAACTCGGGCCTGGAGCAGGCTGCCTCATTGATCAAGAACGCGAGGGATGTCGGTTGGCAGGACCCGGAAAAGGGACTCATGCTAATCGAGGAGGCAATGAGGGAGTCAGAGAAGATAATCGCGATGTCGGTCGATCTCGGGGACATCAGGAACGACTCACTGTCCTCGGTGGAAGCAGCCGAGGCAGTGACCATGTCTGCAATGGGCCCACGAAGGGCCTTCGAGCAAGGGGAGAGGGAGGCGGAGCACGGTTCCCTGAGGGAGGCCGAACTCCTGTACAGGGTGGCCAAGTCGAAGGCACAGGTGGACCATGTCTGCAATGGGCCCACGAAGGGCCTTCGAGCAAGGGGAGAGGGAGGCGGAGCACGGCTCCCTGAGGGAGGCCGAACTCCTGTACAGGGTGGCCAAGTCGAAGGCACAGGTGGTGATAGACCACTGGAAGCCAGCCATGGACTCGATATTGGAGGGCGAGAAGGCCCTGTCGGAGCACACGGGCCAAGCAGCCGACTCGGTAAGGGGGCTATTGGTGGCCGCGAGGGAGGCCATGGATGCAGAGGAGCCCCTAGATGCCATGCAAATCGCCTCAACTATACCCGGGCACTTGGAGAGCCTGAACTCCCTCGAGCAGGAAGCCGCTAGGGCACTGAAGGAAGCAGAGCAGGCATCTAACGCAGCCGGCAGCGACATCACCACAGACTACGAGGCGCGCCTAGGGGAAGCCAAGCAGGCATTCGAATCAGGCGACTTCTCCCTCTCGAAGGGGATGTCAGAGAGCATCTCCAGAGACATAAGGGGGACCTCGGACTCGATGAAGGAGGTACAGAGGGCCTTGCGGCAAAGGAAGCAACTGTCAATCAGGTTCCCCAGTGGTGGAGACTGGGAAGAGAGGCTGGGCTCCATCTCACAACTGGCCGACTCCGGGGAATGGGAGGGTGCTTCAGATAGCTTGGGCGAACTGACTAGGGATCTGAGGGACTTCGAGTCGGAGAGGGACGATGCCCAGGAGCTTCTGGACTTCCTGAACAAGGAGTGGGGATCGATGAGGGCTAAGCTGGACTCGTCCGGAATAGGGCCGACTGACGAGGGGAGGGCGAAATCCGAGAGGCTGCTTGCTGAAGCGGAGGACTCACTTTCAAGGGGCGACATACAGTCCTGCCTCTCATCACTAGGTGCCGCAGACTCGGAGATCGAGGCACTGAGGATGAGGACCTAGGTCGACTCACAATCCCGAGTAGTATTCCTGAGCGGCGTCCTCTAGGTCCATGGATGCAGCCGACTCGTCAACCGTCTTGGTGATTCCACCTCTGCGGATTCCGAAACCATCGACGAAGACGTCCATGCAGCTCGTCCCGGAGTAAATCAGGTTAGACAGGATCCTCCTGCTTTGCCTTCCACGAGGCCTCATCCTGATGTTATTCAGGTCCCAGGTAACCCAGTCCACGGAGTCCTTGGTAGCAAGCTGCCAGGTCTCCACCGGGTCGAGTATGCTAGCCTCCCAATGGTCGTGTCTCTGAACTAGGCTGGCTGCCTTTGCTTCTGCCCTCATGTCTAGGCCGTTGTTGCTCGCCGCGCCATCGGTCCCGAGTCTGACGTCAACACCTGCCTCGATCATGGCTGGGTATGACATCGTGCCCCCGCAGGCGAGCTTCTGGTTCGACACGGGACAGTGGACCGCGTGCGCACCATGTCCAGCTAGAATCCGCATCTCCTTCTTGGTGACCCACCCGCAATGGGCACATATGGTCCCCTCCGTGAAGTAGTCGATGGAGTCAAGGTACTCAATTGGGTACATCCCAGTCCTAGAGTGGCACTCAGCCACCTCGCTCCTAGTCTCCGAGGTGTGTATGCTCAGCCTCGCACCGAGGTCACTGGACATCTCACTGGCCTTCCTGAGTACCTCCTCTGTGCAGGTGTAAACCGCATGGGTCGCAATCCCTATCTCCACCCTGCCGGAGCCAAGGGGGCCTGATCTGATCAGTGACTCTAGCTCACTGAGGGCCTTCCCGCTGTCGCTGCTACCGTCCTCTGGAGGGGGCCAGTCAGTCGTGGGCCCGCAGATTATCCCCCTCATTCCCGAATCAGCCACAACGGGAGCTATGGATCCCGGGAAGTGGTACATGTCGCAGGCGAAAGTGGTGCCTCCAGCGATCATCTCCGCCACCGATGCCCTAGTTCCTATTGCTGCCAGCTCTGGCGTTAGGTTCCTCTCGCTGGGGAATATGCTGGTCTCCAGCCATTCCATGAGGCCAAGCCCCTCACCCATGCTCCTGTTGAGAGTCATTGGCAGGTGAGTGTGCCAGTTCTGCAGGGACCTGGTGATGAGGAGATCGCTTCCGTTGATTGTCTCAAGGACGTCCTCGTCACCATTGCTTTGACTGTATGAGCCATCGGCATGGAGCAGGAAGTCCCCCTCCCTGGTAACCCCATCGTGGTCGATGAGCCGAGTGCTCACGACCCTACGAGTACCCGACTCCATGATACCGCCACAGGGATTTGGCACCTCAAGGTTCTCATTCTCAGTTACTTCTTGATTGGGGCCAGAACGGTATCAATCTCTGTGCCAGGGACTGCATGTTTCGTGTCTGTATCCAAACCTTCCCGTTTCCGTTGAATTCCAAGACAGCGCCTTCACCGCCAAGAATGGCTGAACTAAGGCCACCGACCTTGGACAACTGGTAGCTGAGCATACCGGAGAATGCGACTACGTGTCCGTTGTCAACAACGACTGGATTCTCCTCGTTCACTTCGATTTCCTTGATGGCTCCGTATGATGTGTAGAATACCTTGCCAGGTCCACTTTCGCAGAAGGCCCTCAGGAAGAATGCCCCCTCCCTGGAGAACAGTGCCTTCGCCCCCTGGAACTTCGTATCCGTATCGACATTCGGAGTGCAGGCCATGAATGAACCAGCCTGCATCATCAACTCCTGACCCGGAGCAACATCGAATTCCATGATGTCGCCGGGAGCTGCTGGTGCCATGGAGACCCATCCGCCAGCGGATCCAGCTGTGTATGTGTTTACGAAGAAGGACTCCCCGCCAAACGCGGATTTAGCCATGCTCTTCAGAAAACCCCCCAAGCCACTGGAACTCATCCCCGTCTTCATGTCGACGCCTCTCGATTGGGCTACCATGGCCCCGGGCTCGACTTTGAGGGACTCCCCTGGTCCTAAATTGGCGGTCATTAGCGTGAATGCTGGCCTGAAGTCATACTCTACGTCCATGCCTTTCGGACAATGCCGTTCTAAATAACGCATTTGCCGATAAGGGAACTAACCTTCGCCCCATCTGAATTCTTCATCCATGCCTCGATCAAGTCACCCTCTTTCATGGCCCCTACGCCCTTCGGGGTCCCTGTCCAAATGAGATCGCCCGGACTTAGACCGTACCACCCCTCAAGGTGCCCCATTATCGACTCGAACGAGTGAACCATCAACTCTGTCGATGCCAGTTGCCTGACTTCCCCATTGACCGATAGGCAGAGCTCCATCGGCCTAGGGTCCCAGGGTGCCCATGTACCGAGTACCCCCGATCCCTCGAACCCCTTACCCTCGAGCCATGGCCACCCCTTCTCCTTGGCCAGGGTCTGACGAGTCCTGTTGGTGGTGTCGCAACCGACGCACATCTCCACCGGCTCTAGGTTGTCACCGAGCCTGATTACCATCTCGACCTCGTGGTCTATGTGCTCATTCGCACTTAGTGCGATCACGTTGTTCCCATCCTCATCTGCCTCTACGTGTGCCGTGGGCGGCATCAGGAAGAAGCGGGGGTAATCAGTGACGTCCCCCTTGATTTCCTTAGCATGTCCAACGTAGTTCCTGAATACAGCCCAACCTACTGCCATGTGCCTCCCAATGCCCCCAATCTCATTATCACATCGATTCCGACCTCAGTAGGTTGAAGGCACACTCTTTCCTTAGCATGTCCAACGTAGTTCCTGAATACAGCCCAACCTACTGCCATGTGCCTCCCAATGCCCCCAATCTCATTATCACATCGATTCCGACCTCAGTAGGTTGAAGGCACACTCTCCACCGAGGAGAACCGATGGCGGAGGACCCATACCGAGTTCTAGGGGCCTCCAAGGACTCCTCTGAGGCCGAAATAAAGAGGTCCTACAGGAAGCTGGCAAGGCAGTACCACCCGGACAGGAACCCCGGTGACGCAGCAGCCGAGGAGAGGTTCAAGTCGATTCAAACGGCATACGAGCAAATAGGCACTGCAGAGGCCAGGAGGGAGTTCGATGACAGGAAGAGGATGGAGGAAATGTTCCGTGGGGGAAGCCCCTTCGGGGGAGGAATGGACCTCGGGGACATCTTCTCACAATTCATGGGTGGCCGCGGCGGTACCCAGCAGGGCTTCTCCAGGCGACCGGCTCCATCTGGGGGCAGGCCTCCGTCGCAGTTCGAGACTCCCAAGGGGGCGAACATAGAGTCAGGCCTCGACATATCCCTTGACCAGGCTAAGTCGGGCACTGACCCAGCAGGGCTTCTCCAGGCGACCGGCTCCATCTGGGGGCAGGCCCCCGTCGCAGTTCGAGACTCCCAAGGGGGCGAACATAGAGTCAGGCCTCGACATATCCCTTGATCAGGCTAAGTCGGGCACTGAGGTCCGCTTCAGCCATCGGCGGCTTAGGATATGCGAGAGGTGCAGGGGAACCTCCTTCGGAACTACCAAGGGATGCACCACATGCAATGGCAAGGGAGTCCAGACCAAGGGAAGCACCCTCACCGTAAAGGTCCCCCCTGAAGCGGTTCATGGTCAGCAGCTGAGGCTCAAGGACATGGGGCACGAGCATCCCGAAGGCGATCCAGGAGACCTGCTGATAACCCTCCGACTCGATGCCGAGGAGGGCAGGAGGTGGGAGTCTGGCAGGCTGATCCAGGAGGCCCCGGTGCCAATCACGACCCTCCTGCTGGGAGGGAAGGCCCGGATCATGACCCCAATAGGGAAGAAAATACAGATCGATGTGCCCAAGGGGACCAGAATTGGGGACAGGCTCAGGATCCAGGGCCACGGGCACTCAGGGGGACCACTGGACATAGAGTTCGTGCTGGATGAGCCCGACAGCCTAACCGACTCACAAGTGGATGCATTGCGTTCCCTGAGGGACAGTGGCTTGTAGGCGCACACAACCAATGAAATACCGGTCTGGACGGCGATGATTCGTGCGGGACTTCTCACGCGTTGCCGACTTCCTCATCCCCCGAAGGAAGAAGGTGCACGTCGCAGTTGTCATCTTCTCGATTATGATGGTTCCCGGGATTATCGCTACTCTCGAGCCCATTGACATCGAGTCATACGATATGGAGTCGCCAGAGCTGGATGCGAACCTCGTTCTAAGGGAGGAATTCACTTCTGCAGGGAACATTTGGGGATTTGGAATATTCGTGAGAGACCCTTCAAACTTCGGAGATGGCAATTCCGATGTCAGCATGATTGCAGACTACCAAGGCAGGTCATCGGGCATTTCTAGCCCAGTCGGAGGGATACTGAATCTCACCGTCCTCAGGGAGATCGACGAGAACGCCAATACGCTACGAAGTCATGACGTATCCGAGTTCTACCTTCCAATCGCTTCCGAGATTTCGGGGGACCCTGCTATCGGGATACTCGATCTGGCCTCGGATTTCAGGGCATTCATGTCTGGGAGCTCATCTCTGACACAGCCGAGAATTAATCCGTACAAGCTAGCTACAACCTTGGACATAGAGGAATCATTGGAGCCAGCCCCGACGAACTGGACGGACTGCGGTCAAATCGAGTGCCTCACATTCGACAGTCCCGACTTGACTCAGGGGCACATCGACCTCGCAGCCCACAGGATGGCCAACAACAGCAATGGTGCCTTTCTGAGGTTTCTATCGAATGATAGGGCCTTCACTCCCGATCCATCTAGCCCAGTAGTGGGGCCCGTAGGGCATGAAATCGCAGAAAACGGATCGATCACATCAGACAATTGGACCAATGGCAGGTGGTCTGCATCGGCAGCTTGGTTGATAGTCAACTTCGATAGAAACGAAATGCAATCCAACGGGTGGACTTTCTCTTGGAAGAACGCCACGGCAGAATTCGGATACGAGTGGGAAGGCCTTACTCTGAAAACGGACCCAGTTAGGTACTCAGTGGAGTACTGTAGATCGAAGGAGGAAGCGAATGCCCCCCTCTGCTCTGTGGAGTGGCTTTACCTATCCCTAGAGGAGGACCTCAGGGAGAGTGACCAGCATGTTGTGACTCTGATGTTCGCCGAGTCAATCAACGTCGAAATCAATCGAGAACTCATTTCAAGTGTATACTTGGTAGTCACAATGGCCTTCGCAGTGGTCGGCCTCCTATGGATAAACCTCAGGAGGAAATCCGACGTCGCGATAGTCTCCACAGCATTGACGCTCTCACTGGTCTGGATGTACGGACTGATAGGATGGACCATCATCCTCGGTCAGAGGACCGGGTTCGAGGTTATTTTCAGGTCGCAGTTCTCGAACCTCCTCCCCATACTGATACTCGCACTGGAGATAGATGACAGCCTCCACAGCCTCCACAGGTACAAGGAGGAGAGAAAATCGGGGAAATCCCCCATGGAGTCATCCCGCATGTCGATCAGGAAGGTAGGCCTGGCGATAATGCTCACATCCGTAACCACGATAGTCGCCTTCTCGGCCAATCTCTCATCTGACATAGCCGCCCTCAGGTCTTTCGGGATAGAGGCAGGGATGGGGTTACTCTGCGC
>Ga0206683_10002979_pt1 | contig 11302 bp, 9 predicted proteins | sample M280m12015metaG_FD_155483 | JGI IMG/M metagenome (GOLD analysis project Ga0206683, IMG submission 155483) | Ammonia-oxidizing marine archaeal communities from Monterey Bay, California, United States - M2 80m 12015 | ecosystem: Environmental > Aquatic > Marine > Intertidal zone | place: USA...
TGCACCTGCTCATTTAGAAGGCTTCGGCTCAATTGAAACAATTACCCAGGAAAAGGGAGCGCTTTTTCGCTCACTGGAAAATGGCATCTCATTTGTGAATTTGGCTGATGATAAAGTAGCAGGAATAAGAATTTCCGGTAAAATAATCACATTTGGCCTCACACCTGAATGTGACTTCCCTGCTGATATTCACCAAGAAAATAATGGATCACTTACTTTGATTCTGGATTCTCATGATATACCCACTGGCAGCCAAAATTTATCTTTTATTAAAAACAGTATTGCTGTTACTGCCATAGCAGTAACGCTGGGAGTAGAATGGAATAATGTGATTGAAAGAATTCAATCCTTTACACCAACTTCAGGAAGGTGCCAAGTCAAGCAATTTGATGATATTACTGTCATTGATGATACCTATAACGCAAACTTAATCTCATCTTTGGCAGCATTGGATTATTTAAAATCATTTTCCGGTAACGGACGCCGAATCTTTGTTTTTGGTGATATGTTTGAGTTAGGTGCCACATCCCATGAACAACACCGCAAGATCGGTAAAAAATGTACTGAGTTGGAGTTAGATGGTGTTTTTACATTGGGGCAAAATACAATTTACACCGATTCGATGATTAACAATGGAATTGATCATAAACATTTTGAATCGCATGATGAACTTATCCATTCATTGAAAGAAATCGTTCACTCTGGAGATAAAATTTTATTTAAGGGATCTCGTGGGATGGCCATGGAAAAAGTGATTCAGGGAGTTTTTGCAGACTAATGTTGTATTATTTCCTGACACCCTTCAAAGAAACCTTTTCTGCTTTCAATTTATTTGAGTACATCACATTTCGTGCAGCATTCGCAGCAATTACTGCACTGGTTATAAGCTTCATCATAGGGCCTTGGGTTATCCACATACTACAAAAAAACCAGATCGGCGAAGAAATTCGCCTAACAGGGCCAGAATCACACATGAAGAAAAGGGGCACGCCTACAATGGGAGGAGTCATCATTTTAATGTCAGTACTCCTCCCAACCCTCCTTTTCGCTAAGTTGGACAATCCAATGATCCAAATCATTATTGTCGCCACTATCTGGATGGGAATTTTTGGATTCATCGATGATTATTTGAAAGTCATCAAAAAAATAGAAAAAGGGCTTATTGCCCGTTACAAAATGGCTGGACAAATTATTCTTGGTGCTATTGTGAGCCTTTGGATCTTCAATACACCGGAATTTGCTGAATTCAGTACAAAAACAACTGTTCCATTCTTAAAAAATGTGGAAATAGATCTTGGTATGCTTTATCCATTAATGGTAATTCTCGTAATCACTGGTACATCCAATGCAGTGAACCTCACGGATGGCTTGGATGGATTGGCAGCTGGGCTTTTGGCAATTTGTTTCACAGTATTTGCTGCCATAGCTTATATTTCCGGTCGAGTAGATTTTTCTGATTATCTGAATATCATTTATTTGCCTGGCGCAGGGGAGCTAACCATTTTTACAGCGTCCATGGCCGGAGCCTGTATCGGGTATCTTTGGTTCAACTCTTCTCCTGCTGAAGTTTTTATGGGAGATACTGGATCTCTTTCTACCGGCGCTGCACTTGGAACACTTGCAGTGCTTTTAAAAAAGGAATTACTTCTTTTCATTATTGGTGGAGTTTTTGTTTGGGAAGCAATTTCTGTCATGCTACAGGTTTCCTACTTCCGTTGGACAAAATCCACAACCGGAGAAGGAAAGCGATTATTTAAAATGGCTCCCATTCACCATCATTTTGAATTAGCTGGTTGGCCCGAAAGCAAAGTTGTAGTCCGTTTTTGGATCATAGGATTACTTTTGGCTCTATTCTCCCTCACAACATTTAAGATACGATGATAGATATTTCTAATAGAAAAAAAATTAATATCAGGGATAAAAAGATCACAGTGATTGGTTTAGGCATGAGTGGAACTGCCGCAGCAATACTGGCGAATCACCTCGGCGCCCGAGTTTTTGGCAGTGATTCATCAGATGACTTTCAAGTTACTGATAATGGATTGCACTTGTTAAACAATCATATTGCCAGCGAAACAGGTCTTCATTCTAAAAAGATATATGATGCTGATCTCTGGATCATTTCGCCTGGTATTCCCAAAGATGCAGATATTATAAAAAAAGCTCAAGGTCGAGGAATCCCTATTGTTGGAGAAATAGAATTTGCGAGTTGGTACACTGATTCTCCCATTGTGGCGGTTACAGGCTCCAATGGAAAAACAACTACAGTGCATATTTTATCTGAAATGTGTCAATCGAAAAATATTCAATCTATCATGGCAGGAAATATGGGGATACCCTTTTCAGAACGAGTTTTAAAGGAAATAAAAAAGCCAAAACAAAATCTGGCATATATTCTTGAGATCTCAAGTTTTCAAATGGAATTTGTCCTGCACTTTTGTCCCAAAATTGCTATTTATACAAATCTATCTCCAGACCATTTAGATCGTCATGGCACCATGGATGAATATGTAAATATGAAAATGAAAATGGTGAAGAACATGGGTGATGATGGATACATTGTTTTCAATGCTGATGATCCACAACTCATTATGGCTGTAGAAGGACATGATTCAACATTAGCACCATTCAGTATGATGCGAACCGGACTTACATATTCCATCGATTCAAAAAATATTAACACCTTGACCGGGAATCCCCTTCTTAGTGTGGATGATATCGCATTACGTGGTAAACACAATTTATCAAATATGCTTTGTGCGGCAACTTCATCTTCTCTTATGGGTATTTCTGATAAACATATAGCCAATGTCATGAAAACATTTACCGGTGTAGAACATCGGTTGGAAAATTTCGCTATCATCAAAGATGTTACTTATATCAATGATTCGAAAGCCACGAATCTGGATTCCGTTTCTGTGGCGATTCAAAGTTTTAATAAGCCTGTTGTTTTAATCTTAGGTGGTAGAAACAAAGGTGCAGATTTTCGGCTACTCCTTCCACATATCAAGTCAAGTCATGTAAGGGATATTATCTCTTATGGAGAGGCCGGCGGGCAAATAAGCACTGCTATAGGGGATGCGGTAAGATCGGTGCAGGTCACAGATCTTAACTCTGCAGTGAAGACGGCCCAACGTCTGGCTGCTCCCGGGGATGTTGTATTGTTATCTCCGGGATGTGCCAGTTTTGACCAATTCGCAAATTTTGAAGAAAGAGGACAATATTTTAAAACGAAGGTTATGGAGATGATGGTAGCATGATTGATATGCTCATACAACGATATGATCGCCAACTGTTGGTCTACCTTGGTATTCTTGCTGCCGTGGGAACTGTGATGCTTTACAGCGCAAGTTGGTACGAATCTTTTGCCAATTCAAATGGTCGGACCGATATGTTATTTTTGCAAGGACATCTCAAACGAATGTTGGTAGGCATATTTTTTCTGTTTGGATTTTTAACCTTGGATTATCGTCGTTTGAAAGATATTGCTCCTTATCTCCTTATCGGAGCCATCATTTTATTAATCTCAACAAAGGCTTTTTACCTTGCAAGAGGATTTGACTGGTATAAACCTGCACGTTGGCTCTATTTAGGCGCTTTTTCTCTTCAAACTTCAGATGTCGCTCGAATGGCTATTATAGTATTCATGGCTTACTATGTAGATAAAAAACGTGATCAACTCAAAGATTTTCAAATGGGGCTCCTACCTGCTTTAAGCGTTTTGGCAATCATTATGGGATTAATCGTTATTCAGCCAGATTATAGCACAGCATTAATGCTAGGTACGATCGGGGCTTTAATACTTTTTATTGGAGGTGCACAAATTTCCCAACTTTCTCTAGCAGGCGCAGGTGCCATGTTGATAGGTATACCCGTTCTCCTTTCCCGAGAATATAGAAGAAAACGCATTTTTTCTTTTTTTGGTCTCGGCGATGATGCTGATGTTGGATATCAAGCGAGTCAGTCTTTAATCAGTCTAGGGAATGGTGGGATTTTTGGTGTAGGACTTGGCAATAGTATTGAAAAGAATCATCTATTACCCACACCCCATACAGATTTTATTTTTGCAATCATTGGTGAAGAATTGGGATTTATTTTAGGCACAGTCCCTGTGCTGACTCTTTTCATACTCATCTTTTTTCGAGGATTAAAAGTTGCGAAGGAATGTACCGATCCATTCGGTGTATTTCTCGCCGTGGGAATTTCTTTCAATCTAATTTTATATGCTTTTGTAAATGTAGCAGTTGTGACGGGCATTTTCCCCGTAACGGGGTTGCCCATGCCCATGGTGAGCTATGGTGGTTCAGGGATGGTGATCAACATGGCTCTCATTGGCATTTTACTGAATATATCCCAAGCCCGTAGATCCGTAGGAAGTACCCGTGGGTGGAGTCCGTCACATTATGGCTAATCGTAAAATTCTAATCGCTGGTGGCGGCACCGGTGGACACCTTTTCCCAGCCTTAGCTATTGGTGAAGAAATCCATCGCCGTGAACCGAAAGCGAAAGTTCATTATGTTGGATCCAATTTTGGATTGGAAGCACGCGTATTTCCTGTGAAGGATGTATGGCATACATTACTTCCTATTCGCGGATTTCAGCGCGGAATCAATTTTCACAGTATTGGGCGAAATATTTTGCTGCCAGGACGAATAATTCGGTCCATGTTGAAAGTGCGATCGCTTTTGAATCATTTTCTGCCGGATGTGGTGGTTGGAACTGGTGGGTACGCTTCTGCCCTACCCCTTTACATGGCATTCAAAAAGAAAGAACCTCTACCCATTGTTCTTCAGGAACAAAACTCATTTCCTGGAATTACTACACGCTGGTTTGCCCAAAAAGCAAAAGCTGTTTGTGTGGCATTCAGTGAAGCCAACAATCATTTGGATAAAGAGACGATTCTCACTGGTAATCCAGTACGGAAAGGGATTGCTGAGGGAGATAAAAACAATGGAATAAATGAATTTAAAATGGCAAAAGATCATCTAACTATTTTTCTTTTTGGGGGCAGTCAAGGATCAGCATATCTAAATAAAATAATGGATCAGGTTGTGTCCAATATTGCCGGTGCAGGTTTGCAAATACTTTGGCAGACCGGTGACTTGGAATATGCAAAATATAAGCATCGCGAAGCAGAAAATATTCGGATTATTCCTTTCATTGATAATATGGCAGATGCTTATGCCATGTCGGATCTTATTATTTGCAGAAGTGGTGCGTTAACATTGGCGGAAGTCACAGTTTGCGGAAAACCCAGTATTCTAGTCCCATTTCCTTCAGCAGCAGCAGATCATCAGACAAAAAATGCACAAGCATTGGTAAATGCCGGCGCTTCACGAATATTGTTTGAAAAATCACTCCGTGCACAAGATTTCTTCCATTCAGTCATGAATTTGATCCATGATAAAGCTGAATTAGAAAAAATGAGTGATGCATCAAAAAAATTGGGACGACCGGATGCCACACGCGAAATTGTAGATCATATTTTCGAGGCCGCTGCATGACTTTTCGGAAAATCAATAAAGTTTTCTTCGTGGGAATCGGTGGTATCGGTATGAGCGGCATTGCAGAACTCCTTCTCAATTTGGGTTTCACGGTTTTTGGATCCGACATGAGCGAAAATGATAATGTCGTTCGGCTTAAAAGCCTCGGTGTTGATGTAAAGATTGGGCACGATCCTGCAAATTTAATAGATGCAGATGTTTTGGTCTATTCCAGTGCAGTACCCCTGGAAAACCCGGAAATTATGAAAGCAAGGCAAAAGGGAATTCCTGTGATTCGCAGAGCAGAAATGTTGGGTGAATTGATTAATGTTAAGGAAACCAGTATTGCTGTAGGTGGCACACATGGAAAAACCACCACATCTTCTATGATAGGTGCAATGTTATCCTACTCTAAAATGGATCCAACCCTAGTTGTGGGTGGATTAGTCCAAAATTTAAATTCGAATTCGAAATTAGGAACAGGTGATATTATCGTTGTAGAAGCGGATGAATTTGACCGCAGTTTTCTAGCTTTAAAACCCACTATCGGCATTATTACCAATATAGAATTAGAACACACTGACTGTTATGAAGACCTGGAAGATCTGCAAAATGCGTTTCTCCAATTCTGTCAATCTGTACCATTTTATGGCGAGGTTATTCTTTGTGCAGATTCACCTGCAGTTCAGGAAATTTTACCAAAAATTGAAAGGCCCATGACCACCTACGGACGGTCAAGGGATGCGGCCTACCGAGCGGAAAATCTACGATTTGACGAAAACAGTTCCACATACTCTGTTTTTCGCGCGGAGGAAAACCTGGGAGAAATTCAGTTAAATGTTCCTGGTGAACATAATGTACTGAACTCCTTAGCTGCCGTTGTTTTAGGATTGGAAATGGGCCTTTCTTTCCAAATGATACAAAAAGGGATTACTAGTTACAAAGGAGTTCGACGACGATTTGATATTAAAGGGATTCACAATGATATCATGGTCGTCGATGATTATGCCCATCATCCCACTGAAGTGGAAGCAACCTTAAATGCAGCTAAAGCAGGATGGGATCGACGAATCGTAGCTGTATTCCAACCACATCTTTTTACCAGAACTCAGGCATTTTTTCGTGAATTTGCAACGGCATTGCAAATTGCAGATTTGGTAGTGATAACTGATATTTATCCTGCACGGGAAAAGGCGATTCCTGGCGTCACTTCAAAACTTATCTTCGATGCATGCTATCCTAAAATGAAAATGAATTGTCATTATGTTCCAGACTTGGATGATTTGGAAGAAAAGTTGGATGAAATTATTATACCAAATGATATGATTATTACCTTAGGCGCAGGTAGCATTTGGCGATATAGTGAATCCTATATGGATCATTTAGCCTATTCAGCAGATGGAGTAACAGGTTGAAGCATATGGGAGAATTAAGAAAAATCGTCCAGGGAACACTGCTTGAGAATGAACCCATGTCAGACCATACATCATATGGAATTGGTGGACCGGCTGGTGCTTATATCACACCCAAAGACCGATGCGATCTAGCTGGAATATTGAAATTTGCTAATAAATATTCAATCGAAACTCATTTTGTGGGTTCTGGTTCAAACTTGCTGGTTTCTGATTCAGGGATCGATGGTATAGTACTTACCCCAGCAAAATCACTTACCCAATTAGAATTCAATGATGGACATGTGATTGCAGAATCCGGTGTAATGCTTGGGCGATTGGTTAAAGAATGTATTAAGCGGAATCTGACAGGTGTTGAAAGTATGATAGGCGTGCCAGGAACATTGGGCGGTGCATTGGTCATGAATGCAGGTGCTTTTGGTGGAGAGATCTCCAATTATTTACATTCGGTGGAAATCATGAATATGTCAGGCGAAATCAAGACCTATTATCCTGGTGACATTGATTTCGCATACAGATTTTCCACTTTGAAAACTGATGAATTCGTTTTATTGGCTCGGTTTGATCTCAAGGAAGAAAAGTCAATAATCATCCAAGAAAAAAAGAATAAAGCCAGCAAAGGTCGCAAAACGAATCAACCTCTCAAATTTCGATCTGCCGGAAGTGTCTTTAAAAATCCAAAGGAAAATGCTGCTGGGTATTTGATTGACCAAGCTGGGCTCAAAGGAATTCGGGTTGGAAATGCTGAAATTTCAAAACATCACGCAAATTTTTTTGTGAACCATGGCAACGCAAGATCATCAGATATTACATCATTGATTCGATTGGCACGAAAAACCGTTTATGAAAAATTCGGCATCAAATTGGAATTAGAAGTTAAAACAATTGGTTTTGACCCAAAGGAATTGGAAATCTAATGGCAGCTAAGAAAAGTCAACAGATCAACTGGATTAGAATGACTCTATCGTTTCTGTCCATTTCTATGGTTTTTGCCCTGATTTGGTCAGCTTTCTGGTGGTCTGATTTCTGCAATTCACTTGTTATCACCCGAATAAATTTTGGGAAAACAAATGTGCTTGATACGAGAGAATATGAAGAAAGCTTAGGTGAAATTATTGGTATCAATCCAGATCAAGTTCGTTTAAATGATATTAGTGACCTCATGGAAAGTCACCCCTATGTAAAAGCGGCTCGCGTGAGTCACCAATTTCCCGGAATAATTCAAATTGAAATTATGGAACGTGAGCCTATTGCTATTTTGAAATCTCAACCAATGGTTATGTTGGACGCAGACGGGGTGGTACTTCCTGATTTAAATAATCTTGGTAATTTTAATTTACCAATCCTGACAAATTTTAATCCTGAACCAAAACTATATCCTGTTGGGAAGCGCGCCCTTTCAGTTAAAGTGAAGGAATGTATCAATTGGCTTTCCCGAATCCAAGTTGACTATGAATCCCTGTACAATAATTTATCCGAAATGAAAATGACTTCTACCAATGACCTGGAACTCATTTTGTCTGACCATCCCACACGTATTTATTTAGGACAAGATCGACTATGGTCAAGATTCGAAATCTTAAAACAATTTGAGTTAGAATTGGGGCAAAAGAAAATTTCTGATTACACTTACTTAGACATGCGCTATGAAAACCAAATCATCACCAAGGGACGCCAATCATGAACCCCATAGGAAACGGGCACGATCGGCAGATCACAGTTGGTTTAGACATTGGTTCCAGTACAATCACATGTGCGATTGGTCAAATTATTCCACAAACAAAGCGTGTCAAGTTATTAGGGATTTCCACTACAACCTCCGCAGGATTCCGCCGCGGTACAATTACCAACCGGGACGAATTAATAGTAAAAATTGAAAAAGCACTGACGAATGCTGAATTGATGGCGAATGTAAAGGTAACCAAAGCAATTCTTTCTATCACAGGTGACCATATCAGATGTTTGAATACTCAGGCAGCAATTGCATTGAATCGTTCAAGTGGCAGGACAGACGGCCTGTCAGAAAGATCCATCAATGATGATGACATATATCAGGTGTTAGATCTTGCTCAAGCCGTTTCTCTCCCTGTTGATCGAGACATTTTACATACACTACCACAAGAATATTTGGTTGATACATTGAAAGAAATCAAGAATCCTATTGGTATGACTGGTCGCAGACTGGAGGGACGCGTTCATTTAGTAACTGCAGCAACAACTGCGATGAAGAATTTAGTGAGTTGTGTAGAAGAATTAGGTATTACGGTGGACGGGCTTGTATTTCAACCTTTGGCATCCGCATTGGCAACACTCCATGAAGATGAGATGGAATTAGGTGTTACTTTGGTTGAGATTGGGTCATCTACTACCAACATTGCGGTATATCACGGTAGTGCAGTTCGCCATTCTGCAATTATACCCATCGGTTCTTCAAGCATTACAAATGATATTGCAGTTATGCTACAAATCAGTATCGATGAAGCTGAAAATATTAAAATGAAATATGCATCAGCCCGAGCATCTATGTCCTCACCAAAATTAGAGATTGAACTTCCATCGGAGTCAGGTCAATTACAACGATCTGTACCTGAACAAGAAATTTCGAGATATGTTGAGGCTCGGATGCATGAAATATTTCAAATGGTCATTCGCGAAATTTCACGTGCGGATATTAAAGATCCGCTCACATATGGAATTGTTATGACCGGTGGTGGTGCTCAATTAAGGAATATTGTGCCACTGGCAGAAAATTCCCTTGGTGTAAAAGTTCGCCAGGGAAAACCCATAAAAATTGATGGAGTCCAAGACATAGCAGATGGACCCAGTCATACCACAGTCATGGGACTTTTACTTTGGCCATTGTATGCAACAGACCATGTTAGATTGCATCAATCCACAAGTGGAGGATTTTCAGGGCTGTTTGAAAAAATTCGACATACCATCGAAGATCTATTTTAACCAAACCAGGAAACGAGGAGAATAATCATGCTATTTGAGTTTGATAGTCTATCTGAACAAAAAGCAAAACTAAAAGTTGTAGGTGTTGGAGGAGCAGGCGGAAATGCGGTAACTCGAATGATCACATCTGGAATGCAAGGGGTGGATTTTATAGCCATCAATACGGATGCACAGGACCTGGACAACAATCCTTCTGAACAAAAGATCCAGGTAGGAAAAAATCTGACCAAAGGTCTGGGTGCCGGTGCAAATTCCAGCGTTGGTCGAGAAGCAGTCGAGGCGGATCGAGAAGCCATTAAAGTACTATTGGAAGGTGCAGATATGGTTTTCATCACAGGTGGAATGGGAGGTGGAACCGGAACCGGTGCTGCACCCGTCATTTCTCAAATTTCGAGAGAATTAGGTATTCTGACTGTTGGAATTGTCACACTTCCCTTCAGTTTTGAAGGTCCAAAAAGAATGAACCGAGCATTGGAAGGCATGGCAGAAATGAAGAAAGCCTGTGATACCTTAATCGCCATTCCGAATCAAAAACTTATGTCTATTGTGGATAAATCCACAACCTTGGCAGAAGCATTTCAAATGGCGGATACAATCCTACACCAAGCTGCAAAAGGCATTTCAGATCTGATCAATGTACAAGGCGTGATCAATTTGGATTTTGCTGATGTGGAAACAATCATGAAAAATATGGGTGAAGCCATCATGGGAACCGGTGTTGCATCTGGTGAAGAGCGGGCCACCCTTGCAGCTCAGCAAGCCATTTCCAGCCCATTATTGGATGATGCATCCATTAAAGGCGCACAAGGTGTATTGGTAAATATCACTGGCGGAAGTGATCTCACTCTCATGGAAGCAAATGAAGCAACAAGCATCATTTTCGAGGAAGCAGGTCAGGCAGCAAATATCATTTTCGGTGCCGTAATCGATCCTGAATTGGATGAAGAAATTCGTGTGACAGTTATAGCTACTGGATTTAACATTCCTAAAGTTGTTACTAAAGCGGATAATTTTGATCCACAAACTGAATCCCATACTCCAACTTCATCACATACACGCGAGTTACAGGATAGGGTAAATAAACCTCTTCATGTACAAAAAGATGTTGTTGCAGAAGAAATAGAAGAACCAAAACCTGTTCTTACTTTTGATGACACAGAGGATTCTCCAGTGATCTATGGTCAGGATCTTCAAATTCCTGCCTTTATTAGAAGACAGCATGATTAGGAATTGAAATAGACTATCATAAATAATCTTGAATCCTAATATTGTGAAATATTTTATTTCATAATACCTTAAAACTGGTTGGCTATTAATCTGAAAAGGTTGATAGATGAAAACGCCCTCGTTTTTTACGAGGGCGTTTTAAAATAAAAAAGCCCTCCGTAACTGAAAGGCTTTTATTATATAGGATGGTATAGGAAAAAAATATATACATTAATTCCTTTA
>Ga0206683_10002982_pt1 | contig 11300 bp, 9 predicted proteins | sample M280m12015metaG_FD_155483 | JGI IMG/M metagenome (GOLD analysis project Ga0206683, IMG submission 155483) | Ammonia-oxidizing marine archaeal communities from Monterey Bay, California, United States - M2 80m 12015 | ecosystem: Environmental > Aquatic > Marine > Intertidal zone | place: USA...
CAAAGGAACTCGAACTAAGACAGAGCAGTGCTCTGTTTTTTTTTGCCTAAAATAAGGTTATTAAAATCTATGCCAAGAATTTTATCATCACACCAGCTGCAACAGCTGAGCCTATAACACCAGCAATGTTGGGTCCCATTGCATGCATGAGTAGATAGTTTTGCGAGTTGTACTCAAGACCAACCTTGTTTGCGACCCTTGCAGCCATAGGTACAGCAGATACTCCCGCGGCACCAATTAAAGGGTTAACTTTATTTTTACTAAATATATTCATTAACTTGGCAACAAGAATGCCGGACGCTGTTCCTATGGCAAATGCTACTATACCAAGCAATAGAATACCTAAAGTTTCTGGTGTTAAGAACTTATCTGCAGCTAGTTTTGACCCAACAGATAAACCAAGGAAAATAGTTACAATATTTATTAATGAATTCTGAGCTACCTCACTTAGTCTTTCTACAACCAATGATTCTTTCATTAAGTTTCCTAAACAAAGCATTCCTAGAAGTGGAGCAGCGCTTGGAAGCAACAAACCTACAATAAGCAAAAGTGATATTGGAAATATTATTTTTTCTGTTTGCGATACCTCTCTTAATTGAACCATCTCGATAACTCTTTCTTTATCAGTGGTTAGCGCTCTCATTATCGGAGGTTGGATTAAAGGAACTAGTGCCATATAAGAGTATGCTGCCACTGCAATCGCTCCAAGGAGCTCAGGAGCAAGAATTGATGATACGTATATCGCAGTCGGGCCATCAGCCCCGCCTATAATTCCTGTTGCAGCTGCTTGTTTAAGAGTAAAAGAAATAATACCGTATTGGTCCAGTAGCAGGGCACCCAAAACAGTTGCAAATATCCCGAACTGAGCAGCAGCCCCAAGAATCAAAGTTTTAGGGTTAGCAAGAAGCGGGCCAAAGTCAGTCATAGCACCGACGCCCATGAATATTAATAGAGGCGCAATGCCAGAGCCTATAGCAACATTGTAAAATGTATATAAGATTCCTGCCTTATAACCCATGTTGAGAGCTATATCATTCAATTGATTTAGTTCAATATAAGATGCAGTTTTTATGTAATCATTTAAACCTAAAAACTCTATATTGATAATCACTAAAAGACTTTGAAGATCATCAAGATTATTTTCATATAAAAGTCTTTCAATAGGGCTTAAAGAAAGTCCAATTTCGGGAATATTTGTAAGAATTGCACCAAAACCAATTGGAAGAAGTAATAATGGTTCAAATTTTTTACTTATAGCCAAATATAAAAGAAGCAGACCAACGCATAGCATTATTACTTGTGGCCCAGTGATACTAAATATACCAAAGCTTGAAATTATTTCACTGAATAACATTTATACTATCTCAAATAAAGGATCGCCAGGGTTTACCTTATCGCCTTGTGAAACATTTATATTACTTATTATTCCAGGTTTAGGCGGCTTAATTGCAGTCTCCATTTTCATCGCCTCACGTATAATAACAGCATCGTCCTCTGTGACTTCATCACCCACACTAAACTCAACTTTAAAAATATTACCACCTAAGGGAGCATTTATAGGCAATCCATCCTGTCTTGATACCCCTTTACCTTCAACTGATTCCACAGTTTTATTACTATCTGCATGATTGTGAATAATTGGATCATTATTTTTTGAATACTCAACATTATAATTCTTACCATCAATCGAAACTTTATATACCTCTGATTGAGCCTTAATAAAATCAAGAGGCTCTTTTTCAAAATAATCAGGATTACCTTTGTTCTTAAAGAATGTTGTGCCAACTTCTGGGAAGAGGGCATAGGTCAAAATATTTTCATCTGTATCTTGTATCTGTAACGATTCTTTTTTAACAATGCTATCAAATTGCTTTTTTATTGATTCAAATTCGTTGTTTGGAATTAGGTCAGCTGGCCTGCAGGTAATTGGCTCTTCTTTGCCAATGGCCATAGATCTCAGATCTGGACAAACCTCTGAAGGTGTAGCGCCATACTCCCCCTTAAGAACTGATGCAGTTTCTTTAGTGATAGTGGAATATCTTGAATTACTTAATACATTTATAACAGCCTGAGTGCCGACAATCTGGGATGTTGGTGTAACTAAAGGTATGTAGCCAAGGTCTTTTCTTACCAAAGGTATTTCTTCTATAACTTCATCGAACTTATCAATCGCATTTTGGTCCTTTAATTGATTCTCAAGGTTGGTAAGCATTCCTCCAGGAACCTGTGATGAAATAATTCTCGCGTCAACACCTTTAAGAGAGCCCTCAAACAATGAGTATTTTTCTCTTACCTTCTTAAAATGGGTTGCTACAGGAACAAACTTATCTAAGTCTAATTCTGAATCGTATTTTGTATTCTCTAACATGCCAACAACAGTTTCAGTTGCTGTGTGACCATAGGTCATGCTCATAGTAGATATTGAGGAATCAACATTATCAACACCGGCCTCAATTGCTTTAATTATTGTCGGTGTAGATAAGCCAGTTGTTGCATGGCAATGAAGATGAATTGGAATTTCTATAGTCTCCTTTAATTTACTCACTAATTCAAAAGCAGCGTATGGTCTCAACAGTCCAGCCATATCCTTAATAGCTAGGGAGTTAGCTCCCATGTCTTGGATTTTATTAGATAAGTCTATCCACCTTTCAATGTTGTGAACTGGGCTTGTAGTATATGAGATTGTGCCTTGAGCATGGCCGTCATGTTTGATGGTGGACTTGATAGCCTGTTCAAGATTGCGGGTATCGTTCATCGCATCAAATATTCTAAATACATCAACTCCATTAGTTTTTGCTTTTTCAACAAATCTATCTACAACATCATCGCCATAGTGCTTGTAACCTAGTAAATTCTGCCCTCTTAGAAGCATCTGTTGTTGAGTTTTAGGCATCAATTTTTTAATTTTTTGAATCCTATCCCAGGGATCTTCACCCAGATATCTAATGCAAGAATCAAAAACTGCTCCTCCCCATGATTCAACAGACCAGTAACCAATCTCATCCATTTGTTGAAGAACTGCCTCCATATCCTCGTATCTAAACCTAGTGGCTAGAAGTGATTGATGGCCATCACGAAGAACAACCTCAGTAATACCAATTTTTTTGTGTGCTTCTACCATCCTATATCCTATTTCCAATTTCTTTAATAATTCTCATGTGGTTTGTATCTATATCTTCCATTGAGCTCCGCATAGCAGAGGGGCTTTTCCTATCTTTTTTATTTAAAATTAATGCAAAAAAGTTTATAGAAATTATTAATACACATAGGAAAAAGAATACTGTGAGCATTCCAGCTAGCATTAATTCAATACCTTGTTCTAGCAATTCTGACATTTGCATATATTAATTTTTGGAAGATTTTACCCCATCATTATATATTAATCACTGAAAATAATATACAATATGAGGTATAAATACATAGAAATGTAAATTATTTACAAAAAAATTATGAAAGTAGCGATTAATGGGTTTGGTAGGATTGGAAAGAATTTAACAAGACAGCTTATTGAGGCTGACTGTCTCAGTGGCGGGGACGGATCGCTAGAGCTTGTTGCCGTGAATGATCTTGGTGATGTTAAGGCTAATGCTCACTTGCTAAAGTTTGATTCTATACATGGAAAAATAGACAATGATATTTCAACAGTTGCTAATAATATTATCGTCGATGGTAAGTCTATAAGTTATATTTCTGAAAGAGACCCCAATAAGCTTCCTTGGAAAGAACATGAAATAGATGTTGTTTTCGAATGCACTGGCTTATTCACATCCAAAGAAGCAGCTAGCGCTCATCTAAATGCAGGTGCTCAAAGAGTTATAGTGTCAGCGCCTTGCACTGATGCTGATAAGACAATTGTTTTTGGAATAAATCATCAAGAGCTTGAATTGAATGACAGAGTAATTTCAAATGCCTCTTGCACGACTAACTGCCTTGCACCAATTGCTGACGTTATTCATAAGAACTTCACAATTAAAAGTGGCCTCATTAATACTGTTCATGCTGCTACAAACGATCAAAGTCTTCTTGATGTGGCTCATTCAGATCTATATAGAGCAAGAGCTGCCTCAGCATCCATCATTCCCTCAAAAACAGGAGCAGCAAAGGCTATAGGCTTAGTAATCCCTGAGCTTGATGGAAAATTGAATGGAATGGCTACACGAGTTCCAGTTTTAAATGTTTCTCTTCTTGACCTAACATTTGAGACCGAAAAAGATTTCACTGAAGATGAGCTATGTAATGTTCTTAAAGAGGAATCAGAAAATAGATTAAATGGAATACTTTCATATAATGAAATTCCCCTAGTCAGCTCAGACTTTATGAATGAAACTGCTTCATGTGTTTTTGATGCAAATCACATCACTAAAATAGGAAATCAAACTAAAGTGCTTGCATGGTATGACAATGAATGGGGTTTTAGTAATAGATTGATTGACCTTGCTGAGCATATTTCTAAAATGACTAAATCTCAGTTGCAAAAATCTGCATAAAAGAAAGGTATTTAAATACTATTTTCTTTATCTTTTTTGCATTAACATTCGGATATATTTAATACCTAATTATTATGGAATTTAGCAGAACAAAAATTATATGCACTATTGGACCGGCAACTAGCTCGATGCCGGTGCTGAGAAGTCTTTACAACAATGGAATGAATGTTGTTCGCATTAACATGTCGCATGCTACCCACAATTTTGCAAAGTCTGTAATTGAGAAAGTTAAAAAAATTAATTTAGATCCTAAATCTAAATATGGTTCTATAGGTGTTCTTCTGGATACCCAGGGCCCAGAAATTAGAACTGGTGACACTGAAGTGCCTCTAGATTTAGAAGTTGGAGATGAAGTTACTTTAACTGTCCGTGATGAGGTTGATGTTGAAACATCATCTATAAAAATAAACTATAAAGATCTTATTCATAGTGTAAATAAAGGATCAAAAATAACTGTCGACAATGGCCTTATTAATTTTAGTGTAATCTCAAAAGACGAAGAGACTCTTTTATGTAGAGTTATTGATGGGGGAAAACTTGGGTCAAAGAGGCATGTTAATCTTCCAGGCGTAAGAGTTAACCTTCCATCAATCACTTCAAAAGACTTTGAAGATATAAATTTTGGTATAGAGAATGATGTTGACTTTATTGCACTTTCTTTTGTAAGAAATAAAGAGGACCTTGAAGATCTTCAAAAAATCTTAGATGCAAAGAAATCCCCTGCAAAAATTATTGCAAAGATCGAAAACCAAGAGGGCTTAGATAACATTCATGATATCTGCCAGGCTTCATGGGGAGTTATGGTTGCTAGAGGTGATCTAGGTATAGAGACAAGCTTGGTCGATCTTCCAAATATACAAAGAAGAATCATGTACGCTTGTGCTAAATGGGGAAGAAGATCTATAGTGGCAACCCACTTACTTGAATCTATGATTTCAAATCCAACACCAACTAGGGCAGAGGTTACAGATATAGCTAATGCGATCTACGAAGGGGCTGATGGGATAATGCTGTCAGGCGAAACAGGAATTGGAAAATACCCTAAAGAATGTGTAAATTTCTTAAAATCTATAGCTATAAAAACTGAAAACTTTAGAACGCTAGGCTATGAATCAAATTTAATGCCTCATTCAGATTGGCAGCACATAGGGGTAACTGCTAAGAACCTTGCTGAATCTATCAATGCTGATGGGATAATAGCAATAACAAGAACAGGTAAAACAGCGCAATATATCTCAAATGCTAAACCATTTGGTATCCCAATTTTTGTTTTTACAGGTAATAAGTCAACGAACAGACAGCTATCATTGGTTGGTTCTACCATTCCTTATTTTTTAACAGGCCTTTCTAATCATGAGAAAACGCTTAAGAAAGTTACTAAGATCCTTAGAGATTACTATGGAAGCAATAGTGAGAGCCTAAAATTTATAATGGTCTCAAGTATCTTCTCAGAAGAGCACTCTGAGGCAATACAAATAATTAATATATAAAATGTTTGATACTTTTATTGAAAGCACAATATTAATGTTTGTTGCAATCGACCCCATATCATTGGTTCCAATATTCGCAGGTTTAACCACAGGTCTAAATAATGATCAAATCAGATCTATTTATATAAGAGCCTCAATAGTCTCTTTGGTTGTTCTCTCATCATTCTGGCTTTTCGGCACAGCAATATTAGAGGTTATGAATATAAGTATGGATTCGTTTAGAATAATCGGCGGACTTTTTTTGATCGTAATTGCATTTCAGATGGTATTTGAGCAAAGACAGGAGAGGCGCCAAAATACTGCTGATACAGCGGTTGATGATGAAACAATTAAATCAATTGCAATTTTCCCTCTAGCCATACCTTTGATAGCAGGCCCAGGGGCAATGGCAACAAGTCTTTTGTTATCAAAAGAGGAATACTTAAGTGTTGCTGATGCGGTAGTATCATACCTACCAATTTTTACAGTGTTAATACTTGCTACACTTGCTATGTGGCTATCCTCTATGCTCGCATCAAAACTTGGCCCAACAATAATTACAGTAGTCCAAAAAATATTTGGCTTACTCCTTGGAGCGCTAGCTATTGAATTTGTTATTACTGGAATACAGAACTCTTTTAACTTAATCTAACTTTCATATGGTTTCAAAAGATATTATTCAGGCCCTAGAAAAATCTCTTGCTAAAAAAGGTTATGCCAGCCTCTTGGTGTGCGGTGGGAGCAGTCCACTGAAAATTTTTGAAGAACTTAATCAAATTGAGCTAGATTGGAAAAATATTACAATTTCTCTTATTGACGACCGAATTGTTAGCAGTGCACATCCTGATTCAAATGAACTACTGATAGATAAATATCTTCTTAAAGGCTTTGCTTCTGACGCTAAATTTATTTCACTTAACAACAACTACAACCTGTTAATTGAAGATTTAAATGAATTTGATGTCGCAATAATTGGCATGGGACCAGACGGGCATTTCGCATCGTTATTTCCATCTATGATTTCAACTACTAACTATCTTGAAGTTTCTGCTAAGCCAGCAATTATTATTACAGAACCTATAGGCAGTCCTGAACACAAAAGAACATCCATGAATCTTTCAATGATCCTAAAAACAAATGATATATTCGTGGTGATTCCAAACGAGGATAAGCTTAATATTTTAAAAGATGCTAGAAGTAATAAAAGTTTGCCAATGTTCTATTTGTTAAACCAAGAAATCAGAAAAATAAATATTCTAAAAACTTATTAAACTCTTGTTTTTTCAAGATTTAAGATCACTTGATCTTTTTTTGCATCCATATTATTACCAAAACATGCTGAAACTGTTGCGGATAAGATATCAATAATTGCTAAATGGGCGAGCCTAGATGTCATTGGAATATGTAAATTATTTTCTAGGGGCGCATGAATATGCAAAACAACATCTGCAAGTTTCGCCAAAGGCGAATCTTTTGAGGTAAGCGCTATAGTTTTAACACCATTGCTTTTTGCTATTTTTGCAGTTTTTACAATTTCAGTAGTTCTTCCGGTAAATGAAATTAATACCAAAATATCATCTGTATTCATCATCGATACAATCATGCGTTGATTTATATAATCTGTGTGTGCCACTACAGGGATGCCAAATCTAAAAAATTTATGCTGTGCGTCAAGAGCAACTGGGCCTGAGCCTCCAAGTCCAAAAAAAGTAATGCTTTTTGCCGAAGCCAGCATTGCAGTAGCCCTATCAATGGAGTGAGGATTAAGATTCTGGCCAACACTGATAACGGTCGATTGAATATCGCTCATTACTCTTTTAACGAGATCAGGTGTATCTTTATCAACATTAAATCTATCAATTAGCATTCGATTAGTTGTTGAAAGTTCTTGAGCTATTTGAATTTTAAAAGAGGGATATCCATCAAAGCCTAATTTTTTACAGAATCTATTTACAGTTGGCAGGCTTACATCTGCCTCAGCAGATAATGCAGATATTGATTGATTGATTACTTTCGAAGGGTTTGACAAAACTATTGAAGCAATTTTCCTTTCTGATTTGCTTAACTGAGTCTCTCCATTGACTAGATTATCTAATATCACAATTTATACCGTGTAATTATTTGTAACATATTTACATAATTACATAATTAATACAAATTTTGTATATTATTAACAACGTTTAAGTTAAAATATGGCAAAATTTTAGGAGTAATATTTTGAACGAAAATGATTTTGATCCTATTGAAACAAAAGAATGGCTTGAAGCCATAGATAGCGTTATCGAGGAAGAAGGTATTGAAAGAGCATCCTTCATACTATCAAAACTTGCAAATAAATTAACACAAGAAGGAGCCACTCCTTCCTACAATCTAACAACGCCATTTAGGAACTCAATTCCAGTTAAAGAACAGGCATCAATGCCTGGCGATCTTTTTATGGAACGACGAATAAGATCGCTTATTAGGTGGAATGCACTTGCAATGGTTTTAAGAGCAAATAAGAATGATGATGAGCTCGGAGGCCATATTTCTACATTTTCATCTGCTGCTACTCTTTATGATGTCGGGTTTAATTATTTTTTTAAAGGTTCTGAAGGGGAGAGTTTAGAAGATCTTATATATTACCAAGGTCATTCATCTCCAGGAATATACGCAAGAAGCTTCCTTGAAGGTCTTTTAACTGAAGAAGATCTAGATAACTTTAGGCGTGAAGTTGATAAGCCTGGTCTGTCATCTTATCCACACCCTTGGTTGATGCCTAATTACTGGCAATTTCCAACTGTTTCTATGGGTCTTGGACCAATAATGGGTATATATCAGGCTCATGTAATGCGATATTTATCTGCTCGTGGCCTTGTTAAAAGAGATGATAGGAAAGTTTGGGTTTTCTGTGGTGACGGTGAGATGGATGAGCCTGAGTCTAAGGGTGCTATTGCCTTAGCTGGAAGAGAGCAGCTAGAAAATCTAATTTTTGTTATAAATTGTAACTTACAAAGACTGGATGGTCCTGTGAGAGGAAATGGAAAAATTATCCAAGAGCTTGAAGGAGCTTTTAGAGGTTCAGGTTGGAATGTTATAAAAGTTGTTTGGGGTAGGATGTGGGACCCAATTATGGCTAAAGACAAAGAAGGTAAGTTGCAAGAGATTATGGATGCTGTGGTTGATGGCGAGCTTCAAAATTTTAAAGCCAAAGGTGGAGCTTATACAAGAGAAAACTTTTTTGCCAAAGACCCAGATGTTCTTGAAATGGTCGAAGATTTAACTGACGAGGATATTTATAGACTTAACAGAGGCGGGCACGATCCTTACAAAGTTTATGCGGCATATCACAAAGCTGTTAATTCAAGTGGTGCGCCTACAGTTATTTTAGCCTTAACAACAAAAGGGTATGGAGTTGGCTCAAGGGAGGCTGATAATACAACGCACCAAGTAAAAAAATTATCACTTGATAACATTAAATCTTTCAGGGATAAATTTAATATTCCAGTTAGTGATTCAGAGATTGAGGACCTGCCTTATGTCAGACCTGCTGATGATTCACCTGAAATACAGTATTTAAAAAAGACAAGAAAAGCTTTAGGAGGATCAATACCAAAAAGAAGAGCTATCTCCAAACCACTGCCTAGCCCAAAATCAGATATTTTTAATAGTTTTGATAATGGTTCAGGTGAAAGGAAAATTTCTACAACTATGGCAGCAGTTAAAGTTGTAACCGACTTGCTAAAAGATAAGAGCATTGGCGAAAGAATAGTCCCGATTGTTCCTGATGAAGCCAGAACATTTGGTATGGAATCTTTATTCAGGCAGGTAGGGATTTATTCATCAGCTGGTCAAAATTATGAGCCTGAAGATGCTGATAAGGTCATGTGGTACAAAGAATCAAAAGATGGAGTTATGCTTGAGGAAGGGATAACTGAAGCTGGAGCATTTTCAGCCTGGACAGCATTAGCGACAGCATACTCAAATTATGACTTTCCTATGGTGCCATTCTACTTATTTTATTCTATGTTTGGTTTTCAAAGAATTCATGATCTCGCATGGGCTGCAGGCGATGCTCAAGCAAAAGGTTTTTTAATAGGTGCTACGTCAGGAAGAACCACTCTTAATGGTGAAGGTCTTCAGCATCAAGATGGTCATAGTCATATCTTGTCATCAACTATCCCAAATTGTCTTTCATATGATCCTACATTCAGCTATGAAATAGCTGCGATAATAAAAGATGGCATTCAAAAAATGTATGTTGAAAATAAAAATTATTTTTATTACATAACAACTATGAATGAAAATTACGAACAACCTGCAATGCCTAAGGGCTCTGAAGATGGAATTATTAAAGGTCTTTATAAATTCAAGTCTTGCAACAATCCTCAAATTAGACTTGTAGGCTCCGGTTCAATACTTAGAGAATCAATTAAAGCTGCAGAACTGCTTAAAAATTATGGCATTGATTCAGAGGTATGGAGCGCAACAAGCTTTAACCTTTTAAGAAAAGATGGGATGGAGATTGAAAGAGAAAATCAACTTAACCCCACAGTAGAGCAAAAAATCCCATATGTATCTGAATGCTTTAATGATGAAAACTTGCCAATTATTGCAACGACAGATTATATGCGCTCCTATGCAGAGCAGATAAGACCCTACATAAATAGCCAATACACTGTGCTTGGAACAGATGGCTTTGGAAGAAGTGACTCGCGTGCAAAACTAAGAGAATTTTTTGAAATAGACGCTAGCAGCATCACAAGAGCTGCAGCATACTCACTATTTAAAGAAAATAAAATTGATAAAGTTATGCTTGAAAAAGTTTATAGCGATATGAATATAGATCCTTCTAAACCTAATCCTTGGGAAGTTTGATGTCTAAAAGCACTATAATAAATTTACCTGATCTTGGTGATGTCGAAGAGGTTGAGGTTATTGAAGTTTCAGTAGAGCCAGGGCAAAAGGTTTCTTCTGAAGACTCCATTCTTGTTTTAGAAACAGACAAAGCTGCAATGGAAATACCAGCCTCTACTAACGGTATTGTTAAATCTGTGCTTTTGAATGTTGGCGATAAAGCCGAAAAAGGTATGCCATTTTTAGAAATCGAAGAAGAGAGCAATGAGCAAGCTGATGATTCTAATGAAAACAAACCTTTGAAAGAGGATTTAAATAAGAATAAGATAAAATCAAATGACCAAACTATTGAATCAACTCAGCAAGCGAGTGAATTACAAGTAATAAATTTACCTGATCTTGGTGATGTCGAAGAGGTTGAGGTTATTGAAGTTTCAGTAGAGCCAGGGCAAAAGGTTTCTTCTGAAGACTCCATTCTTGTTTTAGAAACAGACAAAGCTGCAATGGA
>Ga0206683_10002989_pt1 | contig 11285 bp, 8 predicted proteins | sample M280m12015metaG_FD_155483 | JGI IMG/M metagenome (GOLD analysis project Ga0206683, IMG submission 155483) | Ammonia-oxidizing marine archaeal communities from Monterey Bay, California, United States - M2 80m 12015 | ecosystem: Environmental > Aquatic > Marine > Intertidal zone | place: USA...
AAAAGGAAGATTCGATGATTATTTTGAAATGATTATCGAGTTTAAAAAAGAATAATCTGTAAAGTGAACTTTTTCGTTCTAATCACAACGATCAAATTCCTATATATCTAATCAATTATTAATGAAGTTTTATGCTGTTTTTGTAGTTTCAACTAATACAGGTTCTTCATATTTATTTACCATCTCTTTTGGAATAATTTGCCAGAAAAGAAATTTGTCACGATCCCAATTCTCTAAGATTTCTTTTGCGTGTTGAGAATTAGTCTCATTAAAATAATGTTGAATTTTTTTATTTAAAACATCTTCCCAATACGGTGTCATTTGTTGCTGATAAAAAACATCATCCAAATTAATCCGAAGAGGTAATGTCCCCTCTTTATCATAAGCAAATGCCATTCCTCCTGTCATTCCTGCACCAAAGTTATTTCCCACTTCTCCTAAAATAACTACACTTCCGCCTGTCATATATTCACAACCATTATCACCACATCCTTCAATCACGGCATTAGCTCCAGAATTTCTTACAGCAAACCTATCTCCTGCCATACCTGTTGCATATAATGTTCCTTTTGTTGCGCCATAAAGACAAGTATTACCAATGATGACATTTTTGTTTGATTGAAGAGAGGAGATTTCTGGAGGTGTAATAATAATTTTACCACCAGATAAACCTTTTGCCACATAGTCGTTTGCATCACCTGAAATTTTTAATGTTGTTCCTTTAACACTAAAAGCTCCGAACGATTGACCGGCTGAACCATTCAAATTAATTACCACTTGATCTTCTTCCAAAATGTTCATTCCAATTTTAGTTGTAATTTCTGATGCTAACCTTGTTCCTAAAGCTCTGTCTGTATTTTTAATGTTGTAACTTAATTGTGTCTTTTGACGAGAAGTAAAAAAAGACTGAAGGTCTTCAATCATTTTTAAATCTAAGCTATCTGCTACCTTCGTAATATTATCTTTTTTATTATTATACTCTCCTATTGATGAATCGATAGTCTGAATGATAGGATTTAAATCTAAGTCATCTAAATCTTTACTACCTCTACTTACTTGATATAATAAATCTGCACGTCCAATAATTTCATCAAGTGTTTTAAAACCAAGCTCTGATAATATTTCACGAACTTCTTCGGCTATGTAAGTAAAAAGATTAATGACTTTCTCGGGAGTGCCAGTAAATTTTTCTCTTAATTTTTCGTCTTGCGAACAAACACCAACAGGACATGTGTTTGAATGACATTGCCTTACCATAATGCATCCCATCGCCACTAAACTGGCTGTACCTATACCGTATTCTTCTGCACCCAACATCGCTGCAATTACAATATCTTTACCCGTCTTTAATCCACCATCTGTTCGTAAAATAACTTTATCACGTAAATTATTTAATGATAAAACTTGATGCACTTCACTAAGCCCCAACTCCCATGGAAGTCCTGCATACTTAATACTCGTTTGCGGACTAGCACCGGTACCACCATTGTGACCTGATATCAAAATTGTATCAGCTTTTGCTTTTGCCACGCCGGCAGCTACTGTCCCAATGCCTGATTGTGCTACAAGTTTCACACATACTTTTGCTCTTGGATTAATTTGTTTTAAGTCATAAATTAATTGGGCAAGGTCTTCGATAGAATAAATATCATGATGTGGAGGTGGACTTATTAAAGTAACTCCTTTTGTTGAATGTCTCAGCTTAGCAATTAACTCCGTAACTTTACCACCAGGCAACTGACCTCCTTCACCAGGTTTTGCCCCTTGAGCTACTTTGATTTCAATTTCATCACAATTATTTAAATACTCAGCTGTTACACCAAATCTCCCACTTGCAATTTGTTTTATTCTTGATGATGGATTATCTCCATTTGGTCTTAGTTTAAAACGACTGGCATCTTCACCCCCCTCACCTGAGTCTGACTTAGCGCCTATTCTATTCATTGCTATTGATAACGTCTCATGAGCCTCAGGGCTAAGTGCTCCAAGAGAAATTCCAGGAGCCACTAAGCGTTTCCTAATTTCTTGTGCAGAGTCTATTTCATTAATATTTAATTTTTTATTATCCGTTTTAAAATTTAATAAATCTCTAATATTTATCGGAGATATTCCATTGATCATTTCAGAATATTTTTTAAATAATGAAAAATTTTTATTACCTACTGCGGATTGCAGCATATGAATGGATTTTGCTTCAAAAGCATGTTGTTCTCCTCCAAATCTATATCGATAGAAACCTCCAATTGGCAGAGTAGTTACTTGATCATCAAAAGCTTTGGAGTGAGTTTCTAAAGAACGCTTTTCAATTCCTGAGATACCAATGCCAGAAATCTTAGAACTCATTGAGGGGAAAAATTGATTCATTAAATTTCGACTCAAACCTATTGCTTCAAAGTTGCACCCTCCTCTATAGGAATTAATTACTGAAATCCCCATTTTACTCATTACTTTTAATAATCCATTGTTGATTGAATTAATGTAACGTTGAACACATTGCTCATAAGATAATGATCCAAATAATCCTTTTTTATGACGTTCTGCAATAGCTTGCTGAGCAACATAAGCATTCACACTTGTAGCTCCAACACCAATTAATACAGCGAAATAATGAACATCTAAACACTCAGCGGATTGAACGTTTAAGGAAATATAAGTTCTTAAATTTTTTCTAATCAAGTAAGAATGTACTGAGCTTGTAGCTAAAATCATTGGCAAGGCTGCGTTGTTTTTTGATAAATTCTTATCACTTAAAATGATATGAACATATCCTTCACGAACAGCTTCTTCTGCCTGACGATTAAGATCTAATAATGATTTTTCAAAACTATTGTTTGGATCTGTTATATCCATTGTTGTATCAAGAATTTTAACAGTATCTTTCATATACTGTCTCATAGTTTTAAATTGATTGATTGATAAAACTGGTGAGTCAAGCTGGAGATGATTGCACTGTTTTTCATCTTCATCTAAAATGTTACTAAGATTTCCAATTCTTGTTCGAAGAGACATCACAACTCTTTCTCGCAAAGAATCAACTGGAGGGTTAGTTACTTGACTAAAGTTTTGTCTAAAGAAATGATGAAGTCCTCTATATTTTTTTGATAGTACTGCTAAAGGAGAATCATCACCCATTGATCCAGTGGCTTCTTTTTGATCCATGATCATAGGGTGAAGGATGAGTTCTATATCTTCCATCGACCAATCAAAGGATGACATTCTTTTTCTTAAATCATTACCATCCATTTCTCTTAATTCCTCATCAACTGATTTAACTAGTTTATCAATATGTGTGATATTTTTAGTCCAGCTTCCAAAAGGCTTTGTTTCAGATAAATGTTTTTTAATTTCAGAGTCTGAATAAAATTTCTTTTCTTTAAAATTAATAGCAATCATTTGTCCTGGTCCTACACGACCTTTTTCAACTATGTCACTCTCTGGTAATACAACCATGCCTGTCTCTGAACCTGCTATTAAATACTCTGATGTTAAAGTATATCTTATAGGTCTGAGCCCATTTCTATCCATACCAGCGATAGCCCAATCATCATAAGCACCACAAATTGCTGCTGGTCCGTCCCATGCTTCCATAACGGCAGTAGCATAAGCATATAAGTTTTTAAGTTTTTGAGAAAAATCTCTACGATGCGCCCAAGCTTCAGGAATGGTTAATATTTTAGCCATAGGAAGAGATTTATTGGCTTTAACAAGTAATTCTATTGTTGAATCTAAAGCAGCAGAGTCAGATGCATTTGTGTCAATTATAGGTTTAAGATCTTCAACCGATTTACCAAAATTTTTATGTTTCATTCTAGGTTCATGTGCCGTCATCCAGTTTTTATTACCTTTTAAGGTATTAATTTCACCGTTATGAGCAATTATTCGGAACGGTTGTGCAAGAGACCAAGTTGGGAATGTATTTGTGGAATAACGTTGGTGATATACTGCAGATTTTGAAACAAATTTTTCATTTTGAATATCTGGGTAAAAATTAGATAACTGCTCAGCTAAGAACATTCCCTTATAAATAATTGATTGGCAGGAGAGCGAGCAAATATAAAATTCATTAATATTATTTTTTCTAATCTGCTTTTCTATTTTTTTGCGTATGATGAATAACAAATTCTCAAATTCTTTTTCATCTTCTATTTTTTCATTACAAATTAAAATTTGTTCAATCTCCGGTCTGGTTGCTTTTGCTTTATCGCCAATGATAGAAGAATCAATAGGAACATGACGCCAACCATAAATTTTTAAACCTTCTTTAATAATTTCAGATTCAACAATTATTCGTGATTTTTCTTGTGCTGCAAAATCTGTTCTTGGAAGGAAAATCATCCCTACTGCAAATGGCAGGTTATTATGCTTGTTTCCCGTTCGTTGAATCTTATCAATAAAAAAATCTTTTGGAATACTTAATTGAATACCTGCGCCATCACCTGTCTTACCATCAGCATCTACGGCTCCTCTATGATACAGAACTTTAAGAGCTTGAACGCCCATCTCGACAATCTCTCTTTTAGCACTCCCGTCTAAAGAAGCAATAAGTCCTACTCCACAAGATGAATGCTCATCTAATTCATTATAAACATAATTATCTTCAAGAATTTTTTTATTTTTAAACCAATTCTTTTTAAAATTATTCATTAACTACTCTATTATTTTCCTGAATATTGTTTTCTAAATAATTATGAATATGATTAGCGACATCTCTTCCATCTTTTATTCCCCAAACAACTAAACTCGCACCTCTCACAATATCCCCAGCAGCAAAAACCCCATCAAGTGATGTCATGAGATTTTTGTAATTTACTTTTATAGTTCCCCATTGCGTTATATTTAGATTGGGCTCATTAAACATTTTTGGAAGCTCTTCTGGCTCAAAACCGAGAGCTTCAATAACTAAATCAGCTTTAAGAATTTCTTCACTGTCTTTTTTAATTTCTGGTTTTCTTCTTCCACTTTCATCAGGAGAGCCAAGTTCCATTTTCACTATTTTTACTTCATCCAAATTATCCTCACCTTTATATTGGGTAGGTAATGTTAACCAATTAAAATCTACTTTTTCTTCAATCGCGTTTTCAACTTCTCTTTGCGATCCAGGCATATTATTTTTATCTCTTCGATAAAGACATTTTACGTCTTTAGCACCTTGTCGAATAGCGGTTCGCACACAATCCATTGCTGTATCACCGCCCCCAACGACAATAACATTTTTATTATGAGCGTTAAGTAAACCATTATCGAAATCTTTTACTGTATCATTTAGTCCAACCTTATTACTTGTAGTAAGATATTCTAATGCAGGAATTACATTAGAAAAGTTTTCGTGATTAAGGTTTATGTCTCTTGATTTATAAACTCCTGTTGCAATAACAATTGCATCATGTTTTTCTCTCAATTCATTAAAAGATTTATCTTGCCCAACATCAAAATTTAGTTTGAATTCGACACCGCTATCTTGCAAAAGCTTAGTTCTTCTTTGAACGATTTCCTTTTCGAGTTTAAAATTTGGGATACCATAAATAAGAAGCCCACCAGCTCTGTCATATCGATCATATATAGTTATTTGATATCCTAACTTTCGTAATTCTTCAGCTGCAGCAAGTCCTGCAGGTCCAGCACCAATAATTCCAATAGACTGTTTCTTTTGAACACTTGGTTGAATTTTTTTAACCCAACCTTTTTCCCAAGCTGTATCTGTAATATATTTTTCTATAGAACCTATCGTAACTGTCCCATGACCTGATTGCTCAATAACACAATTTCCCTCACACAAACGATCTTGGGGACATATTCTCCCACATATCTCTGGCATGTTATTTGTCGAACTTGATAGTTGATAGGCTTCTTCTAGTCGATTTTCAGCAGTAAGTTTAAGCCAGTCTGGGATATTGTTATGAAGAGGACAATGGACTTGGCAAAAGGGTACCCCACATTGAGAACATCGTGATGCTTGTTCTTCTGCCTTTTGTTTTGCAAAACTTGCATAAATCTCATCAAAGTTTTTTGATCTGATTTTTGAATCAGTCTTACTAGGATTTTCTTTATTTATTGAGGTAAATTTTAACATTTGTACAATTATGATACTTTTATATTAAAGAGAGATGCCAATAAAACATATATAAGTGAAAATAAATATAAAAAAATAATAATTAGTACAGCAATGGTACTTTTTGTGAAAAAATCTAAGTTTTATATAGATTTTTTAATAGCTGAAATTATTTTTTTTGGATGGATTTCAAAATAATCGAAACCAGAAATTTTATTATTTAAAACATTATCTGACTCAAAAAGAGATAATTGTTCAGAATTTATTGGAAAAAATGGGGTTTTTTCGCCTATTGCAACAATTGGCTTAACTATAGGCATTGGAATTGGAATAAATACTCTTTTTTTATTAATCAAATCAGCAATAAGCGCATAGAATTCTTTATATGTAAAAACCTCAGGTCCGCCCAGTTCAAATAACTTCTTATCAATATTTGGCTCTGCAATGATGTTAGATAAGCACTTAACAACATCCTCTATTAATACAGGTTGAAATTTTTTTTTACCATCTCCGAACAAAGGTATAAAAAATGACATCTTAAATAATGGGATCAGACTTGAAAGAAATTGATCTCCATTACCTAAAATTACACTTGGTCTTATAATTACTGAATTTTCTAACTCTTTAGTAATTAAATCTTCTGTTTTTGAAATTATCTCATTACGTAAAGTTGATCTTTTTTCAGAACCTAGTCCTGAAAAAAAAATAAATTTTTTAATTGATGGTGAGCTCTTTAGAATCTTAATTAAATCTGAGTTAAATTTAAAAATTGACTTATTTAAAAGTAACTCTTTTGATTCCCATGAGGTTTTTAAGTTAACACATATTTCAGTGGTATCTAGAATAGATAATAGTTTCGGATTTTTCAATGTAGTGAAGTGAAAAGGGATTATTTGACCAACTGATCCTAAAAGTCTTAAATTTGCTTCGTTAATTTGCCTTTGGTAAGGAACAATGATTTTGTAGTCTTTTTTTGCAAAAAATCTAATTATGTTTTTTCCAACATAACCTGATCCACCAAATATAATTATAGATTTCATGATTTTTATAGAGTTTGATGCTATAACAACTTAATTATTTGAAATAAAGAATAAATAAATTGAAGATGAAAATAAAGTACTATGAAAATGATTTACCCGATAATTTAGATTTGGGCAATATCATTGCAATCGATACTGAAACAATGGGTTTAAATCCAGCAAGAGATAAGCTTTGCTTAATTCAATTATCTAATGGAAATGGAATTTGCCATCTTCTAAAAATCCTTGATTTAAGAAAAAGGCCTAAAAATCTAATTAAGATACTCAAAAATAGTAAAATTACCAAAATATTTCATTATGCAAGGTTTGATGTAGCTGTCTTAAAACACACTTATAATATAATTCTCAAAAATATTTATTGCACTAAAATAGCATCTAAACTTGTTAGAACATACACTGATAAACATGGATATAAAGATCTTTGCAGAGAGTTATTAAATGAAACAATTTCAAAAGTTGAACAATCTTCTGACTGGGGTGGCACATTATCTAAGGATCAAAAAATATATGCCGCTACAGATGTTTTATTTCTTCATAAAATAAAAGATAAATTAGATATTATGCTTAAAAGAGAAAGTAGAGAAAGTATTGCTAGAGCATGTTTTGATTTCATTTCCCATCGAACAGATCTTGATTTAGGCGGCTGGCAAGATGTAGATATATTCAAACACTAATATGGTTAAATCTAAAATTATAAATAGAGCAAAAAAAACTCTTTCAACTGAAGTTAGAGAACTACAAAGTCTATCAAAAATTTTTAACGATAATTTTTACAAAGCAGTAATACTTTTAAGTAAAGTTAAAGGGAGAGTTATAGTTACTGGAATTGGAAAAAGTGCCCATATTGGAAATAAGATCTCAGCGACCTTGACATCAACTGGAACTCCGTCTTATTTTATTCATGCAACTGAAGCAAGTCATGGTGATTTGGGTGGAATTAGGAAAAATGATTGTATATTTGCAATCTCTAATTCTGGTGAAACTTCTGAGTTAAACGATATAATTAACTATTCTAAACGCTTTGACATACCCTTAGTAAGTATTTCTAGTAATAAAAATAGTTTGTTAAATAAAAACTCCACTATAGGCATAATATATAAAAAACCTATTGAGGCCTGTCCTCTAAATTTAGCACCAACTAGCTCTACAACTGTCTCCTTAGTTATTGGTGATTGCATTGCAATGTCATTATTAGAGTTAAAAGGTTTTAAAAGTAATCAATTTAAAAATTTTCATCCTGGAGGTAACTTAGGGAAAGATCTTAAAAAAATTTCTGAAATTATGCATACAGGTCAATCTTTACCACTTGCTAAAGAAATGGATAAAATGAATAAAACACTTATCACGATGACAAAAAAAAGCTTTGGGTGCATTGGTGTAATAAGTAAGTCTAAAAAACTATTGGGTATAATTACTGATGGAGATTTAAGAAAAAAGATGAATAATAAACTATTTAATCTTAAAGCGTCAGATCTCATGACTCAAAACCCTACTACAGGCGATAAAAACATGCTCGTAGGTGAGGCACTAAATCTCATGAATAGTAAAAAAATAACCAATCTCTTTATATGTGAAAAGAACATACCCATAGGTATTATTCATATCCACGATTTACTAAGACTGAGTAGTTAAATTGAACTTTTTACTAACATTTAACAAAAAAACTCTATTAATTAGCTCTTTTTTAATAATTTCAATAATTTGTTTTTTTATTTCGTTTACTTATATTCAATCAAAAAAAATAGCTGATATAGAAATTTCTATAAATAATAAAACAGCAGATATTTCAAAGCCAAAATTTTCAATTAATAGTAATAAACAAAAAATTTCTGTGACTGCTAATGAAGGTAATTTTTTAACTGAAAATGAAATAATGTTAGAAAAAAATGTAATTTTTAAGTCTGATAAATTTAAAATATACTCTGATAATGTTTTATTTAATAAAAAAAGCTTAATTGCTTCAAGTAAAAATAAATCTAAATTTGTATCAGACAAAACTTCGATTGACTCAAATGGCTTTGATATTATTGAAAATGGTAATATAATTAATTTTAAAGGCAAAACAAAATTAATATTAAAATGATTAAATTTTTTATTTTATTAATAATATTATTATTTAATTATAAATTTGCTATCAGCAGAAATGCAGGTGAGACTGAAATTACCACAGAGGATGGCATAGAGGTTTTTCAAGAAGATAAATATTACTTATTAAAAAAAAATGTTGAAATATTATCAGATGAATTCAATCTAACAGGTCAACTCGTTAAAATATTTTTTGAGAAAGATCTCTATGATGTAAAAGAGTTAATTGCCAATGATAGTGTAAATTTTTTATCGGAAGAATATAATATCAGAGGTAAAGGTGAGGAATTAAGATTTAATATTAAAGATCAAAAAATTATTGTTAATGGTGTCAATAGTGAGTTGTTTCTTGAAAAAACAAAAATGCTTTCTGATGGAGAAATAAGTGTCGACAATATTAAAGGGGGTTTTTTTATTCAAGGCTCGAACTCAAGATTATTAAGTGATAATATTTATATCAGTGGCTCGAAAATTAATGGGGAATTTGAAATTATTGATGGAAAAAGAAATATAGCAAATCTAGTTGTTGAGGATGATAAAAAATTGAATATCAAAACTGATGGAATAATCATGTATGCAAAAAAAGCTATTTATGACAAAAAAAATTCAATTATAGAACTATTTGAAAATGTGCAAATAGAGAGGGGGGGTGAAATTATTACTGGTGATTATGGAATATTAAATACTAAAAACAAATCGTATAAAGTATCATCTAAAAATTCCAATAAAGTCAAAGCAATAATTACAAATACAAATGAGTAAATTTCAACTACTTGATGATGGCCTTCAAATCAACAAAGTATCAAAAACATATGGGAATAAAAAAGTTGTAAGAGATATTAGTCTTTCAATTAAAAGGGGAGAGATAGTAGGTCTATTAGGACCAAATGGAGCGGGTAAAACTACCATTTTTTATATGATTGTTGGATTAGTAAAACCAGACAGTGGAACAATCCTTTTAGATAAAATAAATATTACAAAAACACCTATTTATTTAAGAGGCTCTAAAGGAATTGGTTATTTACCACAAGAACCTTCAATCTTTCGAGGGATGAATGTGGAAGATAATTTATTATCTATTATTGAAGTTGAAGAAAAAGATAAAAATAAACATCAAATTATTCTTCAAGGATTATTGAATGAATTTAATATCAGTCATGTTAAAAAATCTAAATCTATAGTTTTATCTGGAGGCGAAAGAAGAAGACTTGAAATAGCCAGAACACTTGCATCTAATCCTAAATTCTTACTGCTTGATGAACCTCTAACTGGTATTGATCCAGTTTCTATTGAAGAAATTAAGACGATAATAAAAACATTAACCAAAAAAAATATTGGTGTGTTAATTACTGATCACAATGTCAGAGAGACTCTAAAAATAGTAGATAAAGTTTATATCGTAAATGAAGGAAGTATCTATTTTGAAGGGAGTCCTGAAAAAGCAGTATTAGATGAAAATATCAAAAAGTTTTATCTGGGGTCTGAATTTAAAATCTAAATGATAACAAACAAAATAAGTTCTGGAATTAATGGCACAATCAAAATACCAGGTGATAAGTCAATTTCTCATAGATCAATTATAATTCCTTCTATTTCAAAAGGCATATCAGAAATAAAAAATATTTTAATGTCGGATGATGTAATGCATACATTAGATGCGTTTAAATCTCTAGGTGTTAAGATCATAAAAAAAAAAAATAAAATAATAATTCATGGAATGGGTCTAAACTCATTATCAAAAGCAAAAAAAAATATTTATTTAGGAAATTCTGGTACGAGTGCAAGATTGCTTACAGGCTTACTGGCATCACAACCTTTTATAACGACTTTAGAAGGTGATAAGTCCCTTACATCAAGACCAATGAAGAGAATAATTGATCCATTAAAAATTATGGGCGCTAAATTTGACAACAAATCAGGAACGCTTCCTTTAACAATAATTGGAAACAAACTTAAAAGCTCAAAAATTGAGATCGAAATACCATCAGCCCAAATTAAGTCTGGACTAATTCTTGCTGCTATAAATACTAAAGGTGTTAGCAACATAGTTGAAAGAAATATTACCAGAGATCATACTGAAAATATGATTAGATCGTTTGGTGCAGATATTA
>Ga0206683_10002991_pt1 | contig 11281 bp, 7 predicted proteins | sample M280m12015metaG_FD_155483 | JGI IMG/M metagenome (GOLD analysis project Ga0206683, IMG submission 155483) | Ammonia-oxidizing marine archaeal communities from Monterey Bay, California, United States - M2 80m 12015 | ecosystem: Environmental > Aquatic > Marine > Intertidal zone | place: USA...
ATCGTCAACTCCGGGGAGGGCGTATCGCGACCTCTCATCTCATCAGATGCCAAAAATGAAACAGTTGAGGTAACGATACTCTCGTTAATTACCTTAATCGATTCTGCCGGTACTTCCTTTTGAGCGATCGCCGCTGACCCTGAAAATACGATCGCACAAAATCCCAACATGAGCCCAAACTGAAGCCTATTTTTTTGACGTATCATTTTTACAATTGACCTCGGTAAAAAATTATGAGTAAGGAATTCTATTTTTTGCAGACCGGTTGCGACGTCTGCCAACAATTTCTAGAGAGTGTTTTAAGATCCCGACTTACCCTCTAAATGCAACATCACCATTGCAATATCCGCCGGAGTAATACCGCTAATTCGCTGCGCCTGGTCTAAACTCGCCGGTCGAAAACGCCCCAACTTCTCTTTGGCTTCTTTTCTTAAGTGAGACAGCCCTTCGTAATCGAAGTGCTCAGGAATTTTCTTTTTCGCCAAACGCTTGTGCTTTTCAATCGTGGCTTGCTGCCGATTGACGTAACCAGAATATTTAATGTCATAAACGACCTGATGTTTGACCTCTTCAGTCACATCATTCAAAGATGGCAAATGGCTTTCCAGTTCACTCCATTGCGTTTCCGTTCGCTTGAGCATTTTTTCCAGAGTGACACCTTCGACACGATGATTTTCGAGCAACTGTTTCACACGGACAATCTCCGTCTCTTTGGCATCAAGGCGGTCAAATCGATCCGCTCCCACCAACCCCAATTGAAACGCCTCCCGCGTCAACCGACGATCAGCATTATCCTGCCGAAGCAGTAATCGGTATTCAGCGCGACTGGTAAACATTCGATACGGTTCGTCTACACTGCAGGTAACAAGATCATCGATCAACACTCCGATATAACCTTTATCCCGGTCGATTACCCAATCCGGTTTTCCCGCCAGTTTTAGCGCTGCATTGGCACCAGCCATCAACCCCTGGGCTCCGGCTTCCTCGTACCCGGTTGTCCCATTAATTTGTCCCGCAAAATAAAGCCCTGCAACAGTCTTGGTTTCCAAGGTCGGTCGCAATTGATCAGGCGGACAGAAATCGTACTCAACGGCATACCCGTATCGCATGATTTGTGCATTCTCAAGACCGGGAATTAGCTTGAACATCGCGTCCTGAACATCCCGCGGAAGGCTTGTCGAAACTCCATTGACGTAAATTTCGAGCGTATCACGCCCTTCCGGTTCTAAAAATAATTGATGTCGATCCTTGTCAGAAAACTTGACAATCTTGTCTTCAATCGAAGGACAATAACGCGGGCCACTTCCTTGAATCTGACCACTGTACATTGGGGCGCGGTGTAAGTTATCCCGAATCAACTGATGCACATTTTCGTTTGTAAATGTGATCCAACAGGGGATTTGTTCAACCTTAAAATTATCGGTCAAGAATGAAAAAGGCTGTGGGTCATCGTCGCCGGGCTGAATTTCCGCACGACTATAGTCAATCGTTCTCCCGTTCAGCCGTGGCGGAGTCCCGGTCTTGAATCTCGCCAACTCGAACCCAAGCCGATTTAACGCCGCACTAATTCCGGTCGTCGTTCCCTCTCCGGCACGCCCCCCCTTGGTCTTTGCCTCACCGGTATGCATGAGCGCCGACAGAAATGTCCCAGTTGTAAGAATCACCGCCGGAGCGTGGTACTCCACGTCCCCCAAAACCCGGACTCCAATCACGCGTTGACCATTATCGGTTCCCTCAATCTCTTCTGACTCCGTCAGAATATCTAGCACGACCTCCTGCCGCAGTTCTAAATTCTCCTGATGTTCAATCGCAGCCTTAACCCAGTTTTGATAACCTTTTTTGTCTGCCTGCGAGCGGGGACTGTGCATCGCCGGTCCCTTTCGCATATTCAGCATCCGGAACTGAATCCCAGTCGCATCGATCGCCTGTCCCATCAGGCCACCCAACGCATCAATCTCGCGAACAAGATGCCCCTTTGCCACGCCGCCAATAGCAGGATTACAGCTCAGCTGGCCAACGGTATCCAGATTCGTCGTAATCAACGCAACTCGTGCACCGAGTCTCGCCGCTGAAGCCGCCGCCTCAGTGCCTGCATGCCCCGCGCCGACAACGATAACGTCATATTGATAGATGATTTTGTTCATGCAATTTCCCGAACTTTAATGATCCCCTCATCATATTTGATCGCGAGCTAACCCATACCCCAAATCGAAACCGCTGAAGTTTTTTTAGAGGGCTAAATTACCTCGAACACCTCCCGACAATTGCTTAAGAGCTACACGAAAGCATGGAACATCCAACCCGATTGCGTGCCCATTCAGGTCGTTTTTGGGCGAATGCCTCTTTTCCGTCCTGCTCTTCATAGGGATTTCGAAGCACATCTAAGAGCTCGCCAATCATCGAATGATCCCCCTGTTCTGACCGGTCAATCGCGAGTTGAGCCAGATAATTCCGGAGCACATATTTTGGATTCACGCGGTTCATCCTCGCCTTCCGCTCCTCATTGGAAAGTCCATCCGACCGAAGGCGACACTGGTAGTCTCTCACCCAATTTAAAACCCGCAATCGAATTTCACCCACTAATAATGCCGGCGAATAGTATGCTTCACTAAGAATACTAATGATTTTTTCTTCTGATTGCTCGTCGATGCCGATCTCCGCAAGACTGCGAAAGAAAATCGTCATGTCAGTCTCAAGCAATATCAAAATCTCGAACAACTCTTTTTTGAGTCCCTCATCAGAGTCCGCCGAATATTTGAGCAGGCCCAGCTTTTCTGCAATCATCTGACTTGAACCTGATTCAATCCTATCGAGATAAATCTCGAGGCCACGTTGCAGCGATTCTACATCATTCACCAATGGCATAATTGCATTGCCCAGCTGATATAAATTCCAGTGAGCGACCAGAGGTTGATTCCCAAACCGATACCTCTTTCCCGCAGCATCGGTTGTGTTAGGAGTCCAACCCGGATTGTAATCCTCCAACCAACCGTAGGGGCCATAATCAATGGTGAGTCCGAGAATCGACATATTATCCGTATTCATTACACCGTGGACAAAACCGACTCTCATCCAATGAATAACCATCTCAGCAGTGCGTTTACAGACCTCTTCAAACCAAGCCGAATACTTTTCCGGCTGATCAGAATGTAAATGAGGAAAAGCATCCTTGATGGTAAAATCGCACAAACGTCTCAAGTTCTGGACATCATCTCGCGCCGCAAAAATTTGGAAATTTCCAAATCGAATAAAAGAAGGAGCGACCCGACAAACGACAGCTCCCGCTTCGTATTTAGGGTTCCCGTCATACAGCATGTCTCGCATGACCTGTTCACCGGTTAAAACCAACGACAGGGCACGGGTCGTCGGAACGCCCAGATGGTACATTGCCTCACTGCATAAAAATTCTCGAATCGAAGATCGGAGCACCGCTAGTCCATCAGCCGTTCGCGAGTACGGAGTGGGGCCGGCACCTTTCAATTGCAATGCCCATTGATCGCCCGCTCCATTAACGACCTCGCCCAAATTAATGGCTCGCCCGTCCCCCAGTTGTCCCGCCCAATTGCCAAACTGGTGCCCGCCGTAACACATAGCGTACGGGTCCATCCCCTCGAGCAAACAGTTACCACCGAAAATCTGTGGAAATTCCGGCGACTCAAACTCCTCCGGTTTCAAATCCAGCAACTCTCCCACTTCTGCCGCATACGCAATCAAAGTTGGCTTAATAACTGGCGTTGGCAAAACCCTTGAATAACACGCCCCCACGACCTGCCGCCGACCGTTACTCAAGTCAGGATCAGCAGGTAACTTATTCACGAACCGATTATCAAATTCCAATTCGTTCAAACGTCGCTTAAGATTCTCAGTCATAACCCTATTTCATAACCAGCGTTAAAATATTTCCAGGAAATGAATTCATTTCTCCGAACCAGGAGAGTCACCCATCTCATTTAGCAACGCCTTCAACCCAATGAGATTAGCACTAAGGCTCTCTTTGGCATCGACGTCCGCTCGATGGCCAATAATTCCAATTGGCCCATCGTACCCAGCCTTGATCACCTCACGAATCATTTCCGCCTCGTGTAGCCCTTTCCCGATGGGCAAGATCTGATTGGCGTGTGTCTTGCGGTTAACGGTTTCAGGATCCGCCATACCGTTTAAATTAAGACACAATAGAAACGGTTGAACGGTGGCAAACACATTCGAAAAATCAGCAATATCTCCATGGCCATGATGAAAGCTGTAAACAACCCCGACGTTCGTTAGCCCGTGCTTATTGCGGAGACATTTACACACTGCCACCAAATTTTCAGGATTTCCAGCCCAACCACCATGGCTGTAGATTCCAAATTTCAAACCAAGTTCCTTCGCTCTCTGCGCTTTTGGCAAAAACTGATTGACTACAAAGAGCGTTTTGTCTTCCTCAGTACCCTCCGGCAATTTCCCGCGAAACATGTCCCAAATCTGCGGCTGAATTTGATACTTTTGAATGAGTGGAGCCATCGATTCGTGCCAGTTCCAAAACGCAAAATACTCCAGTCCATTTTTTTTGTACTCAATTATCTCCTGCTCGAACTCGGGAATATGCTTCTCTCGCCAATCGTAGGCCACGCGGGTGAAACCTAGATCGCGAACCATCTCCGCTCGGGCGGCCGGGCCTCGATTCTTGGCATCAAACGGGACAATACACCAGGCAACTAAGTTATTGGTGCGAAAATTCTGGTGCTCCTCTACGGAGTCCGAGAGTCCATTTTTTTTGTCTGTTAAATCCAGCAAGGCCTTCGCAAATGCACCTCCGATCCGGTTGTAACATTTCACACTACCAAGGTAGTGATATGGCCGATCAGAACCAATTCGTTTCCATTCGTCTAAATTCTCTTTCCATCCTTCAGTAAACACGGCATCCGCCTCGACATCCCAATACTGATCAGTCTGTACAACCGCCACATTTCCTTTGAATTCATCCATCAAACCAACAGCGGCTTGATTCCGCTTGAACTCGATTTTCTTTTCATTGACCCTTTCCCCCTGAACTCCACCAACGCCCAGCACACCGACCACGAAGGGCAACCGAGGACGCCCCAGGTCTTTCCTGACATCTCGAATAAAGTGAGCCATATTTTCGGGATAGGCCGCCACAAAATCCGGCTTCATCATATCGTTCCACCCTTGAAACCATACAAAACCGGCGATTTCGTAACCTGCCTCCGTGTCGTAGCGGGGAACAAAATCTCCGATATTCGCAAGCGTCTCCTCAATTTCCTTAAGCATTTCACGGTAGTAAAAACCGTAGGAATCCCTGACGCCCTTTAAGGTCGTCTCCGGCTTGCGTTTTTGCTCTTTTACTAACTGCGAATTCAAAACGTCGCTATCAGGCAAGCCAGCACTGGGCGGTCGGAAATCGCGAAACAATGACTTTCCACCCCACGCCGTTTTGATCAACAACACTGGCTCGTCGAATTGTTCTCCCATTGAAAAACCAAACTGCAATTCGGGACCAATCCGATTGGGACTCCCGAAGCCAGCGGTCAACTTTCCATTTCGTTCGAGAAATTTAATATGCACATCTTCGCGCACAATCAGTTCACCATCTTTATGCAAATGAGCAAACAAATCTCTCGTCTCCGGCTGCATCATTTGATGCTGAAGCAACGTAACCGCCGCCTTGCCCTCCATATTGGATTGTCCAGCGAGAATAAAAACCTTTACCGGTTTTGTTTTGCCAGAATCGCTCAGTCCTTGCGACTGAGCATCTACATGATCAACAAAAACAGCAGCTATCGCAAAAATCAGCAGTTGATAAATGGATCGTTTGGTCACGTGAAAATCCTTTTTACTAAGGTGCAAAATATTGCCTGCAATAACTAGAAGTAAAACTCGAAAACCGAGGATCTCTGACCGAAATTTGCTTCCCAATTAAGCCTTGAGCATTGTAGCATTTCGACAACGGGACACACGCACAGTCCAGCTAAAAGGTGGAACGCATTTTGAAATCAAAACACACTCAGCAGAGAGGGATCTTAACTGGCGAAGAATTCCAGATGAGTAGAATCTCAAAAACGCCACTCCACCTCGCTAAAACCCGATTGATTTCTCAGCTGCCTTGACTTGCTTTTTAAACGCCACGGAAAGATTGCCGAGAATATCAGTGGCTAACATTGACGTTTGCCCCACTGACTCAGCTGCCGCATCTCCGGCAATGCCGTGCAAAAACACGCCCGTCACCGCGGCGTCCAGAGCGGGCATACCTTGGCCAAGCAACGCCGCAATCACGCCAGTGAGCACGTCTCCCGAACCAGCCGTCGCCATCCCAGGATTTCCAGATTCGTTATGATATTCCAACTCACCATTGGTGACGTACGTTCGATCTCCTTTGAGAACGATTACCAGCGAGGCGTCAGCCGCCATTTGCTTTGCTCGATTCTCAAGCTCCCGTCGGTCGGTGGAACTTGTTCCAGCGAGCTTTCGAAACTCTCCGGGATGAGGAGTCAATACCCGCAGGCCAGCATGTGACTCTAATTTGGCATTTGCTTCCGCAAGAGCATTTAATCCGTCTGCATCCACGACCATCGGTTGTTCTGCATCGCGATAGATTTCAGATACCCATTGATCAAGCTCGCTCGACCGCCCCATTCCAGGCCCGATGGCAATCGCATCTGCCCATGGAAGGTGACCTGAAATATCGACATCGCCGCTGGATTTGATTTGCCCATTGATTGACTCCACCGCAACGGTCATTACACAGGGACTCCATCCCGCAACGACGGTTTGAATTTCACGAGGGACCATTGCACGGACCAACCCCGCACCTGACCTCAATGCTGCCATACTGGTCAAACCAATCGCACCAGCCATCCCGGTTGAGCCGCCGATTGCCAATACACGTCCAAAATCCCCTTTATGAGTATTAACTCCTCGCGGTGAAATCTTCGAAGGCTTCACCTCTGTTTGCGTGACTTGCCCGGAACTCTCCGAGGCAACTTTCTTTGAGTCAACCGCCGCCTCGTTAGGCTTCCTCGCCGGTTGGTCATGAATCACCAAATCAGTGAACTCCTTGAGACTGATCCTTCCGGCTCGAAATTGCTTGGCGGCTTGTTGAAACTGGTGAGAATTGATCATAGAAAATATCCAGCAAAAGAGCGAAAAACCGAAGGACGGAAACCTAAATAAATAGGCTTATCCATGATGTTACAAATCGTTTGTTTGAACTACAATCGTGGTTTTTAAATCTTTAACATTCGTCGTGTCCCGTTTTAAGGTGCAGCGACCAAGCCCACGGTAAAAAAGATGAAAAGTTGCGTTGTTGCTTATTCAGGTGGATTGGACACATCAGTGATTCTTGGCTGGCTCATGGATCAAGGGTATGAGTGCCATGCGGTTTATGTTGATTTGGGGCAACCCTGTGAAGATCGAGCCGAGATCCTGAAAAAAGCAGAGGACGCCGGAGCCAAATCGGCTCGCATCGTTGATGCTCGCGAAGAACTATGCCGTGATTTTGCCTTCCCAGTGCTTGCCTGGCAGGCTAAGTACGAAGGGCCGTACTTACTTGGAACCTCGATCGCGCGTCCATTAATCTCAAAGGTCTGCCTTCAGGTCGCCCGCGAAGTCGGAGCAACTGCTTATGCCCACGGCGCAACGGGAAAAGGAAATGACCAATGCCGGTTCCAACTGGCTGCCGAAGCACTTGACGCTAACATCGAGGTAATTGCCCCCTGGAGAATGCAGAAATTCCGGGATTCTTTCCCGGGAAGAACTGAATTAATTGCCTACTGCGAAGAAAAGAACATCCCGGTCAAAGCCTCCACAGCCAAGCCCTACAGCAGCGACGAAAATTGCCTTCACATCAGCTACGAAGCTGGCAAGCTGGAAGATCTAGATGTGAACGGCGTTGAGGTAGTTGAATTCGGCATGGGAGTCTCTCCCGCAGAAGCACCCGATAAAAAAGAAACGGTCACCATCACTTTCGAATCAGGCGTACCGGTCACAGTCAACGGAGAAAAGTTGTCAGCTCTCGAAATCGTCGAGACCTTAAATGAAATTGGCGGGCGAAATGGGATCGGTCGAATCGATATGGTGGAGAATCGATTTGTTGGAATGAAGAGTAGGGGAGTCTACGAATCTCCGGGGATGACCGTCCTTTACGACGCACATCGGTATATTGAGCAGCTTGCAATGGATCGTGATCTAATGCACCTCCGCGATCGACTTGCCCCAGAAGTGGCCGAAATGGTTTATTACGGGTTCTGGTACTGCCCAAAATTCGACTCACTGCTCGCGTTCAACAAAGAAGCTCAGAAACCGGTCACCGGAAGTGTTACTCTGGATTTATATAAGGGCAACATTTCAGTCGCAGATCGCTCGAGCCCCAACAGTTTATACGACGATCAAATTGCGACGATGGAAGGCGGAGGTTCTTACAATCAGGATGACGCCGAAGGCTTTTTGAGGATCCAAGGTCTTCCTGGGCGCGTTCAGGCGAACGTTTTGCCCCGAAAGTACTAAGACAGCACTCAATGCCCGCCCCGAGGGATGCGAAATCAGTCACAAATCCCTACAATGGAATTGAATACCACTGCAACTCGATGGAACAACGATGTATCTCTTAGAGAACCCAGTACTCCAGCGGGAACTACTCGTTAATTTACGGACTTCTCGTTCCTTTGTTTTACTATTGGTCTATCAGGCCATCCTGGCGGCTGTCGTTTATTTCGCATGGCCGAAAGATGGTGTTGCTTTAGACCTAACCGGTAGTACGGATTCCACAAGTAATTTAGTCGATCTCTTTTTTCTTGGGCAATACATTCTTGCAGCCTTGATGGCGCCTAGTTTTGCCGCGGGCGCAATTGCGGGAGAAAAAGAGCGGGGCACTTACGAAATGCTTCTGGCTAGTCCTATTCGGCCTGAAGCAGTGGTCATGGGAAAACTGGTTGCTGCTCTAACTCACTTGGCAATTCTAATTTTTGCCACACTCCCAATCGTGATGCTCTGCCTACCCCTTGGCGGTGTTTCGATTTACGAAGTTTTGGCAGCCTATTTAGTTTTGATCTCAAGCGTTATTTGCTTTGGAATGATCAGTGTGGCTTGCGGGAGCTTCTTTCCACGAACCAGTTCTGCCCTGGTTGTTTCGTACATCATTATTTTGCCGATCGCAATTGCCGTCGTATTGTATTGGTACTCCCTCCGGCAATTTGGTCAAACAAGGATCGAAATTGCACTCACGGTCGTCCCGGGACTTTCGGCCATCCTGACGATTTACTTATTCTTCATTTGCTGTGGGCGGATGCTGTACCCTCCTGATTTTGGAAGCGAAGGCAAGGAGGTAATTGACCTCGAAGAGGAATCTGAAAAAGCCGTGGGGCTTGTCATCCAACGAGATCAGTTTCCCGATCGACTTTTCGCCCCACCCAAACGCGAAACATTGATGGAGGATGGAACCAACCCTGTCTACGACAAGGAAATGCGCAGCGAAATTTTTGGGCAAGGCACACTGATGCTTCGCTTGGCAATTCAAATCAGCATGGTGCTCGCGATTCCGCTTATGGCAATCTGCCTCTATATTTTTCGACCTCTTGCCCCGTGGTACATTGCCTACGTGGTCTTATTTAATATTTTGATCGGCCCCGTTTTTTCTGCGGGAAGCGTCACCAGTGAACGCGAACGACAAACCCTTGATCTGTTACTGACCACGGTCATCACGCCGTGGCAACTGCTATGGGGAAAACTCGTTTCAGGTCTAAGAGTCTCCAGTGTTTTGTCATCGTTTTTACTTTGGCCCGTATTTTTGGCGACGATAATGGTGCAAGACTACTGGTCAAATATTCCAAGCATCATCTGCTATGTGATTATTTTTTCTCTCAGTTGCTTAACGACTGCCATCGTGGCTTTGTTCTGCTCGACCATTTTCAGCAAAACATCGACCAGTTTAATCGCAACCTATTGCATCATCTTAACGCTTTACCTGTCGCCTTTGGCTTTTAGTTTTTTTGGCAACACCTACTTCCCCGGTTCCGCCGGAACGAACATCGTCAATGCAGTTACCGTCTCCAGTCCGTTCGCCGCAGCGTTTAACGTCCCGCTTTATGTTGAAAGCGATGCCAGCGACGATCCTACCAATTGGACCAGTAATTCCCGGTGGACCAGCGAAGACAGTGTTCTAGGGTACCGCCTTAACGACCTGCATCATTTCATTGGCTATTGCACATTCACCATCTGTCTCGATCTCCTGCTTTTTATAGGTATGCTTCGAATGTTTAACTCGAGGTGGCGAGTCTCATCTCAAACAAGCTAGTGTCCCACCATTCCCAGACGTCTCCCTGTACCCCCAACGTCTCGATAACCCAAACGTCTTGATAACCCAAACGTCTTGATAACCCAAACGTCTTGATAACCCAGAAATAGAAAACCATGTCCAGAAAAACTAGGTCTCTTTCGGTTAAGTCAATTTTTTGTTTACTAAGCTTTTCGGCTTTATGCTTGTTGCTATTCAGCAACACCACCGAGGCAGAAGAACCGACTGATAGCCCATTGGTTACAACCCCCAATACCTCCGCGGCGACAACAAGCGAGAATGCCCAGGACGATAGAAAAGCAAAAGTTCCCAAAGGAGTTGATGTTTACATGGGGCGACGCGTTGCTCAAACCATGCACTACCTTGGAGCCGAATGGCTCATTCGAAATGAACGCGAGCGGGAAGAACGCTGCTCGCTAATGCTCGCTAACCTTGGCATCCGTAAAGGCATGACGATCTGTGACATGGGCTGCGGAAATGGATTTCACTCGCTTGCGATGGCGAAAATGACTGGCAAAAATGGGTTGGTTTTAGGTGTCGATGTCCAACCTGAGATGCTTGGTTTTTTACGGGAGCGAATGGAGTCAGAGGGAATCGAAAATGTGGTCCCAATTCTCGGCTCATTCCACAACCCTCATCTTCCCCCGGACACCGTTGATCTTGTACTAATGGTGGACGTCTATCATGAGTTTTCGCATCCAAAAGAAATGCTTGCCTCGATTCGCAAAAGCTTAAAACCGGATGGGCTTGTCGTACTGGTAGAGTACCGCGAAGAAGATCCCAAAGTTCCGATTAAGCCACTTCACAAGATGAGTAAAAGGCAGGTCAACAAAGAACTCAACGCCAACGGCTTTACGCTCGTCAAAGAATTTGACAAATTACCGTGGCAGCACATGATGTTTTTTGGAAAATCAGATCTGCCGTTAAATGACTAGAACTCATTCGGCAACCGGTTGGTAACCTGGACCAGGATGATCAAACTCAGTATGACGC
>Ga0206683_10002994_pt1 | contig 11262 bp, 8 predicted proteins | sample M280m12015metaG_FD_155483 | JGI IMG/M metagenome (GOLD analysis project Ga0206683, IMG submission 155483) | Ammonia-oxidizing marine archaeal communities from Monterey Bay, California, United States - M2 80m 12015 | ecosystem: Environmental > Aquatic > Marine > Intertidal zone | place: USA...
AAAGTTAGGTATGTAGGGAGCTATCGGGCCATGACAAATCATGCGTTCTGAACCTGCCATAGCATTTACAGTGTTTCTTGCATCAACCATTTCGTCAACATTAATCACATCCAGTACTTTTGATGCAATACCGCTTAAACAAGCAACTGAAACCTCACTGTCCAAAAACACTTCTTTGACATAATTATTAAATCTGAGATCATCTTTTTGAGGTCGCTGACCTTTCAATTCTTCATTAAATGGCCAAGCCATAACTCTAAAACCTAAAGGTTCTGTTTTTCCTGTTGCAACGTGATGAGTTTGAACATCAAAAATAAACTCGTTTTTTGGCCACAATTCTTTAATCATCGATTGATCAACCATTTCTTCTGCTTGAACATTAAAATACTTTCCAAAAATTTGGTTCATAGCAACAAAAGCAATAGCCATTCCATTTGCGGTCTTTAACAATTCTCGCCTTGAGAGCCCCACCTTTTTACCGTATTTATCAGCGAGAGACTGAATAAGATCCTCAACTTGTTTTTGTTGTTTAGTTTGTGGTCTAGGAAGATACTCCTCATTAGAGATGACCTGGGTAGGAATAGGTGATCTTTTATCCTCTTCATCATCTTTATGAAATTTTTTAATCCACATAATTACTTCTTAGGTTTTGTTTCTCCCTGAATAGCCACCCTATGCATTAGCCTGTATTGTTGACCAAAATCAAATATACCTTTATGTGCTGTGCAACGATTATCCCAAAAAGCAACCGAATCATTCTCCCACTTAAACCGGCAATACAATTCAGGTTGTTTAATATGATTCACCAGAAATTCTTTTATAACTTTGTTTTCCTCATCATTCAATTCATTAAAATGGGAGACCATTAATTCACTGTAAAAAAGACATTTTTTCCCTGTCTCAGGATGTTTGCAGACCAAGGGATGAATTGAAGGTGGAGTGGCTTTCCTTGCCATTTCATAACCTTGTGCACCATAGTTATCTATGACATTGATTAGATTCTTATAAAAGTTATCATGCACTGCTGTTAGATTTGAGCAGAGTTTTTGCATAGGTTTAGAGAGTAGATCATAGGCTTTGTATAAATTGACCCAAGCTGTATCACCACCGGTCGCTGGAACCTTTAGAGCATGGAGTACCGCTCCCTTTAAGGGTTTTTTCATAAAAGAAGCATCAATATGCCAGTCAACATCAGAAACTATACCTTTGTATAGGTCTGGGTATTCTTGAACATAAACATTAGGAAACCCATCCAATGTGGGCATGTACCCTGGTCCTTGGAGTTCTCCAAAATTTTTTGTAAAGCTGACATGTTGTTCAGGAGTTAGAGGTTGATCTCTAAAAAATAAAACTTGGTGTTCTAACCACGCTTGATTGAGTTCATTGAGTGCTGATTTAGATAGCTTAGATGTGATATCAAGACCTACAACTTCAGCACCAAGAGCGGCTGTCATTTCTCTTATTTCAAATGATTTATATTTCTTCCCCATAAACAAGTATTAAGACTAACGCTAAAGGCAATTTATGACAAACATTAGCTCGGTGTTTTCGATTTGGTTTGTATAGGCTTAATCAAGAAAACGTTAATAATGGCAAAAAATGTTACCAATGAGACAAGAGCAAAGGGGACAAAATAACTTCCAGTACTGATTTTAAGTTCACTTAATAGCTTGGTTCCAAGAGCAGCACCCATGCCATCAACTAAGGTAATTAATCCTAAGATTCTACCCAGATAAGCTTTTCCAAATATTTCTAATGCAACCAATTGAATCATACTGAAGCTCCCGCCATATCCTAGACCAAATAGGATCGTGAATATAGTTAACTGAGCACGGTTTTGGGTAAAGCTTAACTGACCATTATTAATTTCAAAAAGGAGCAAAGAACCTATAAAGAGAATACAAGAGGTGATCAGAAAGACACGTTGTTTAGGTATTTTGTCGCTCAATGCACCAAAAGCAAATTTCCCAAAAAAACTAAACCAAAATAGTGTTGAAAACAAAATCACAGCTTGTTGAGCTGTGTAACCAGCTTCTTGTTCAAAGAAAATAGTGATTTGACTATTTACACCCTGAATAGAAAACCATAAACAAGCGGATCCAATTCCAAGGCACCACAAGGTTCGAGATTTAAGAGCATCAATGAAGCTGACTCCTGATGATGTTTCATTTTCAATCTTAGGCTCATGGTCAAGCCCATCTGGGTGTAGCCCCATTGACTGAGGGTTTGGTCGAATAAATGTGTAGGCAGGGATGACCGCAAAAATCCAAAAAAGAATTGCTAATATTCCGTATCCCCAACGCCAACCCCAATCTGGTGCATTGACGAGGGGTGAGATCAGCAGAGGAAGAGTGGCTCCCCCCAGACTCGAGCCTGCAACCAACATACCGACAACTTTGCCTCGATGCTCATTAAACCAATTAGAGACGATGATCACACTCGGTCCTAACCCTGAACAAACCAGACCTATGGCCATTAAAAAATGCAATCTGTAGAGTGTGTCAATGGATGTTGCAAATGGGTAGACACTGTAGGTTAATCCCATGATTATAACGCCCACTTTTAACACTTTAACGGCACCATATTTATCAATTAATATTCCAGAGATTGGAGAGAAGATAGCTGCAAATAAAAGGGTTCTAGCAACAGTCAAACTAATTTCTGCCTCATTAACAGAAAATTCCTCCATTAGCCTTGGGAACAGAGTTTGAGGAACAAAAATCGTCATTGAATTAACAAAGAAATAAATCAGGCAACAACCCATAGCAACATACCATCCGTGAAAAAGATTTTTTAATTTCGATTTCATGCCAAATAATTCACGCTTAAAAATCCATTGATAGGCTAGACTGTTATAATAACGTTATGAGCAAACAATCCATAGCAATTATCAATGCTAATGTGGTCAATGAAGGGTCTATTAATCAACGAGATGTTTTGATTGATAGTGGTCGAATCAAACAAATCAATAAGCAAATAAAAATAGATTCAAAAACCGAAGTCATTGACGCCAAAGGGCAATACTTATTGCCAGGCTTAATTGATGACCAAGTGCATTTTCGTGAACCAGGCTTAACTCATAAGGGTGGTATTCTTTCAGAATCAGCAGCAGCAGTCGCTGGTGGAGTGACCTCTTTCATGGACATGCCTAATGTTAATCCACCAACAGTTACCAGAGATCTTTTATCACAAAAATATAAATTAGCAGCAGGTAAGGCCCATGCAAACTATGCGTTTTATTTAGGAGCTACTAACGACAATATAGAGGAGATCAAGAATTTAAAAAAAGGAGAAGCTTGTGGAGTAAAGGTTTTTATGGGTGCTTCAACTGGCAATATGTTAGTGGATAATGATAATGCTCTCGAAAGAATTTTTTCTAATTCACCAGTTTTGATCGCTACCCATTGTGAGGATACTCCTTTGATTAATAAGAATTTGGAGCTTATGCGTGAACAATATCAAGGTTTACCTATTCCTGTATCAGAACATCCAAATATCAGATCCGTGGAAGCTTGCTATAACTCTTCATCAAAAGCCGTTGCACTTGCAAAAAAATTTGGTTCTAAACTTCATGTTCTCCATTTAACAACAGCAAAAGAGCTTTCATTATTTGAAAACAAAGATCATAGAGAAAAAAATATCACTGCTGAGGTTTGTGTGCACCATCTGTATTTCAACGACTCAGACTATGATGAGTTTCAACAACTGATTGTATGTAACCCAGCTATCAAAACACAAAGCGATCAAACTTCTTTAATGGAGGCCCTGAACAACAAGGGCCTTGATATTATCGCAACTGACCACGCACCCCATACTTTGGAAGAGAAGGAGAAAGCTTATCCTGATTGCCCGTCAGGATTACCTTTAGTCCAGCATTCATTACTGATACTGCTTGAGTTTTTCCATCAAGGACAATTAACTCTAGAAACCATTGCAGCTAAAACCAGTCACAACGTTGCTGAGATTTATGGCATCAAAGATCGCGGGTTTATTAGAGAAGATTATTGGGCCGATCTTGTTTTGGTTAATCTAAATAGTAAAACCAATGTTAGCCAAGAAAATATTCTCTATGAATGTTCATGGAGTCCCTTTGAAGATAAAACTTTTAACTCTATGATTAATAAGACATTTATTAACGGGCAATTAGTTTATGATGCAGGTAATATTCTTACAAAACCCGCGGGAATACGTATTGATTTTGAATAAAAATATTTTCTTAGAATAGGATACAAAATATCGTTTTTTTTCCAATCAGGATATGTTAATTTTCACTTCTAACCTTTTAGGTTGTGAGATAAAAAGAAACTGAAAACTTTTGTAGTTAAATTTTCGAAAACATATAGCGTTAAATAATAAGCGTCAGACACCACTTTCATCATGCAACCCACTAACACTAAAGATCCTCAATATTATCACAAGGTAGTAGATTGCCAGTGGGGTTGCCCAGCACATACTGATGTGCCCGGCTATATTAGACACATTGCACAAGGCGAATATACTCAGGCTTATTTATTAAATAGAGAATCAAATGTTTTCCCGGGTATCCTTGGTCGTGTTTGCGACCGTCCGTGTGAGCCAGTTTGCAGAAGAGTAAGAGTTGAAGAGGAGCCGGTTGCTATCTGTAGACTCAAAAGAGTAGCGGGTGATCTGAAAGCTGATTTTAAAGAATATTTGCCACCCATACCTAAACAAAAAAACGGAAAGAAGATTGCCTGCATAGGTGCAGGTTGTGCTTCCCTGACTGTGGCTAATGATCTTTTACCTTTGGGTTATGAAATCGATATGTTTGAATCTTTACCTAAAATGGGTGGACTGATCAGAAGCAATATTCCCAAATTTAGATTGCCCCCTGAAGTTATAGATGAAGAATTTGATGTGATAGTTGATCAGGGAGTAAATCTGTATTTGAATCATCCCATTGAGAGCATGAAAAATTTGTTGGCACAAGATTATGATGCTGTCTTTGTAGGCACTGGTGCTCCTAAGGGTCGAGAGCTTGATCTACCGGGAAGATATGAGACAGATCAAGTATTTGTAGGTATTGCATGGTTAGAATCTGTGGCATTTGAACACATTGATTCTGTGGGGGAACGCGTCTTAATTATTGGCGGCGGCAATACAGCAATGGATTGTTGTCGATCGTCACTTCGACTTGGTGGAAAAGACGTTAAAGTCTTGTATAGAGGCAGTCGAGATCGAATGAAATCATCAGATTGGGAATTAGAGCCCGCACTAGAAGAAGAGGTCGAATTAGTTTTGAATCACTCGCCTGAAGAATACATAGTAGAAAATGGCAAATTGGTTGGAATGAAATTTGGTGTTCTCGAATGGGAACAGGGTGAGAATGGTAGATTGAAATCAACCAAAGTAGGTGAAGTGGTTATTCCATGTGACACTGTGATCTTAGCGATAGGCCAAGAAAATTCTTTCCCATGGGTTGAACGTGATATAGGTCTGGATTTTGATGAGTGGGAAGTACCTGTTGTTGATCCTAGTACCTATGAATCAACCATCTCTGGAGTATTTTTTGGTGGCGATTCAGCCTTTGGGCCAAAAAATATTATAGAGGCAGTTGAACATGGGCATCAAGCTGCTATTTCAATGCATAAGTATTGTCATAATGAATCTCTTACAGAAAGGCTCCCCTACGGAATGAATTTAGTGACCGCAAAAATGGGTCTACATGAGTGGACTTTTAGTAATGATTACGGTTATGAAAATCGATTAGAGGTACCAACTGTTCCTATGGAGAAAAGATTCAAAGATATCAATATAGAAGTTGAATTAGGTTTTGAGCCAGGGCAATTTAAAAAAGAAGTTGAGCGTTGTCTAAATTGTGATATTCAGACAGACTTTGCCGCAGAACTTTGTATTGAATGTGATGCATGTATTGATGTATGTCCAGTTAATTGTCTGATGATCTCGGAAAATGCTGATGAAGCAGCACTTAGAGAACATATAAAAACCCCTGCAAATAATTTAGAGCAGGCGCTCTTTGTTTCTGAAACTTTACCTCAAACTGGAAGGGTTATGGTCAAAGATGAAGACGTTTGTATACATTGTGGGCTTTGTGCAGAACGCTGCCCAACTGCAGCATTTGATATGAAAAAGTTTACACTTGAGATCCCTTATGCGGTTGATGAAGACCAATTATCCAAAAGGATTGAATCAAAAAAAGCGAGCTGATGGGTAAAACTAGCCATAATAATTTCACCGTGAAATTTGCTAATGTAAACGGCACTGGTTCCTCCAGTGCAAATGGCATGTTTATGAAAAGTATTTTTAGAATGGGCATCCCTGTTGTTGGTAAAAATTATTTCCCATCTAATATTCAAGGTTTGCCTACCTGGTATGAAGTTAGGGTTAGTGATAAAGGCTATCTAGCACCTTCAGGCAGTGTCGAAATTATGGTCGCAATGAATGCTCAAACTTATACAGAAGATCTGGCAGCAGTGGAACCAGGTGGTTATCTTATTTATGATTCTTCCTGGCCAAGAGAAGAGTTAATGGCTAGAAATGACGTTACTGTCCTTGGTGTACCGCTTGCAACGATGTGTAATGAGAAATTTGATACAGCTCGTGCTAGGACTTTGATGAAAAATACTGCTTATGTTGGAGTTCTGGCCGCACTCTTAGAGATGGATGTTAGCGTGATTGAGCAATTACTATTAGATACATTTGGCTCAAAAACCCATCTCGTTGATGCCAATAAGACGGCCCTTGATCTGGGTTTTAATTATGCAAAAGATCATTTCAAGTGTCCTCTACCTTTTAAAACTAAGGCGTCTAAAAAGACCAATGGCTACATTATGATCGATGGAAATGCTACCGCTGCACTAGGTTGTGTTTATGCTGGAGCAACTGTGGGCTCTTGGTATCCAATCACTCCGTCAACATCTTTAATGGATGCTTTTACACAATACTGTTCTTTTTTTAGAAAAGATGAGGCAACCAAAAAAAATAATTACTCCATTATTCAAGCTGAAGACGAACTAGCAGCCGTTGGCATGGCACTGGGGGCAGGATGGAATGGCGCTAGATCATTCACTCCAACTAGTGGACCAGGTATTTCCTTGATGAGTGAATTTATAGGGTATGGTTACTACACTGAAATACCTACAGTCATTTTTGATGTTCAACGAACAGGTCCTTCTACGGGCATGCCTACCAGAACTCAGCAAGGTGATATCACTATGTGTGCTTATGCTTCTCATGGCGATACAAAACATGTGTGCCTATATCCTGCTAATCCAGAAGAAGCATTTTATCTTTCAGTTGAAGCATTTGACCTTGCAGAACAACTGCAAACACCTGTTATTGTATTGAGTGATCTTGATATTGGTATGAATGACTGGATGATTAAAGATTTAAAATGGGATGATAAGTTTAAACCCAATCGAGGCAAGGTATTATCTTCTGAAGAGATAGAAAATATGGATAGTTTTTATCGTTATCTTGACGTAGATGGTGATGGAATTCCATACAGAACGATACCAGGATCTCATCCTAAGGGATCTTATTTTACTAGGGGTTCTGGACATAATAAATTTGGCAGATACACAGAAGATGCATCAGAATATCAAGATGTTGTTGATCGCTTACTGGTTAAATGGGAAACAGCTAAGACTCTCGTGCCAAAACCTGCAGTGAACTTCTCAAAAAATAATGAAGTTGGAATCATTAGTATTGGTAGTTGTGATGATGCTATCCGTGAAGCAAGAGATATTTTGGAACAACAAGACCAGAATTTAAATTACTTAAGAGTTAAAGCATTTCCGTTTACAAAAGAAGTTCAAAAATTTCTCGATGCTCATAAGATGATTTTTGTTATTGAGCAGAATCGTGATGGCCAGCTATCAAAATTATTGATCTCAGAGACTGAAGTTGACCGTAAGAAAATAAAATCTATTCGACTCTATAATGGAATACCGATATTCCCCAAGGATATTGTGGACAAGATCCAAATAGAAATAAATGCAGGACAAGCAGCATGAGCTACATAAAGAAACCAAAGATCATAAGAGACAACGATCCTAGGAACAAGCTTGGCATGACCTTTGATGATTATGAGGGGGTAATGTCAACTCTTTGTGCTGGCTGTGGACATGATTCTATTACTGGGGCAATTATTCAAACAGTTTTTGATTTAAATATAGAACCTTATAGGATGATTAAATTCAGTGGGATTGGTTGCTCATCAAAAACCCCAGCTTATTTTGCGAGCCAGTCACACGGATTTAATTCTGTGCATGGTCGAATGCCTTCTGTTGCCACTGGAGCAAATGCTGCCAATAGTGAATTACTGTGCATAGGCATCTCAGGCGATGGTGATACCTTGTCTATTGGCATGGGGCAATTTTCACATGCCATCAGAAGAAATCTTAATATGCTCTTTATTATTGAAAACAATGGTGTTTATGGTTTAACTAAAGGGCAATTCTCTGCCTCAGCAGATCTAGGGTCAACAGCAAAAAAAGGCGCACCTAATTTACAAACCCCTATTGATCCATGTACGGTTGCTATTTCACTTGGCGCTTCTTTTGTTGCTAGAAGTTTTTCTGGTGATAAAGATCAATTGGTTCCCTTACTTAAAGCGGGGCTTATGCATCGAGGTTTTGCCATGATTGATGTGATCTCACCATGTGTAACGTTCAACGATCATGAGGGCTCTACAAAGAGTTATATGAGCACAAGAGAAACAAAACGTGAAGCCATTTATACGGATTATATAGCACCCTTTAGTGAAATAGAGGTTCAGTATGATGAAGGCACAAGTGTGGAAGTTGATCTCCATGAAGGTGGCAAAGTTGTTCTGCATAAAGCTGACGATAACTTTAGTCCTCTGGACAGAGGTCAATCTATCAAGGCTATTAATGATGCGTCTGACAAGGGAGAACTGTTAACCGGGCTCCTATATATTAATGAATCACAACCAGATTTTACAGAAACAGAGAACACTGTTATCAAACCACTTAACCAAATCGCTTTTGAAGATTTATGTCCAGGTTCGAAAGCGTTGCACAAATTACTTGATGGATACAAGTAAACTGCTTTGATGCTTGCCTGTTGCGTCAATAAAAAAACATTTATTCTTATGTCTCTCATTCTTGTCTTTTTGACAAGCATTACTGCTTATGCAAAAAATATTCTACCCATAGAGATTGAATCTTTAGCCTCTAAGCATGGCATTCCTTTAGATAACCTAAGCATTATCGTTCAGCCAGTTGATTCAGAGATTCAGCTGATTAGTCTCAACTCAAATGTATATCGAAGTCCAGCTTCGGTTACAAAATTATTCACCGCATACGTGGCTATAGATTATTTAGGCCCTGATTTTACTTGGGCCACAAAAGTTTTCAGCTCAGATGCTATCAATGACGGGGTTGTTGATTCACTAATTTTTCAAGGTGGCGGCGATCCTTATATAACTATAGAGCGTCTAAAACTGATGGTGTCAGAATTAAGAAACTTAGGGATTCATACCATTAAAAATGGGTTGATTGTTGAACAGGAATTTTTCCAACAACCTCGAATGTCAACCTCAGTCTTTGATGATGATCCTCTGCGTCCATATAATGTCATGCACACTTCTTTTTTGGTTAATTCCAATAAGATCGACTTTACTGTTACGAAGAAATCTACAAACACTGTCCAAATAGAACCTGTTTTTTTACCAGCAGGTGTCTCTTTCCTTAATCAATTAGAAATGGTAACTGGGTCATGTGGTAATTTTAGAGATGATGTTAATTTTACTGAGATCATTCAAGAAAAATACCCGCCTCATACTGTTATCGTATTGACTGGCATGTACCCTGAGAATTGTGATTCATTCATACACGATATTTCATTAACAGATCCTAACCATTATTTTTTTGGTGCTTTTAAAAGGTTATGGTTAGAATCAGGAGGCAGCTTTAAGGGGTATATAAGGGGTGGCAAGACTAGGTTGTTTGATAAACCATTAGTTTCTTTTGACTCGGCAACGCTTGCAGAAATTGCAACTGAAAGTGTTAAGGAAAGTGATAATTTAATTTCTCGACATATCTTCTTGAGTTTGAACCAATCTTTATTAGGAAAGAAAAACTATAAAGCCTCAAGAAAGATTATGAAGGAGGTGTTGAGCAAGAATGGTATCAATATTACAGACAGTGCTTTTATTGAAAATGGTTCTGGATTGTCTAGGAACACAAAAATAAGGCCAGAGACCATTCTAGATTTACTTCAAGCAATGCAGCAACATCCGTCATCTGATATCTTACTTAATGCATTTCCTGTCTCTGGCATTGATGGAACGCTTGAAGATAAATATCAAAGTGATTTATTAAAGAAGAGACTAAAGCTCAAAACAGGAACATTGGATGGTGTGACTGGCCTAGCAGGCTTTATCACCGGCTTATCTGGGAAAGACTATATTTTTGTTTTTCTTCACAATGATATTCCTGATTATTCATATCGTATTTCACCTTTTCGAGAGGCTTTACTTAATTGGGTAGTTGACGATATCAACTAGTGGATTGTCCAGTTGATATCCTAAGACGCCATAGAATCAGTAAGGTTATCAAAACTGAGTGAAGAACGGCTTCATAGCTAATAACTTTTTCTTGCCAGTAGAAGTGCCAAACACCTAGTAGGGCAGCGGTATAGACTAAGCCACTGATTGTTGATCGGTTTTTATTAAACCACTCTTGGAATGAATTAAATGAAGCTAATCCAACAGCAAACAGACATAAGAAACCTGCCCAACCAACAATCAGATATGGGGTTTCTATAATATCGATCACAATCACACCCAGATCACCTGCTTGATCTATAATCGCATAACAAAGAAAGTGATTTAAAACATAGAAGAAAGCAACCAGACCAATTGGTTTTGGTAATTTGCTAATCACTTCTTGTCTCGAATAATAATATAAGGGGGTTAGTGTCAATGTTAAGATCAGAAATCTGATGCCCCATATTCCTGTGTCATGGATTATTGCCTCTACAGGATTGGCACCCAGTCCTCCAAAAAACCCAAAAACTTTAAAATTAAGCAGAATATAGGGCAAAAAACTCACTAGTAGAATAATTCTCACTATGGCTTTCATTGTTATTTAATTTTTAATCTATCTTAGAAATTACGCTTAAGATTGATGCCACTATAAAGATTCGCAACGTCTTCAGCATAACCATTAAACATAAGAGTGGGTTGTTTGGTTCCAAAGAACCCAGAACCTATCCTTCTTTCTCTAGCTTGACTCCATCTTGGATGATCAACCTCTG
>Ga0206683_10002995_pt1 | contig 11259 bp, 20 predicted proteins | sample M280m12015metaG_FD_155483 | JGI IMG/M metagenome (GOLD analysis project Ga0206683, IMG submission 155483) | Ammonia-oxidizing marine archaeal communities from Monterey Bay, California, United States - M2 80m 12015 | ecosystem: Environmental > Aquatic > Marine > Intertidal zone | place: USA...
TCTAACACGACGTCGTCGGGAACTTCAATATCAATCGCTACGTCGATGACGCTGGGCACAAGCATTGCTGTCAACTCTCGAGCTTGTACCTCGGTGCGTGGGAACCCGTCTAGTAGAAACCCAAGTTGGGCATCAGGCCGTGCCAGACGTTCTCGAACGATTCCGAGGATGAGACCATCTGAAACGAGTTCACCGGCTTCCATTATTTCTTTGGCTTGTAGACCTAGGTCGGTACCTTCTTCGACTGCGGCTCGCAGCATGTCGCCAGTGGAGATATGCGGAATGCCGTAGTGCTTAACGAGTAGCGCGCATTGAGTGCCTTTGCCGGCTCCTTGCTTACCTAAAATTACGAGTCGTGTCATCGGATCGATCCACGCCTACTTGAGGAAGCCCTCATAATTGCGTTGAAGTAACTGGCTGTCGATCTGTTTCATCGTTTCAAGCGCGACGCCGGCTGCAATGAGTATCGACACTCCGCCGAATCCGATAGCGGCTCCCCCGCCACCCATGGCACCGAGATCACTTGTGAGAGAAAGGAGCACGGTTGGGATAAGAGCTACGAATGCGATGAAGAGAGCTCCAGGGAGGGTGATGCGGTTCAGAATTTTTGCGAGATACCGTTCCGTTTGTGGGCCTGGGCGAACACCTGGAATGAAGCCTCCCTGCTTACGGATGTTGTCGGCCTGCCGCGCTGGGTCGAACGAGATCGCTGTGTAGAAGTACGCGAAGCCAACGATCAACATGCCGAAGAAGAGGATGTAGACGATGCTGTCAGGTTGAGTGAGGTAGTCGTTGACAAACATCTGGAACCAACCCCAATTGAGAACGTTCGACATAAGCACGGGTAGGAACAGGATCGAACTGGCAAAAATTACGGGTATGACACCGGATTGATTGACTTTGAGGGGTATGTAGGTGTTTTGGCCCCCATACATTTGTCGCCCTACTTGACGTTTTGAGAACTGGACGGGAATGCGGCGTTGCCCCTGTTCGATGAAAACGATTGCCACCATCATCCCGATCGCAACCACGATGGCGGCTCCGAGGTAGAAGTTGCCTTGGACGGCCCGTAGTCGCGCTCCATCAAAGGGGATCGTTGAAACGACGGAGGCAAAGATCAATAGTGACATGCCATTTCCGACACCTCGTTGACTAATGAGTTCACCCATCCACATCAGCAGAGCAACCCCGGCCGTCAGCGAGAGGATGACTAATCCGACCCGAGCGAATGTGAAATTGGGTATCACGATCACGGCGCTGGTGTTGCCGAGGGCTGTTCCCTGCCCTCGTCCGAAGATGAACGTGATCCCTGTGGCCTGAATGAATGCAATGGCCAAGGTGAGATATCGGGTGTATTGCGTAATTTTTCTCTGACCTACTGCCCCTTGTTGTTGCAGCTGCTCTAGACGGGGAATAGCGACAGTCAGAATTTGGATGATGATCGATGCCGTGATGTACGGCATGATCCCCAACGCAAATATTGCGAAATTGGTTAAGGCACCACCAGAAAACAGGTTGAGCAACGCGAGCACGCCACCGGTCTGGTCGGCTTGTTCTCGCAGCGACAAGATCGCATCAAAGTCAATGCCGGGCACAGGTACTTGCGATCCGAGCCGGTACGCGCCGAGGATAGCGATGGTGAACAGGATCTTCCCTCGAAGATCTGGTACACGAAAGATGTTGCGCATACTCCCGAGCAAGGTAAACCTCGTTTATCGGTTGGTGTGCTGGTTGCCGCGCGCCGGCGGACGTGGACCTTTGAAGGTAGGCGCCAGGATCTCAACAGTACCCCCTGCAGCTGAGATGGCCTCTTCCGCGCTTTTTGACACTGCGTGTGCTTTCACAGTCAGCGGGCGGTCAATTTGCCCTCTGCCGAGAATTTTTACCATCGCGCCTTTAGATACCAGGCCCTTCTGGAGTAGCCCCTCTGGAGTAACTTCAGTAAGGCCTGAGTCTGTGATCGTGTCAAGGTTGATCGGCTGGTACTCAACGCGGAACGGGTTCGTAAAACCCTTCATCTTTGGCAGTCGCCGTTGAAGGGGTAATTGGCCGCCCTCGTACCAGACAGGAACTTTGCTGCGAGCTTTGGTGCCTTTGGTACCTCGGCCCGCGGTTTTTCCACCCTTACCACCGATACCGCGACCAACGCGTTTCGGTTTCTTTTTGGAACCGGGAGCCGGCTGTAAGTCATGTGGTTTGAGCATGAGTGTCTCTACTTCAGTCTTCCTGGACGTCGATAAGGTGCGCGACCTTTTGAATCATTCCTCTGATTTCAGGTCGGTCGGGCAAAGTGTTGGTTTTACCAATCCGTCCCAATCCCAGAGCCCTAAGGGTCCCACGATGTTTCGGTTTGGAGCCGATCGCTGAGCGAACTTGAATGACTGTTAGATCACTCACGAGGACACCTCAGCAGATGGTTTAGATCGCAGAATTTGTCGTTCCGATTCAAGATATGCCGCTAATAGGCCAGCGGGAATGCATTCTTCGGCGGAGAGCCCGCGCAGAGCAGCAATTTCGTCCGGTCTCTTCAAGCCTTGCAGGCCGTTAATTGTGGCCTTAGCTACGTTGATGTGGTTTGACGAACCAAGAGATTTGGCAAGCACGTCGTTGACGCCTGCTTCTTCGAGAATGGCACGTGCTGCACCGCCAGCGATCACTCCGGTACCGGGCGCTGCTGGTTTCAGTAGTACGCGTCCCGCGCCCATGACACCCAAGATGGGGTGGATGATTGTTGAACCCGCTAGCGGAACACGGAAGAGGTTTTTCTTTGCTTCTTCAGTGCCTTTTTGAATAGCGAGAGGCACCTCTTTTGCTTTCCCATAACCAAGCCCTACCTGACCGGCACCGTCACCGATCACCACGAGCGCCGTGAAGGAGAATCGTCGACCACCTTTTACGACTTTCGCCACTCGGTTGATATCAATGACTCTGGACTCGCGGAGACCATCGTCGCCGCTATTCCTAGGGTTGTCTTCGCGTCGACGATCATCTCGCCGGCGGTTGCCTCGATCGTCGTTACGGCGATTTTGGTTCTGGTTAGCGTCAGTCATAACTGGTTCCTAGAACTTCAGCCCGGCATCGCGGGCTGCGTCGGCGAGGGCCGCTACACGGCCGTGGTACTTGTTTCCGCCGCGGTCAAAAACCACGGATTCGATTCCAGCTGCTTTTGCTCGTTCAGCCAGTAGCTGACCAACTTTGCTGGCAGCTTCTTTGTTGCTGGTCGTTGTGCTCCGCAAGTCTGCTTCGGAGGTGGACGCTGCAGCAACTGTGCGTCCAGCTTCGTCGTCAATAATTTGCGCTGAGATGTGTCGATTTGAACGAAAAACGCTTAATCGAGGACAACCGGAGGTGCCGTTAATTTTTTTGCGGACTCGCCGTTGGCGACGTTGCCGCTGAGCGGTTCGTGAAGTCATGTTCATACCTACTTTGCGGACTTGCCGGCTTTGCGGATCACGTGTTCGCCGACGTACCGGATCCCTTTGCCTTTGTATGGTTCAGGTTTTTTTAGCGCTCGGATGTCAGCAGCGACCTGCCCGACAAGTTGTTTGTCGATACCCGAAACTTTGATGATCGTGGGTTCGGGAACATCAAACGTGACGCCTTCAGGAGCTTCTACTTTCACCGAGTGGCTAAAGCCAAGCGCTAGTTCTAGTGAACTGTTGCCCTTTGCCTGTGCTCGGTAGCCAACCCCAACAATGTTGAGTTCTTTCATGAAACCGTTCGTAACGCCTTCAACCATGTTGTTGACTAACGCGCGTGTGAGGCCGTGAAGCGAGCGTTGCTGACGACTGTCATCAGTTCGAGTGACAGCAACAGCGGTGTCTTGAACTTCTACCTGAATACCCTCAGGTATCTCTTGACTTAACTCTCCTTGCTTGCTCGAAACTTTGACTGCACCTGCTGAAACTTCAACGGTGACGCCGTCGGGGACTGCAATGGGAGCTTTACCTATACGCGACATTTTTGCCTCCTACCAGACGTAACAAAGGATTTCGCCGCCCATACGATTGCGGCGAGCTTCTCTGTCGGTCATTAGGCCTTTGCTGGTTGAGAGAACGGCTATACCGAGTCCTCCAAGGACTCGGGGCACATTGCTTGATTTGGTGTACACGCGAAGACCCGGTTTTGATATGCGCTTTAAACCAGAGATAGTTCGGCTCCGGTCCGGGGTGTACTTCAGATCGATTGACAGGGTGTCGCCTGGTCGGTCCTGCGAGTCGGCTACTTGGTAATCAGCGACATACCCCTCTGCTTTGAGTATCGCAGCGAGAGATTCTTTAAGTTTTGAGGACGGCATCTCAACCTTGTCCTTGTAGCCCTGGTGCGCGTTACGGATACGCGTGAGCATGTCGGCTATCGGGTCGGTCATGGTCATTTGATATCTCCCCTCACCAGCTCGCCTTGGTCACGCCTGGGATTTCCCCCGCGTGAATCATTTCTCGAAGACATACTCGACATAGTCCAAACTTGCGGTATACCGACCGCGGTCGACCACATCGGCGACAGCGTGTGTAGGCACGCACTTTGAACTTGGGCGTACGTTGTTGTTTATTGCGAAGAGCCTTCTTAGCCATCAGTTCTGCCCCTCAGTGCGGAATGGGAACCCGAGTGCCGTTAAAAGCGCACGGCCGTGTTCATCGTTGGTAGCGGATGTCACGATCGTGATATCCATGCCCCGGATTTTGTTGACGGAGTCGTAACTGATTTCCGGGAAGATCAGTTGTTCTGTGACGCCGAATGTGTAGTTGCCATGTCCATCAAAAGAACGAGGTGACAGTCCGCGGAAGTCGCGTATGCGGGGAATGGCCAAACTCACGAGACGGTCGTAGAACTCCCACATCCGATTGTTTCGAAGAGTGACCTTGGCCCCAATGGCGTTGCCTTCCCGGAGTTTAAATCCGGCGATGGACTTTTTCGCTCTCGTGATCGCCGGCTTTTGGCCAGTGATCTTTGTCAGGTCTTCCATCGCCCCATCAAGAAATGCGCGATTGATGAGTGCGTCTCCAACACCCGAATTAACAGAGATTTTGTTGATCGTGGGGACCTGCATCACGTTGGGCAAATCGAGCTGGGTTTGTAATTGGTCCCGAAGAGTGTCGCGGTAGAGCACCTTCATCCGGGGTTCCATCATTGTTGCGTTCACGACAGTTCCTCCCCTGATTTCTTGTGGTAGCGCACTTTCGTGTCCCCTTCGATCCGGTAACCGACTCGCCCTGCTTCACCAGTTTTCGGGCATACAACTGCGACGTTGGAAGCATTGATGGTTAGGGCAATATCGATGATTCCGCCCTGATCGTTCGCTTGGGTGGGGCGCTGATGCTTTCGTCCGGTATGCACACCTTCGACAGTGATGCGTCCGCTTTCGACGTTGACGGACATGACATGTCCCTCAGTTCCTTTGTCTTTGCCGGATAAGACACGAACCAGGTCACCCTTCTTAATTTTCATTAGAGGACCTCCGGTGCCAAAGAGACGATGCGCATGAAGCGCTGGTCTCGGAGCTCACGCCCAACAGGGCCGAAGATTCGTGTACCGCGGGGTTGGCGGTTGTCATCTACAAGTACGGCCGCGTTTTCGTCGAATCGGATATAGCTGCCATCAGGGCGTCGTCGTTCTTTTCGTGTGCGCACGACAACACAGCGAACGACCTCACCCTTTTTCACGGCGGCACCGGGGATGGCATCCTTCACAGTGGCTATGAACACGTCGCCAATGGACGCGTAGCGTCGACCTGTGCCTCCAAGAACTCGGATGCACAGAACTTCTTTTGCACCGGAATTATCGGCAACTTTGAGTCGGGATTCTTGTTGGATCACTACATCAACTCCGGGATCAACGGGCTCGTTCGATGATTTCAAGCAAACGCCACCGCTTTTTCTTCGAAAGAGGTCGGGTCTCCATGACTCGCACGCGATCGCCAGGGCGAGCATCATTTTGTTCGTCGTGCGCGTAGAGCTTCTTAGTTTGTTGAACAGTTTTGAAATACCGGGGATGACGGACTCGTTCCGTCACAGCAACGACCACGGTTTTCTCCATTGAGGTGGAAACGACCAGCCCTTCACGGATTTTTCGTCGATTGCGTTCTTCAGGGGTGACCTGTGTGTCACTCATCAGTTGTCCTCCATCGTTGCTGCCTCTGCAGCGGCGATCTCTCGTTCTCTGAGGATCGTGTTAATGCGGGCGATGTCTCGTTTGACCAGGGAGATTCGTCCTGGGTTCTCTAATTGACCCGTCGCGAACTGGAACCGGAGATTGAACAACTCGTGCTTCAATTCGTTGAGTTGGTCAAGTAGTTGATCATCAGCGAACTCGCGTAAGGCAGTTGCAGCTGTCATTAGATCGCCTCCTCGCGACTCACGATTCGGGCTTTGATAGGAAGTTTTTGGATAGCGCGGTTTAATGCTCCATGAGCAAGTTCGGCCTCAACGCCACCAAGTTCAAACATCACTCGTCCTGGTTTAACCACCGCTACCCACCGTTCGGGGTTTCCCTTGCCTGAACCCATTCGGGTTTCTGCAGGTTTCGCCGTGACGGGTTTATCGGGAAAGATGTTGATCCAAACTTTGCCACCACGTTTAACGTGACGCGTCATTGCGATACGCGCTGCTTCGATTTGTCGGGCGGTAATCCATCCCGGTTCAAGAGCCTGGATACCAAAGTCACCGAAATGCATGGTGGTGCCGCCTTTGGCGCGACCTTTCATGCGACCGCGATGGGTTTTGCGGTGTCTAACTTTCCGGGGCATCAACATTTCAGTCGTCTCCCGGTCGGAAGTTGGGGGTTTGGCTTTGTTCGCGAGTAGCGCGTTCGATCTGTTCTTCTTCTTCTAGAAGTTTTTCGAACTCTGGGTCAGCTTCTTTGACCAATGGAGCGGGCTCATCGATTTCGTCGCCTGGGGCGTCTGCTCGACGTCCGCCGGCTGAGACCACTGGGGCGTTGTGTTCGGTCGCACCTGGGGTTTCGCCGACTGCCATCGCCGCTTCACGGCTTATGCGTTCATCGGCAGAAACCTTGTAGGGCAAGATGTCGCCTTTGTAGAGCCAAACTTTGACTCCGATTCGGCCCGCAGTTGTGCGAGCTTCGCGGAAGCCATAATCGATGTCGGCGCGAAGCGTGTGGAGGGGTACTCGTCCTTCTCGATACCATTCGGTCCGGGCCATCTCCGAGCCACCTAGACGGCCGGAGCATTGGACTCGGATGCCTAGAGCTCCTGCTTTTTGGGCGTTCTGTACTGCGCGTTTCATTGCTCGTCGAAATGCGACTCGACCAGCGAGTTGATCAGCTACACCTTGGGCAATCAGTGCAGCGTCAAGTTCGGGTTGTTTGATCTCTTGAATGTTGAGTTGGACTTTTGGGTTACCTGAGATCTTCGTTAGGCCTGCGCGGAGGCGGTCCGCTTCAGCGCCACGTCGACCGATAACGATGCCGGGCCGTGCGGTATGAACATCAACTCGGAGCCGATCTCTGGTGCGTTCGACTTCGATACGGCTGATGGCGGCATGAGGAAGTTCTGTTCTGAGGAAGTTGCGAATTTCCCAGTCTTCGATGACGTAGTCCTGGTATTCCTTGTCCGCGTACCAGCGAGATTTCCAGTCGGTGGTGATCCCCAGTCGGAAGCCGTAGGGGTTGACTTTTTGACCCATGATCAGGCTTCTTTCTCGTCGGTGTCGGCGGCTTCATCTGATGCTTCGTTTTTGTCTGAGGTTTCAACCTCAGCTACATCTTGTTCGCCGACGTCATCCACAACCTCTTCTGGTGTTTCAGTCAGTTCGGTCGTGGTGTCGTTGTCTGTGGTTTCTTCTGTGGTGTCGTCGGCTGCGCTCGCGGTGTCCACCATTTCTTCGTCAGCGCTCGCGACGTCACTTGCGTCTGTTTCTTCGTCGGGGCCCTTGCTGCCGGCGACACGAGCGGCACGATCGGCATCGGCGCTCCGACGTCCTGAGGCTGCGAGACGATCCGCTCGGGTCTCTAGTTCGTCTTCGTCTAGCTGAGCAACCACCACAGTGATGTGACAGGTTCGTTTGTTGATGCGCGTTGCTCGTCCGCGAGCGCGAGGGCGCCAACGTTTGAGGGTGGGACCTTCGTCTGCCCAACATTCAGCTACATAGAGTTCATCTGCCGATAGGTTTTCGTTATTTTCCGCGTTGGCTACGGCGCTTTCGAGGACCTTGGAGATGATCGTCGCGGCGCCTCTGTCGCAGAATCGGAGTTCGTCACGGGCTTGTTCAAGATCTTCGTCGCGGATGAGGTCGAGGACGACCCTCACCTTGGAGGCCGAGAGGCGGGCGAATTTATGTGTGGATCGCGCGCCGGCGATGGTATCGAGATCAATGAGGCCGCTCATCGGTTGCCGCCGCGTTCTTGTCCCGCGTGGAATTTAAATGTTCGCGACGGCGAGAATTCACCAAGTTTGTGTCCGACCATTGCCTCGGTGATGTAAACGGGAACGTGTTTACGTCCATCGTGTACAGCGATCGTGTGACCAATCATTTCGGGAATGATGGTCGATCGTCGGCTCCAGGTTTTGACGACTTTCTTTTCGCCGCTTTCGTTAAGGGCGTCCACTTTTTTGAGGAGGTGGTCGTCGACGAATGCGCCTTTTTTCAAACTGCGTGGCATTGATTACCTCCGCGATCCGCGTGTACGGCGACGGCGGATGATCATGTCGTTGGACTTTTTGTTCTTTTTGCGTGTGCGGCCTTCGGGTTTGCCCCATGGGGACACAGGGTGTCGGCCGCCTGAGGTCTTACCTTCGCCACCGCCAAGTGGGTGGTCGACGGGGTTCATTGCGACGCCACGGGTTTGTGGTCGAACACCCTTCCAGCGGTTGCGGCCAGCTTTACCGATTTTGATGAGGTCGGCTTCGGCGTTGCCTACTGCGCCGACGGTGGCACGACAATCAATAGGTACGCGCCGCATTTCACTGCTGGGTAGTCGCAGTGTTGCGTGAGCACCTTCTTTGGCGACAAGTTGAACACCTGCGCCAGCTGATCGAGCCATTTGGCCTCCGGCGCCGGGTTTCAGCTCGATGTTGTGGAGGGTGGTACCTACGGGCAGGTAGCGGAGCGGCAGGGCGTTCCCTGTGCGGACTTCGGCGTGCTGTCCGTTCTCGAGTTTGTCTCCTACTTCGAGCCCGGCGGGGGCGAGTATGTAGCGTTTTTCGCCGTCGTGGTAGTGAAGGAGAGCGATGCGACAGTTACGGTTTGGGTCATATTCGATGGTTGCAACCGTGGCGGGCACTCCATCTTTGTTTCGTTTGAAGTCGATGATGCGGTAGCGCTGTTTATGACCGCCACCGCGGTGGCGGGAGGTTCTCCGGCCGTCGTTGTTTCGGCCGCCTGTGGAATGTTTCTTTGCGAGAAGAGATTTTTCAGGGGTAGTGGTGGTGATCTCGCTGAAGTCCGAGACGGTCTGAAAGCGTCTGCCTGGACTTGACGGCTTGCGTACGCGTATTCCCATGTCTATGTCTCGAAGATCTTGATCGAGTCACCCTCGGTGAGGGTAACGATGGCCCGCTTAGTGTCAGCACGTTTTCCGACGGTGTTACTTCGTCGGTTGCGACGGACTTTGCCTTTACGGTTGAGAGTGTTGACCTTTGTGACCGTCACATCGAAGATCGATTCGATTGCGCGTCGAATTTCTGGTTTCGAAGCTGAGGTGTGCACCTTGAACACGTAGACGTTCTGTTCAAGTTGTTCATACGACTTCTCGGAAACGACAGGCGCGATGATCACATCACGTGGGTTTTTCATGAGTCACCCCCGGGGAGGGTCTCACTGGTGAAAACAAGCCAGTCGGAGCAAAGGACGTCGTAGGCGTTTAGTTCGCCAGCTTCGACCAACTGCACCGATGACAGGTTGCGAAAGCTCCGCACGGCGGTGTCGTCATTTGCTGCTACCACCATCATTACTTTGCCGTCTAACCCCAGGCTTGTTAAGGCAGAGATTGCGTCCTTAGTTCGAGGAGTATCGAAACGCCATGCGTCGATCACGACTACGCGTTCGCTGTGGGCGCGGTCACTCAATGCTGAATGCAACGCTAGGCGAGTCATTTTTTTGTTTACTTTTTGGCGATAGCTGCGTGGCTTCGGGCCGTGCGCTACCCCACCGCCGGTGAATTGGGGGGCTCGGGTCGAGCCTTGGCGAGCTCTACCGGTACCTTTTTGTCGGAAGGGTTTTGCTCCGCCGCCACGTACTTCTGCCCGTGTTTTAGTGTTTGCGCTTCCGCTTCGTCGTGCTGCTAGTTGAGCGGTGACCACCTGATGGAGAACGGCCATGTTGGGTTCAATTCCAAAAATGGTGTCGTCAAGAGTGACTGTTCCGGCGGTGCTGCCATCTTGGGTTCGAAGATCGAGAGTAGTTGCCATGTTCAACCCTTCACGGCGTCGCGTACTACAACAACGCCTCCTTTAGGGCCAGGTACTGAACCACGAATAAGCAAGATCTCGCGTTCAGCATCTGCCTCTACAACAGTGAGGTTCAAGGTGGTGACTTTCTCCGCTCCCATGCGACCCGGCATTTTTGTCCCTTTGAAAACACGCGATGGCGTGGCGCAGGCGCCGATAGATCCGGGGGCGCGGTGGACGCGGTGGACGCCGTGGCTGGCTTTTTGTCCGGCAAAGTTATGGCGTTTCATTACGCCCGCAAAACCTTTGCCTTTGGAGACCGCGGTCACGTCGACTTTTTCGCCTGCTTCAAGAACATCCGCCGCGAGTTCTTGTCCCACTTCAATTTCGCTGACGTCGTCGAGCCGCAATTCGACCAAACCTTGACCCGCCTCGACACCTGCGGCGTCAAAATGCCCGGCTTCGGGTTTACTTAACTTCCGTGCGTCGCGTTGGCCGAAGGTGACTTGGACGGCGGTGTAACCGTCCCGTTCATCGGTTTTGACCTGGACCACACGACATGGCTCGACCTGCAGCATGGTGACGGGAACAATTCGGTTGTCGTCATCCCATAGCTGGGTCATACCGACTTTTGTGGCGACAATCGCCTTATTCGCCATGTCGGTGTCTTCCTCTTCCAGATGGGGCCGATCGGCCGCCGTTCACGCGAACGCTCCGCTCGGCAAAGCCGGCGGAGCGAGAAATTCGGTTGTGCCGACCGGTTCCAGCCCTGGGGCCGGCCTTGCCGGACGTCGGTTCGTGCATCCAAATATACGAGATGCGCGGGGGTAAACGATAGCGGGCACAGGGCTCATCACCACCCTGAAGTGCCTTGGATTTAATTCTGTTGAATTTTAATTTCGATATCAACACCG
>Ga0206683_10002999_pt1 | contig 11253 bp, 11 predicted proteins | sample M280m12015metaG_FD_155483 | JGI IMG/M metagenome (GOLD analysis project Ga0206683, IMG submission 155483) | Ammonia-oxidizing marine archaeal communities from Monterey Bay, California, United States - M2 80m 12015 | ecosystem: Environmental > Aquatic > Marine > Intertidal zone | place: USA...
TCAATTTAGCTTCGAATACTGTGTTATTAATTTAAACCAACTGTAATTTACAACAACTAAAAATGTCTGAACTAATTAGATAAATCATGAATAAGGAATCTGTTCTAAATATTGGATTTGATGATACCGACTCTCCTACTGGAATGTGTACAACCTTTCTAGCCTACAAAATTGTTGATTTACTTCAAAAACAAAAAACGGAATTCCTTGATTTTCCAAAATTAATTAGATTTAATCCCAATATTCCATGGAAAACTCGAGGAAATGGTGCTGTTTCATTAAAAATCAAGACTAGGAATCCTTCTAAAATAAAAAATCAAATTAAAAATTTAGTTTCAAAATACTCAGATACTAAAAATGGGGCAAATCCTGGATTGGTATTTTTTGAAAGTAATTCTATTCCTTCTGAATTTACAAAATTTAGTAATTTAGCTTTATGGCAATTAATTAATAGAAATAATGCTAAAAAATTTGTTAAAAAAAATAAATTGGATTTTTATTATGAAGGAAATGGTCAAGGATTAATTGGAGCAATTAGTGCAATTGGATATAATTTTCATGATCATACATTAGAGTTGTTAAGTTATAGGAAAAAAATAAAATTTGGAACCGAAAGAAAAATTTCAGTAGATAGTGTTAAGGAAATGCAAGAAAAAACTTTTCCATATACATTCAATAGTTTTGATACAAAAAAAGGTCGAGTTTTAATTACTCCTCATGGACCTGATCCAGTTTTTTATGGAGTGAGAGGAGAAAATGTAGATTCTTTAGTTAATGCAACTAAAATTCTAAAAAGTAATGAAAAATTAGATGGATATATGATTTTTAAATCTAATCAGGGAACTGGTGATCATTTAAAAAATGAATTAAATTTTGAAACAATGAAACCGTATGCTTCTGGAACATTAAGTGGAATTGTATCTAATATTCCAAAAATAGTAAAAGGTGGACATGTTTTTTTTACTATTATTTCTAAAAATCATGAATTTTGGTGTGCTGTGTATAATGAAACAGGAATTTCTACCATTGCTTCTAATCTAATAATTGGTGATGAGATTTCAATTGGTGGAGGAGTTAGAAAGGCTTCTAAAAATTTTCCACGAATAATTAATCTTGAATTTATTGAAATTATCCACCTTAAAAAAAATCTCTCAAAATCTAATCCAACGTGCAAAAAATGTAGTAAAAAAATGAAGTCAAAAGGTCAGAATCAGGGATTTCAATGTATTAGATGTGGAAAAAAGAGTTCTAACAAAATAACTGTGGAAATTCCAAGAAAAGTCAAAAAACAACTGTATATTCCTAAAATTTCTGCTCATAGACACCTTACACGACCTCTACAGCGAACAGGAATTATTAACAAAACTTCAAAATTTGATGAATCTCTTTCTTGGTTTTGTGTTTATAGAAACTAAGTAGCGGGGAGTAGATTTGAACTACTGAACTGCGGGTTATGAGCCCGCCGGGATGACCTGGCTTCCCCACCCCGCTGAACCTAAATAAAGTTCAACGGTATATACGCTTTATCAAATCTTTGAAAGTAATTAATATGATTTGAAAAGATTATTTTTTAATGAATAAAAAAATTCAAATTATTGCAATAACAGGTGCCATAATATTTTCAATATTTGTTTTAACTTCTCCAGACAATGAAACATCAATTCCATTACCTCAACCAAATTCATATTCCGAAAATAACTCTGTAATTATTTTAGCTGAAAATCTTGATAAACCTCGTGCTATTGCTGTTTCTGATAACAGGATTTTTGTTACAGAAAAAGATGGATACATCAGAGTAATTGAAAATAATACTTTATTGGAATCTCCATTAGCTACATTCCGTACTGTAAATGTATTTGATGGTGGATTGTTAGGAATTACAGTTCATCCAAATTTTTCAAATAATCATCTTTTGTATGTTTTTTTGACATATGAAGAAAATGGAAGTTTATGGAATAAAATTTTACAAATTACTGAAGAAGAAAATAAATTAAAAGATGTTAAAGTAATATTGGATAAAATTCCTGGCTCCTCTTTTACTAATGGTGGTTTTCTAAAATTTGGACCTGATAAAAAATTATATGTTGGTACGGGTACAGTTTCAGATGAATCCCATTTACCACAAGATATCAATTCATTATCTGGTAAAATTTTGAGATTAAATGATGATGGTACTATTCCAAGTGATAACCCATTTCCAAATTCATATGTTTACTCTTTAGGCCATAGACATCCACAAGGAATGACTTGGGATGATAATGGTAATTTGTTTGTTGCAGAATTTGGACCTGAAAAAAATGATGAAATTAATTTAATTAAAGCCGGAAAAAACTATGGGTGGCCTGAACAAGAATGTTCTGGAAACATTGATTTTGAAAATGCACTTCTTTGTTATGATCCAAGTATAGAGCCTGGTGGAATTTTATTTTATTCTGGTGATAAGATTGATTTTGAATCTAAATTTATAATGGCATCAATGAGAGCCTCCAATCTTTATCAAGTTGATTTTGAAGAAGGATTGAGTTCACAAAAATCAATTTTAAGTGGAAATGGTAGAATTCGTGATGTGGTAGAAGGTTCTGATGGAAGTCTCTATGTAATTACTTCAAATACTGATGGAAAAGGTTTTCCGGATGGATTGGATGATAGATTATTGAGGATATTGAACTAAAATGCCTGATTCATCTATTTCCAAATTTTTTGAAAAATCTCGAAAAGAAAGATTGAATATAATTGCAAATTTTGCAAATCTTTCTAAAAATGAATTAGATATTTTAGAAAATCCTAATGGTGGAATTTCTTTTGAGAAAGCAGATAAAATGATAGAAAATGCAATTGGAACTTTTTCACTACCTTTGGGTGTTGCAACAAATTTTAAAATTAATGGTAAAGATTATGTGGTTCCAATGGTCATTGAAGAACCTTCAGTAATTGCAGCAGCATCAAAAGGTGCTAAAATTGCACGAATTAAAGGTGGATTTGAAGTAAATGCTGATGAATCATACAGTATAGGTCAAATTCAAATTTTAAATGTTGATGCAAATTCTGTTATTAAAAAAATTCAAGATTCTACTTCTGAAATTTTAGAATTAGCAAACTCAAAAAGTAATACTCTATCTAAGATGAATAAAGGTGCTAAAGAAATTACATGTAAGGAAATCGATACACCTTCTGGTAATATGTTGATAGTAGAATTATTGATTGATGTTGGTGATGCAATGGGTGCAAATATTACAAATACAATGTGCGAAGCTGTTTCACCTCTTATAGAACAAATTACTGGAGGAAGAGCATTACTTAGAATTTTATCTAATTATTCTACAAGACGTATGGTAAAAGCAAGAGCTATTTTTGAAAAAGAATCTGTTGGTGGAGAAGATGTAGTTGATAATATTATTTTAGCATTTGAATTTGCAGATAATGATGTTTATCGTGCAGTTACTCATAACAAAGGAATTATGAATGGAATCGTATCTGTTGCTAATGCAGTAGGTCAAGATAGTAGAGCTATTGAGGCTGCTGCAAATGCATATGCTGCAATTTCAGGAAAATACCGTTCACTAAGTAAATGGAGTAAAGATAGTGATGGAAATTTGGTTGGAATTTTGGAAATTCCTCTCTCAGTTGGAATTGTTGGTGGAATTGTTAATGTACACCCTGTAGCTAAGGTTTGTGCAAAAATCCTCAATGTTGCATCTGCTCAAGAACTTGCATGTGTGATGGTTGCTACAGGATTAGCTCAAAATTATAGTGCAATTAGAGCTCTTTCTACTGAAGGAATTCAAAAGGGGCATATGAGATTACATGCACGAAATCTTGCATCTGCAGCAGGAGCTACTACTGATCAAATTGATACTGTTGTTCAAAAAATGATAGAAAGTAAGAAAATTTCATTAGACAGTGCTAAAGAAATTTTACAGAATTTTTAAATAATTACAATTCTTTTAATGCTTTGAGTAATACTGCATTTTGCCAAATTAATTGTTCTGGATAACAATTAAGGGCATGTCCATTTTCAAATTCTATAAATTCCCAATCTAAACAAGTACTGTCATATTCATATTCATGAAATTTTTCTTCAATTTCATAATTAAATCCATTCATAATTCCTGGAGGATAATCGTGTCCACGAATTAATGTAATTTCATTCTTACTCATATCAACTTCAATTTCAGCATACAATGCATTTGGATATAAGAAAATTATATTATTATGTGACGTAACTGCATCAAACATTTTTTTTGATACATATTCATTATGTAAAAGAATTATTTTATCATAATTATTTAAAATACTTGGATTTTTATGTAATTCTAAATCTGATATTGAATCATATCCTAATAAATTTAATATTTTAGATCCATTTGCACTAGAATTATAATTTAATTTATCTTCTGAAATAATTTTTGTAGTTAAACACTCTTCCCCACATCGTTGACCATAATAATCATAAAACCCAAAAGGTGCATATGCACTTGCAGTAAATGTTGGAATAATGACTAAAGGTTTTATCTCTTGATCAAAAACACCAATTTCGTCATAAATTTCTTTTAATTCTGATTTTAATCCATATGATGCTTTCATAGGTATTGATTCACCATCAATAATTCTGATATCCTTAGGATCAACCAAAACTTTGAATAAATTATCTGAATCCCATTCAATTAATTGACTTGTTTGCTCGCTTGGATTTTCTTCTATTTCTTCAATCATATTTGATTCAGTTGTAACATAAGATATCGAAATTATACCTACAATTATTATTACAATGCTTAATATTGTAATTTTAACTAATTTCATATTTGAATTTTAAAGTTAAATGTGGGTTTTATACATTATTCATAAATGTCTGATGTAAAATTTGCCATACCTAAAGGAAGCCTAGAAGATGCTACGTTCAAGCTATTAGAAAAATCTTGGACTAAGGTTAATAGAAAAAATCGGACATATCGTGTTTATCTTGATGATCCTAGTATTGTAGTCAAGATGTTACGTCCACAAGAAATTCCTACTCTTGTATCTGAAGGATTGTATGATGTTGGTATTACTGGTAAAGATTGGGTTGGGGAAACTAATTCTGATGTTGAACCAATTCTTGATTTAGAATATGGAAAAATTAGACTTGTAATTGCTTTTCCTGATAAATATAGCTACAAAAATCTTGATGCAATGATTGCTGATTATGGAAAAAAGAAAAAAACACTTCGTATTTCTTCTGAATATTTAACAACTGCATCTAAATTCATCAAAGGTTTAAAATCATATCAAAAATATTATGGTAAAAAAGATCCACTAATTGTCACTCCTTGGATGCGATTAGGAAATAACAAAGATGTTCAAATTCATTTATCATTTGGTGCAACTGAAGCAAAACCTCCAGAGGATGTTGATGCAATTATGGATGTCACTGAAACTGGAACCACTTTAAAACAAAATAAATTAAAAATTGTTGATGAAGTTCTTACTTCTACTGCACATTTAATTGTAAATAAAAAATCATTAAAAGATCCTAAAAAACGTGAAAAGATTTTTGATATCATAACTTTGATGCGAGGTGCAGTTAATGGAAGAAAATACTTACACATTTATCTTAATGTTGAAGAAAAAAATCTGAAAAAACTTTTAGCACAGATGCCTTCCTTAAAGAGACCTACAATTAGTCCTCTTAGTGAAGATGGTTGGTTTGGCATAAACACTGTGATCAAAAAAGAGGAATTTCATAAACTTATTCCTAAATTAAGAAAAATTGCACAAGGACTTGTAGTCCATGAACCACGTCAAATATTGGAACTAGAAGAAATTAAACGCGACGAAGAAAATTGATGAAAATCCATAAAGTAACAAATATTGAACAATTTGTTGCAAAAATCCTTCCAAAACAGGCTCAAAAAAATAAATCTATTGTTGAATCTATTTTAAAAAATGTTCAAAAAAATGGTGATTCTGCAGTAAAAAAATATGAAAAAAAATTCACTGGTGCTAGTCTTTCTACTTTACGTATTTCTAAAGCAGAAATAAAAAATGCATATTCCAAAGTTTCAAAAAATGAAATTATTGCATTACGTTTAGCAAAAACTAGAGTTGAAAAAACAGAATCTATTATTAAAAATATTTTCAAGAATAAAAAAATTAATCACGATGGTATACAAATATTAAAAAAATTCATACCAATTCAAAGTACTGGATGCTATATCCCTGGTGGTTTGGCAAGATATCCAAGTTCTGTAATTATGTCTGTTGTACCTGCTAAAATTGCTGGTGTAAAACGAATAGTAGTTGTATCTCCACCAAATTCTAATGGTAAAATTGATCCATTAACAATTGTAGCTGCCGATATTTGTGGTGCTACTGAGATCTATAAAACTGGGGGCGTACAAGCAATTGGTGCATTATCTTACGGTACTAAATCCATTTCAAGAGTTGATAAAATTGTTGGACCTGGTGGTGCATTTGTTACTTTGGCAAAATCTCTAGTTAGTGATAATACTGGAATTGATATGCTTGCTGGACCTACCGAATTAGGAATTATTGCAGATAATTCTGCCAATCCTGAGTTTCTAGCACTTGATTTAATTTCTCAAGCAGAACATAGTAGTGATACCTTTTGTTATCTAATTACAAATTCAGAAAAGATTGCAAAACTTGTTAATGATATAATTTCAAAATTATTGCCAACAATTCAAAGAAGAGATTTAGTTAAATCAAGTTTATCTAAAAATGGATTTATTGCAGTATGCAAAAATAATTCTGATATGATAAATTTAGCAAATTCTCTTGCCCCTGAACACTTACAAATCATGACCAAAAATCCAAAATCAATCTCTTCAAAAATAACTACGTCTGGACTAGTTTTACTTGGTAATTATTCTCCATCCTCTGCTAGTGACTATATTTTGGGCTCAAATCACATCCTTCCTACAAATGGATTTGGAAAAATTCGTGGTTCACTATCTGTTATGGATTTTATAAAAATAAACACTGAAGTTTTAGCCTCTAAATCTTCTTTATCTAAAATTTCAAAACATCTTGATACATTAACTACATCTGAAGGATTACCAAATCACTATGAAGCAGTTAGAGGTAGGTTGTAATGAAAAAAAATTGGTTTGATTCAAAAGTTAAAGAATTTTCTTCCATTGGTGGATATCAAAAACCTCAATTAAATGAAAATTCTCTTAAATTAGATTCAAATGAAAATTATGTTCTTTCTAAACAATTTCAAAATGATATTGTATCTGCAGCTAGAAAAAATTCTGATGTTAGAGAATATCCTCTTGGTGGAGTCGAAAGATTAATTCAAACGATTTCTAAATTTATTAAAATTCCTATATCCATGATTGGTATTGGAAATGGTTCTGATCAAATTTTAGATTTAATTTTATCTAATTTTGCATCAAAACAAACTAAAGTTCTTACATCAAATCCTACTTTTGGTTTTTTTGAGGAGAGATGTAAATTATATTCAATCCCATTAATTACAATTCCATTTTCCAATGATATGAAATTAGATATTAAACAATTTATTAAAGAATCAAAAAATGCAGATATTTTATATCTTGACTCGCCAAATAATCCCACTGGATTTCAATTTTCAAAAAAAGACTTACAAAAACTAATCAAATCTTTTGATGGTTTGATAATTATTGATGAAGCTTATGGTGAATTTTCTGATTATTCTCTTTCTAGTCTTGTAAAAACACAAAGTAATCTGATTGTAGTTAGAACTTTATCAAAATCATTTGGAATGGCAGGTCTTCGTTTAGGTTATTTTGTTGCAAATAAAAAATTCACAGATGCATTTCTTAATGTTTTACAATACCCGTATCCTTTAAGCACCATTACTATTGAATCTGGAATTTTAGCCTTAGAAAAAGTCAATTTAATGGAAAATGCAATAAAAATAATTAAAATTGAAAGACAAAGAATTATTGAAACATTAAAAAAATTTGATACTTTTGAAGTCTTTGATTCCCAGGCTAATTTTGTATTATTTGACGCTCATAGCTCTTACAAACGAGTATATTCGGCACTTACAGAACAAGGAATCTCAATTAGAAAATTGGGCAAGATAGGAAATCATGAAGGATGTCTTAGGGTAACAATTGGAACAAAAGAAATGAATTCAAAATTTTTACTGGCTATTCGTGATCTATTAGGATGACTTTAAAACAGAAATCAGAAGGAATCTATCTTGATGATTCATTTGATGATGTTATGTTTGATAGCTTAATTTTTGATTGTGATGGTGTATTAATTGATATCACAAAATCATATGATCAAACAATTATTACAACTACAAAATATATTTTAGAAACTTTAGCAAAAATTACTGATTCTATTGATATAGATTTTAAAATTATTGATGGATTCAAATCCACTGGAGGTTTTAATGATGAAGTTGATTTGACTTATGCTGCAATTCTTTCAATTATTGCAGCAAAAAAATTGAAAAAAGATCAAACTGAATTTATCTTTAATGTAATAAAAAATTCTGATTCAACTGGTATAAAATCAGTTGAAAATTTTCTGAAAAAACAAATCAATATTTCTGAAATTATTGATCAATTATCTTATCCTGGTTCTCATAAAGAAAATATTTTGTATCAAACATTTGATCAATTATTTTATGGGCCTAAACTTTATTCAAAATTATTTCAAAATTCATCAAAATTTTCTGATCCTGGTTTAATTGAAAATGATGATGTGATTTTTAATGATAATTTATCTGAAAAATTACAGAAAAAATTTGGTAAACAAATTTCTATGGTGACTGGAAGGGGAAAAGAATCTGTTAGATATTCATTAAAACATCTACTAGAAAAATTTGATTTAAAAAATTCAGCATTTTTAGAGGATGAATCCAGAGATCTTGCAAAACCAAATCCTCAAGCACTGATCAATTCTATTAGTGGTATGAATAGTAAATCTTGTTTGTATGTTGGTGATTCTATGGAGGATTTTCTTATGGCTAAAAAATCTACAATTTTAGGCTATAACACTACTTTTTGTGGAATAATTGGAACTAGTAAAAATCCACAGGAAAAATTGAAATTATTTGAACAAAATGAGGCTATTCTTGTTTTAGACTCCATTGAACTACTACCAAAGGTATTAAATTTAGAATAAATCATATCATATAATCCGTGAAAAATATGGTTCAAAGAAAAGCATCAATTAATCGAAGTACTAAGGAAACTACTATTTCTGTATCTGTTAATCTTGATGGAACAGGTAATACTAGTATTAAGACTGGAATTAATTTTATTGATCACTTGATCACATCTTTTGGTAAACATGGGATGATGGATCTTAAAGTTACTGCAAAATCTAATGATGGAATTGAACATCACTTGATTGAAGATACTGCAATTACAATTGGTCAAGCAATTGATAAAGCATTAGGCTCTAGACGTGGTATAACAAGATTTAGTTATGCTTCAGTACCAATGGATGAATCTTTAGCTGAAGCATCAATTGATCTAATAAAACGACCATTTTCAAAATTGACTTTATCAATAAAACGAAGTAAGATTGAAAATGTTTCTAAAGAAGATCTAGAACATTTTTTCCAATCATTACTTCAAAATCTGAATAGCTGTATTCACCTTACTGTAAAGTATGGAGATAATGATCATCACAAAGTTGAATCTGCAATTAAATCTCTTGCAGTTGCATTTAGATCTGCATCATCATATGATAAAAAACAAAAAGGAATTCCAAGCACTAAAGGTTCAATGTAATGGTTAGTGTGGCAATTTTTGACTATGGTGCTGGAAATATTTTCAGTCTCAAAAATTCCCTTGAACAAGCAGGTGCTTCAGTAGATGTGATAACTTCTTTTGACAAACCTAATGTTTATTCTGGATTATTGTTACCTGGTGTAGGTAATTTTGATCCTGCAATTAAAAGCATAAATGAAAATTCAAAAACTAAATTTCATGATTTTGTTAAAGAGGATACTCCTGTTTTAGGCATATGTCTTGGAATGGAAATGTTTTTTGAAAAAAGTGAAGAGGGGATTGAAAAAGGATTTAATGTAATTGATGGTGAAATAGTGGTTTTGCCATCTACTATGAAAGTTCCTCACATGGGATGGAATAATTTGGAAATTAAAAAACCTGGAATTATTTTAGAAGACGTTGCAGATGATTCCTGGGTTTATTTTGTTCACTCTTATCGTGCAAAACCAACATTTGATGATGTAATTACAGCCGAATCTGATTATGGTGTTAAAGTTCCTGCAGTAGTTGAAAAAAACAATTTTTTTGGAACTCAATTTCATCCTGAAAAATCAGGAGATGTTGGAAAAATTATGATACAAAATTTTCTGAATGTGTGTAAAAAATGAAAGTAATCCCTGCAATTGATCTTATGAATGGCCAAGTAGTTAGACTCTACAAAGGTGATCCTAATCAAAAAACCATATACAGTGATGATCCAATTAGTGTTGCAAAAAAATGGGAAGATGCTGGAGCGGATATGATTCATCTTGTAGATTTAGATGCTACATTGGGATTGGGCTCTAATTTTGAATTAATTAAAAAAATTGTTTCTTCAGTATCTATTCCTATAGAAATTGCAGGTGGACTACGTTCTGAATCATTAATACTTGAAGCTCTGGATATTACTGATAGAGTTGTAATTGGAACTTTGGCATTCAAAGAACCTGAATTATTACAAAACTTACTTACTAAACTAGGACCTGAAAAAATTGTTATTTCTGTTGATCACAAAGATGGAATTATTGTAACACATGGTTGGCAAAGTACTACTGATATTTCATTAATTGATTCAATGAAGGAATTTTTACATGTTGGATTTACAGAATTTCTTTTAACCAATATTAATCGTGATGGAACTTTAGAAGGACCTGATCTAGAATTTCTTAAAGAAGCCTGTGATTTAGATAAAGCAAACGTAATTGCTAGTGGTGGAATTTCTAATATTGATGATATTCCTAAAGTGAAAGAAAAAAATGCATGGGGTGTTATTTTGGGAAAAGCACTTTATGAAAATAAAATAACTATTGAGGAGACAAAGAAATTATCATGACCTTAACTAAAAGAATTATTCCCTGTTTAGATGTAAAAAATGGTAGAGTTGTTAAAGGATTAAATTTTGAATCAATTAAGGATGCAGGAGATCCAGTAGAGTTAGCTGCTAAATATAGTAATGAGGGTGCTGATGAACTTGTATTTCTTGATATTACAGCTTCTGATGAACAACGAGAAACAATTAAAGAATTAGTTCGTA
>Ga0206683_10003000_pt1 | contig 11252 bp, 10 predicted proteins | sample M280m12015metaG_FD_155483 | JGI IMG/M metagenome (GOLD analysis project Ga0206683, IMG submission 155483) | Ammonia-oxidizing marine archaeal communities from Monterey Bay, California, United States - M2 80m 12015 | ecosystem: Environmental > Aquatic > Marine > Intertidal zone | place: USA...
CGACCAAAAAATGGTCGATGAACGCGTCACGCAATATCGCGACCAGACAAACCGTTTCCTCGCGGGCGAACTACCGGCGGAAGAATTCCAGCACCTTCGACTTCGCAACGGCCTCTACATCCAAAGACTGGCCCCCATGTTACGGATTGCGGTGCCATATGGGCTACTGTCTTCCAGACAATTACGAAAACTTGCTTATATTACTCGCCACTTTGACCGGGGGTATGCGCACCTGACGACGCGCCAGAATGTGCAACTGAACTGGCCCGTACTTGAGGAGGTTCCCGATATTCTAGAAGAACTCGCCAGCGTTGAGATGCATGCCATCCAGACCAGCGGGAACTGCATCAGGAACGTTACATCGGACCAGTATGCCGGTGTCGCACAAGACGAAATAGAAGATTCACGACCCTGGGCCGAAATTATTCGCCAGTGGTCGACGTTCCACCCCGAATTCAACTGGCTGCCACGCAAATTCAAAATCGCAGTCACCAGTGCGACGCAGGACCGTGCAGCAGTGCAGGTACATGACATCGGCGTCAGGATATTCAACAACGATGGTGTCACCAGCTTTGAAATCCTGGCCGGTGGTGGCCTTGGCCGCACTCCTGTGATCGCACCGGTGATTAGGCAGAACCTGGAACCCAGGCATCTACTGACCTACCTTGAAGCAATCCTGCGCGTCTACAATCGGTACGGACGGCGAGACAACAAATACAAAGCTCGAATCAAGATCCTGGTCCGGGCCATGACCCCGGAAGCCTTCGCAGAAAAGGTTGATGCTGAGTGGCAGACGCTTAAAGATGGCACCGGCACGCTGACTAACGCTGAAGTCTCAAGGGTCAAAGGGCATTTCACTATCCCACCCTACGAAACTCTGGACGACCACGTTCCAGAGATCGATGATCGCATCGCGGACAACTCCGGCTTCAGCAACTGGCTAAAGCAAAACGTGAAACCCCACAAACAGGCAGGTTACTCCATCGTCAATCTGGCGCTGAAGCAAACTGGTATTCCACCAGGAGATGTCACGGACAAACAACTGGAAACAGTGGCGAATCTCGCCGACGAATTCAGTTTCGGTGAAGCTAGAGTGACTCACGAACAAAACCTGACGCTCGCAGATGTCCCGAAAAAATCACTTTTCAGTCTTTGGCAGGCATTGGTCAGCGCCGAACTTGCCACACCAAACCTGGGCTTGCTCACCGACATTATCTGCTGCCCGGGTGGCGATTACTGCTCTCTGGCGAACGCGAAATCGATTCCAGTGGCAGAGGCAATACAACGCCAGTTTGATGACCTGGACTACCTTCACGATCTCGGCAAGATGGATCTCAACATTTCAGGTTGCATGAATGCCTGTGGTCACCATCATGTTGGCAACATAGGCATTCTGGGCGTCGATAAGAAAGGCGCGGAGTTTTACCAGGTGTCAATCGGCGGGTCCGGTTATGAAGACGCCAGCCTCGCTAAAATTCTGGGCCCGTCATTTGCCCGGGATGAAATCCCGTCTGTCATCCAGAAGCTGGTGAACGTACATCTGGATAAACGGGAAGGCACTGAGCGTTTCCTGGACACCTATCGCCGGGTAGGCATAGATCCATACAAACAAGCGGTATACACCTCATGAGCCAATTAATTATTGATCTGGGAATCACAACTGACGTCCAAGGGCCTCTCGCTACGCTTGCGGAATTCCTGGCGGCAGACCAGAAACCCACAGCAGTGTTTATAGATTCTGATGAAGATATTGAAAGCATTAAAGAATTTGCGGCAACCCTTTCCGTCATTGCTCTTAACTTCCCCGCATTTTCGGACGGCCGATCCTATTCTTCTGCCAATCTCTTAAGACGAGAGTATGGATACAAAGCTGAACTGCGCGCTGTGGGAGATATCCGCATTGACCAACTGGAACAGATGGTCCGATGCGGCTTTAATGCGTTCCAATTGGCTGACGAGCAGAATGTTGAGCAGGGTCTTGAAAAATTGCAAGGGTTCTCTTTCAGCTACCAACCAGCCTTCAACCGCGAACCACTATTCAGGGCGCGTGCCAGCTAACGTTTTGGATCGGGGCGTGTTTCCCTTAATATCAGTGCACATTCCTGCCACGAGCAACCATGGGTTCTGACCCTTTTGTGTTTTCATTTTTCCTGATCTTTGCCTGTGCAGGGATCCTTGCAACGCTGGCACTATTTACGCGCCAGCCGCTTATCGTCATGTACATCGTCACCGGGATGATTCTTGGTCCATCCGGCACGGCACTTATTGATAACCCAGAGCTCATTAGCAGCATCGCAAAGTTCGGAATTATTTTCCTACTGTTCTTGCTCGGTCTCGATATGCAGCCCGCGAAGTTAATCAAGACCCTACGTAGCGCAATGCTGGTGGGTGTTGGCAGTTCTTTGGTCTTTTTTGCAGTGGGTTTTTCGATCGCATCAGCCTTCGGCTACTCCATGACTGAAACAATCATCATCGGCATTGCCATGATGTTCAGTAGTACTATTATCGGAATCAAATTACTGCCGACAACGGTGCTGCATCATCGCCACACCGGTGAACTGATGATCAGCCTACTGCTGATCCAGGATCTAATAGCAATCATCGTATTACTGGTGATTGCCGGAGGATTGATGGAATTTGATGGTGTGGCCAAAATCGCGAGCGTTTTAGTCAGCCTGCCCCTGCTGGTCCTGTTTTCATGGCTGTTCGTAAAGTATGTCCTTCTACCATTGCTGGAAAAGTTCGACGCCTTCCATGAATATATTTTTCTGGTTGCGATTGCCTGGTGTTTGGGGCTGGCCGAACTCTCTGAACTGGCTGGCCTGTCACTTGAAATTGGTGCCTTCATCGCTGGCGTGACTATTGCCACAAGCCCTATCGCTCTCTACATTGCCGAGCACCTGAAACCACTTCGGGACTTTTTCCTCGTGTTATTTTTCTTCTCGATGGGCGCAGGGTTCCATATGGATCTTCTAGCTGAAGTCATCCTACCCGCTGTTATCATCGCCACCGTCATACTCGCATTGAAGCCCGTCACCTTCAAATTCATGTTAAGACGGATGAGTGAAACAAGCGCGTTGGGTTGGGAAACAGGATTCCGGCTTGGCCAGATCAGTGAATTTTCACTGCTGATTGCGTTTGTCGCGACGGCACAAAACCTGATCAGCCAGGAAGCCTCTCACCTGATACAGGCTACTGCTATCCTGACTTTTTTGGCGTCTTCATACCTGGTGGTGTTTAGATACCCCACGCCTATTGCTGTCAACGATCGACTGCGCAGGGACTAACCAAGCGCCTCATGTTTGACCAGCGTACGACCAGCCACTCCCCCGGCAAAAATCTTGTCAATTTCACCGGACAGTTGGTTCAGGCTAATTTCAACGACCATGTCCTCCAGGGAAGACAACTTCCAATCAGCTCCAAGCATGTTCCAGACGCGGGTTTTTTCCTCGATCGGCAGCGACACGCTGTCGATACCCAAAATGTTCACATTGCGCAAAATAAAAGGCAGCACCGTGGTGGTGAAAGCAGGCGAGGCAACCAAGCCGCAAATCGCGACACTACCGCCGTAACTTAAACCCTTAATCACGTTAGTCAGTATCTCGCCACCAACGGTATCAATACCGTGCGCGTATTTCATTGCATCCATGGGGCGGGGGTTTTGCTCAGACAGTGACTGGCGATCTATCACTTCCTTTGCACCCAGGCCTTTAAGGTAATCTGCCTTATCCGCCTTGCCACTGCTAGCGATAACATCGAACCCCTCTTTAGCCAGCAGAGCGACAGCAACCGATCCAACACCACCGGTTGCACCCGTTACCACCACTGGGCCATCAGAAGGCTTAGCGCCCATCTTAAGGAGTTTGTCGTAGCACAGCGCCGCCGTCAGGCCGGCCGTGCCAATAATCATACTTTCACGCGCTGTCATTCCAGCAGGCAAAGGCGTAATCCAGCTGGCAGGAACACGAATGAGCTGCCCATACCCGCCCGGGGTGTTCATCCCCAGGTCAAACCCAATAGCAACAACATCATCGCCCGGTTTAAACAAAGGTGAATTCGATTCGACAACCTGGCCTGCGGCATCTATACCGGGCGTATGAGGATAACTTTTCGTCACGCCGGGCAATCCCTTCGAGGAAAGCGCGTCCTTATAGTTTAGCGATGAGTAATGCACGTTAATGAGCACATTCCCATCAGGCAGGTCATCAGTTGTTCGCTCGATGATCTGGTGTGTTACACCGTCCTCGGTCTTCTCTACCCAAAAGGCACTAAAACTGGTCAATATCGTCTCCGGACTTATTGTATAAACTGGTTAGGCAAGGTCTGCTGCAGCATTGTCTGCCGTGATAAAGTATCACCCATCCAGAAACGGGTGACTCGCTCAAAAAGCTTGTCCATTTTGTTCTTGTGCACTACGTACTTCACCAGGAACACATCCCTGTCAGCACAGCTATCAACAATGTATTCGTCGCTTGTTTTCAACTCATCAACAAGGTCACGCTCCAGGGCTCTTTTCCCAAACCACGCTTCGCCCGTTGCCACCTTTTCTATATCGACCTGCGGCCTGTTGTCGGACACAAAATCCTTAAACAGCTCATGAACATCTTCAAGATCATCGACAAATTTTTCACGGGCTTTATCGGTATTTTCACCAAACAGTGTCAACGTTCTTTTGTATTCACCCGCTGTAAGGATTTCAACATCGATGTCGTTTTTCTTCAGAATACGATGAAAGTTAGGGATCTGCGCAACCACACCAATCGAGCCTAACAGGGAGAAAGGTGCGGCAATGATTTTGCTAGCGATACAAGCCATCATGTATCCGCCGCTGGCCGCCACTTTGTCTACTGAGATGGTCAGAGGAACAGACTTGTTTCTGATTCTCTGGAGCTGTGACGCCGCGAGTCCGTAGCCATGGACCACGCCACCAGGACTTTCGAGACGAACCAGCACTTCATCCTGCTCCTCTGCAACTGACAGGATCGCGGTTATTTCTTCCCTGAGGTTAACGACCTCAGATGCCTGGACGTCGCCGACAAAGTCTACGACAAACATTCGGGGCCTAGGCCCTTCACCCTGCTTCAGATCTTTCTTCTGTGTTTTATGCTTCTCTTTTGCTTTCTTCTTTTCTTCCTTTGTATCCTTCTTCAGCAGTTCAGGGTTCAACACAATCGATTTCAGGCTATGGGTAATCCCTTCCAAAGTATCATTGAGGTTTTTAACTTCAATACGCCCAACATCCGGATTTTTTTGTCTCTGGGTCGAGCCAAAGATAACGACAATAACAACCAGAATCGACACCAATACCGTCACTGATTTTGCTAGAAACAAGCCATATTCGATCAAAAACTCCAATTAAAAAACTCCCGAATTATAAGACTGCACATGCTACCACAATCCCCTTATAGGCAGGCCGGTAACGACCCCAGGGATGTATACTTCGGGTATGCGTAGATCAATACACCCGAGTTTGCTGGCGATCCTTATTTTCGTGATTACGCTGGGTACCTACGCTGCGACTATGCCAATGTCTATCACCCTGGAAGATGCCGGTCTTTTCCAGATGGTTTGTTACCACGACGGCCTTGCACACCCTCCCGGGTATCCGCTTTTCACCCTCATCTGCAGTACATTGGTTATCTCTCCTGAGATCATGAATGGGAACCTGGTTTCTGCGCTATTTGGGTCACTTACTTCGGTCGTATTCTTCTTCCTGTTACTGTCTGTAACTCGCAGTAGGATATTCGCAACAAGTGCCGCGCTGGCCTACGCCTTCAGCGCGACATTTTGGGCTCAATCGATCATTGTTGAAGTTTATAGCCTGGCCGCGCTTCTGTTGTTTCTGTGCTGGTATACGCTGGACAGGTTTGTGCAGCACAAGCGGGAGGTTGACTGGTTCCTGGCTTGCCTGATTTTTGGACTGGCACTGTCTAATCACTGGCCACTAACTATGCTCTCGGCACTAGCCCTGTTTGCGGTTGTTTGGCCGGAGATCAAAACCTTGCTGTTTAAGCTCACCACTCCAAGATTTTTTCTGCTGACATTCCTGTCAGTCGCTTTGGGGTTGACCCCCTACCTTTATCTTTTCACACGACCAGATGACGTATTTGGCGTTTTCGGTCCGATTAACGGCTTTAGCGAATTTGTCGACTATGTTTCGCGCCGTTCATACGAAGACGACAAAGCCAGCGCCACAATGACAGACAAACTGGCCTTTCTCAGCTGGTTGCCGCTGGAAACCAGCCGTCAACTCGGTTTCCCTCTCACGATGCTTGCTGCGATTGGGGTCTACTACAGCTTCACAAAGGGGCCCCGTCACCGAGCGATTGCATTTGTATTGAACTACCTGGGCGGCACCGTCTTGTTAACTCTACTACTTGGGTTTACCTTTGACCGCAATGGTCAGGCTATTTTTTTACCCTATCCCATCATAGCTTACGGTAGCCTTGCTACCTGGTTGGGTTACGGCATGCTTGCCGTCTCGACATTACACTCTTCACTGGAGAACAGGATCACACGGGGTATCCTGGGATTATCTGTTGTCCTGGCGCTGGTCTTCACTAACCTGCCTTCCAATAACCGCAGCGGGGACTCGTGGGTGGAAGACTACTTCAGGTTAATCCTGGCCTCCCTTCCCGAGGATGCCGTTTTGTTTGTTAACGGTGACCTGCTGTCTTTTCCGGTTGGATACCTCCACTACGTGAAGGGCCTGCGGCCAGATATTAGCATCTACAACTGGAACAGCCTGACGTTCCCCAATCGGTTGACTCCTGTCACTGCATCCAAGCAGGAACGGGAAGAGACACTGATTCAATTCATTAAGAAAGATCCAAGACCTGTCTTCACCATAGTACCCACGATTTCACCGGTAAGCAGCTACGGCCTCTACGACCAATTCCAACTACCTGGCATGGACAACGCTTACCTGTTACCAGAGGCAGAAGCATTCCTTGATACATTATCTGACATGTATGACGAAGGGCGCATTTTTCGCCAGCAGGAACTTGAACTGGCCGAGTTCATTTTCGCCGGTTTCGCGAAGCTTTACATCAGACACCAGAAGCAGGAACTTACCACCCTGAATACCAGCCAACGAAAGAGATTCAATCGCCTGCTAGGCTCTTTTTCGGGGAAGATGATGCTGATCGAGGATGAACTGGGTCGTACGGACAGGACTCCTAACAAGGCATTGCTCAGGGAGGTCGCTACTGAAGCCGGCCTCCAGATGCCCACGCACATTATAAAAAAACAGCAGGCGCGTTACTTCTACTATTCTGCCAGGATACACCTCCTTGATCCGCCGGAGACCGAAAAAGCATTGCGACAACTCGGGCAGTCAATCAATCGCTTCCCGGCAGCTGCCAACCAGGCACACTGCTTGAGGGACAACCTGCTGGGTATGCAAAGCATCAATGGATGCGATTCATTCACACGGTAGGTAAACTGCCGTCCTACCATTTACATCCAACAGGTATCCCGACTGTGCTATCGGAACTGCTGACAGAAAAACAAAAGGCGCTTGAGCCTCATTTCAAACCTGGTTTACTCCAGCGAAACTCGACGATTTTCCAGTTCAGGTTTGCCGAGGACGAAGATTTCTTTCTTTCTGTATCGCAAGACTCATTCATCTTTAATGAGGGTAGCGCAACCGACCCGACGCTCACGTTGTATCTGGACCATCATGAAACCTGCTGGCAACTGCTAATGGGAACGCGCGATGGGATGGAGGCATTTATGAATGGACAATATAGAGCAGACGGTAACATCGTGCTGAGTCAACTGTTGCTCTACCTGTTCAAGAGCGCTGATCCGACCGTCGTCTTCAAGGTTCAGGACTGACCCCACATTCCATCAGACGGGAATGCCACGCTGCGACAAATACTCATCGATTAGCCATCGACTGATGGCGAACTTTCCTGGAATCAGAGGGAGGTCAGTGCAGGGAAACCAATCTGCTTCCGCTATCTCATCCTCCTGCAAAACAATGTCGCCCGATTGATACTCCGCGTGAAACCCGAGCATCAGCGAATTAGGGAATGGCCACGGCTGGCTACCGCGGTAGCTGAGGTTACTGACGTTTACTCCAACTTCTTCTTTCACCTCCCTAATGACCGTTTCTTCGATCGATTCGCCTGGCTCGACAAACCCGGCCAGCGTGCTGAACAGTCCTTCGGGGAACATATGGTTACGCCCAAGAAGGACTTCGCCACCTTTATGCACAAGCACGATAATGGATGGAGATAGCCTTGGGTAAAAATTCAATTTACACCCGGCACACACAGTGGAACGATCGCTTTGACACTCTGTGGTGGCCTCACCGCAACGACCGCAGAATTGATGGCTGCGATACCAGTCGCAAATTTGCAACGCCCTACCTGCCAAATTAAACAGCGTCCTGTCTATATTCTGAATATTTATACGAAGGTTAGAGAACTCTGCTGTGCCCGACCCTGCGGCCTCCACGGCAAAGCATTGCTTCCCCCCCAGCATTCCCATGTAATGCTCATGAACTCCCTCGAACTGACCAAGCTCTTCGTGAGTCGCGGGACGCCATGCTTCGTTTTCATCAACAAGCTGCAAGATGTTGGCGTTGTGGCAAACAAAATAACTCGCCTCGCCTTGCCCTGCTGCCTTGGTCCCAGGTAAAAATCTGAGGTCAGGCTCAGGCCAATAGAACCCAGTCATCCTGTCTCTCCAGTAATGTTACTGCGCCAGACTGCACCCGCTTCGCCTTTTTCATCCAGATGATCCAGCTTATTTTCGTGAGCACTCAGCTCCTCTTCATCTGCCTTGATAACTTTAAGGCGAGGCCTGTCTGCATCTAATTCAACACGAGTATTCAAGCCCTTCTGATTATTTAGCTCTTCTCCCAGGCCCAGTGTTACCTGACCACCCGTTAAGAGCAGATACACATCTGCCAGAATTTCTGCATCCAGCAAAGCCCCGTGAAGTTGCCGCTGTGAATTGTCGACGCTATATCGTTTGCAAAGCGCATCAAGGTTGTTTTTCTGACCCGGATGTTTATTTCTCGCCAACGCCAGGCTATCTATCACGCTACAGTAGTCCGTTAGCTTACCCAGTGAAGGGTCAAGCAAGCGCATCTCACGATTCAAGAATCCGATATCAAATGCAGAGTTATGGATAATGAGTTCGCTGCCATCGACAAACTGTAGGAAGTTTTCCCATACATCGGCAAAGAGGGGTTTGTCGGCAAGGAACTGGCTGGTTATACCGTGTACTTCGAGCGCACCATCATCGCTTTCCCGCTCCGGGTTGATGTACTGGTGAAAATGCCTGCGAGTTAACTTCCTTCCAACGATTTCCACACACCCAATTTCCAGTATTCGATGACCTGCCTCAATTTCCAGTCCTGTTGTTTCAGTATCCAGTACTACCTGTCGCATCTGCCCTCTCCTATAGAACCTCTGATTAAGAGGATATTTTTGTCAGGGCATTTTGTTAGGGCAGGAAGAGGCGCGCGAAAGAAATTTGTTAACATGTTGTAAGTTAACAAATTCCTGAGTACGCGTCTGACGCCGTACTGGCGAAAATAGACCTTAATCAGAGGCTCCCTAGCTCATCAATGCCGCGATTGGCCAGGGCATCTGCCCGCTCATTTTCAAGATGACCGCTATGACCCTTTACCCAGCGCCACTCAATATTGTGCGTTTCACACAGTTCATCCAGCCGTTCCCACAAATCCCTATTCTTGACCGGTTGCCTACTGGCATTCTGCCAGCCTTTCGCTTTCCAGCCTTTAATCCACTCGGTGATTCCCTTGCGCACATATTGGGAATCGGTTGTCAGCACAATGCTTGAAGCCCTGTTTAGCGCTTCGAGCCCACGAATAGCAGAAGTGAGCTCCATCCTGTTATTGGTTGTATCAGGCTCACCACCCCAGAGTTCCTTCTCGGTTTTTCCTGAACGAAGGAGCACACCCCAACCGCCCGGACCTGGATTACCCCGACATGCGCCATCAGTAAACATTTGAACTTCCCGGTTAATCATCGTTCATGCTGACCAGAATCATGTTCCACCTTCGTCAGCCCATCGTGTTTCACGGAGCGCACCGCACTCAACCGGCCAAATGCCTGATGCCGGCTCCAGACAGGCTTGATGGAATGAACGGCACCCACGTGTTTCCGGGCGACAATCACGTAAACTGATCCAATAGGCAGGTTAAGGGTTCGGCTCACCCCATGGGAATAGTCGTTAACATCACCAAGATACTGGCTTACAGGGGGACCATAGATCGAGTACTGCGCTCTGTCGATTTTAAAGTCCAGCAGGTTAAGCCAGTCCATTAATCGCCCAGGTCTAATGAACGCTCCATTCCAGGGGGCAATACTTTTGTAGCGTGTGGAGCGCACAATCGTTCGCCAGGCTCCCCACAGACTCATTGGATTGAATCCAACGATCACGATATGACCCATCGGAAGAGTAGCCCTGGCCAGTTCTCGCAAGATTTTTTGCGGCGATTCCGAGAAATCAAGAAGGTGATGCAAAAGCGCGACATCGATACTGTCATTGGCGAACGGAAGCTGGGTAGGATTTGAGACCAGGCCCGCTTTTGTCGTATCCAGATTGATAACGATCTTGTTTTGGATCGGACTGGCATCATGCAGCACACTGTCCTGAACGCTAAACTGTGCAAGGTGGTAGCCAAAGAGCCCAGGTAATAGTTGCTCGAGCATCGCCAATTCGGTCTTCAGCACGTGTCTGCCTAAATCTGAGGCAAACCACGACCGAATACCATCAAGTACCGGTTGCGAAGCGCTTGTCAGGGCCGAAAAATTATTGCGCATATCAGAGTGTTCAATAGGTGCTTAATTATTATAATGGAAGATTGATGTCTTACTACATGGAAGTTCAGAGGTCGCCTGGTTCCGAGACCGCCAATCTGTGCTGCCCGCACATTATGCCTAGAGTTAAGTCCTATATGTCCCTATCCCACCCATTTACCTCACTGGTACTGTTTTGTTTGCTGGCCGGTTGCGCAATCAAGGAAGGCCCCAATTCCGCCCAGACCTCGGATCTCTTATTTGATCAAGAGCCCTCAGCGGCCCTTAACCAAGAGCCCTCAGCGGCCTTAAATAAAGAGCCCTCAGCGGCCCTTAACCAAGAACCCTCAGCCCAGGATTTAACCGCGGCACAGACAGACTTATGGCAACGAATGCGCGACGGATTTCGGTTATCACATGATACGGATAGAAAACGGGTCATGGTTGAACTGAAATGGTACGTAAATCATC
>Ga0206683_10003003_pt1 | contig 11244 bp, 9 predicted proteins | sample M280m12015metaG_FD_155483 | JGI IMG/M metagenome (GOLD analysis project Ga0206683, IMG submission 155483) | Ammonia-oxidizing marine archaeal communities from Monterey Bay, California, United States - M2 80m 12015 | ecosystem: Environmental > Aquatic > Marine > Intertidal zone | place: USA...
TCAGATGGTCTTAAATCTTTTGATTATGGTTCACTTGTAATACCTGTTTCTATTCAAAAAATTAAACCTGCCGAATTATTTCAGAAATTAAAAAATGTTCAGCAACAGTTTAATGTAAGTATTTACTCAACTTCATCAGGCTTAAGTTCAGCAGGAATTGATTTGGGAAGTAGGTATGTTTCACCACTTAAAAAACAAAAAGCAATGATGTTAGTAGGGTCAGGAACTAGGTCTTATGAAGCAGGCGAAGTATGGCATTTGTTAGATAAAAGAGTAGGAATGCCTATCTCTAAAATTCCAATAAGAAATTTTGATAGAATTTCATTAGATAAATATACAACTATGATAATTGTATCAGGAAGTTATGACTTTGATGATGATCAAATTAAGAAAATAAAAGATTGGGCTAGTAATGGTAATACTATCATCTCAATAGGATCAGGTTCAAAATTTCTTATTGATAATAAAATTGTAAATGAAAAGTTACACAAACCTGATGATAATGATGAAAAGAATGACTATGAGCCATACGTTGATGCTCAAGATAATAGAGGAAAACAGCAAATTGGGGGTGTAATTTTAAACGCTCAAGTTGATTTAACTCACCCTCTTGGATTTGGATATGAAGACCCTATAGTGCCTGTTTATAAAAATAATACTGTTTGGTTAAGTCCATCAAAAAATGAGTACTCATCAGTTGTAAGGTATACTGATAATCCTCTGATTGATGGATTTCTAACTGATAATAATTCTGAAAAAGTGAATTCTACTGTTTCTTTATTAGTTTCAAAAATTGGAAATGGTAGAGCAATTATGTTTGCAGATAACCCGAACTTTAGAGGATCCTGGTATGGTACTAATAGATTATTTTTAAACGCTATCTTGCTTGGAGATAAGATTAGAGTTCCTTAATGAAGTGGATTAAAGATGTTGGTCCTGGAGTTTTAATTGCAGCAGCTTTTATTGGTCCTGGAACAGTTACTCTATGTTCAATTGCTGGAGCCTCTTTTGGTTACTCTCTTCTTTGGGCTCTTTTACTTTCAATAATTGCTACAATAGTCCTTCAGGAAATGGCTCTTAGGATTGGACTTATTACCAATAAGGGTCTGGCTGAGGTAATACGAGTTTCAATAAAAAATAAATTCGTTAACAGATCTTTAATACTGTTAATATTATGTTCAATTTTAGTTGGAAATGCAGCATATGAAGCTGGAAACATCACTGGAGCCTCTTTAGGGATTATAGCAATTATTAATAGTGAGACATTAAACTATATCCCTCTGCTAATTGGGTTTATTGCTTTTATAATTCTATATATAGGTGATTATAAGATTCTTGAAAGATCATTAATTTTTCTTGTTATTGTAATGAGTGTTTCTTTTTTGATAACTGCTATAATGACTAAACCTGATCTTCCCAGCTTATTGAATGGTTTATTTATACCAAAAATTAATTCAGAAAGCTTAATAGTTGTTCTTGGTTTAATAGGGACTACAGTTGTTCCTTATAATCTTTTCCTTCATTCATCATTAGTTAAAGAAAAATGGAATGATATATCTAAGTTAAAAATAGCTAGAGTAGAAAGTTTTATATCTATAGTTATTGGAGGTATTGTCTCAATGGCAATAATTATTACTGCAGCTTCAGTTAGTAATGATAATGTAAAAAGTGTAATGGACTTAGCTAAAGGATTAGAACCTTTATATGGGAAATTTGCAATTTACTTTTTAGGAATTGGACTATTTGCATCAGGAATTACTTCATCTATAACTGCTCCTCTTGCTGCTGCATATGTTGCGAAAAGTTGCTTTGGATGGACTGGATCTCTTAAAAGTTTTAAATTTAGATTAGTCTGGTTTTTTATTCTATTAATTGGAGTAGTTGTTTCACTACTAAAATTAAATCCAATTGAAGTAATCAAATTTGCACAATTTTCAAATAGCCTGCTATTGCCTATAATGGCAATTCTCTTATTTTGGCTGATAAATAATAAGTCTATTTTTCAAAATAGTTATAGCTATAAATTGCAAAATATTCTTGTTACTGTAATAATTATAATAGCTATTATTCTTGGAGTAAAGGGAATAATGAATCTGATATAATGATAAATATTAATTGTGATTTAGGAGAAGGACTTAATAATGAGGATATAATAATGCCTTTAATTAAATCCTGCAATATAGCTTGTGGAGGTCACTCTGGAGATATTAATTCAATGCAAAAATGTATTGAATCATCAATAATCAATAATGTTGAAATTGGAGCTCACCCTTCATATCCTGACAAAGAAAATTTTGGAAGAGCTCATTTAAATATTTCAGCATTGGATCTGAAAGAGAGTATCCTTAATCAAATAGAGAATTTAATTTCAATTGCTAAAAAGCATAACACAGACTTAACTCATATTAAAGCACACGGAGCTTTATATAATGAAATGATAAAGGATTTCAATTTATCAAACATATACCTTGACATAATAGATATATATAAAGATAAGTACTATCTATATCTTCCATATAAATCTGAAATTGAAAAAATTGCAGTAGATAGAGGCTTTAAAATAAAGTATGAGGTATTTGGTGATAGAAATTATAATGATGATTTAACTCTAGTATCAAGAAAGGAAAAAAAAGCTCTCATAACTAGTCCCAAGAAAGTTATTAATCATATTAGTCAAATTTTCTATAATAATTATGTTGTTTCAGTTAATGGAAATAAACATCATATAAAGGCTGATACTTATTGTATACATTCTGATACTGAAAATGCAGAAAATATTTTAAAATCAATTAAAGAGCATTTTTTAAATGAAAAGAAATAATATTTTTTTTAAAGTATTTAATGAAGAATCAATTCTAATTCAGTGGAATGATAAAGTAGATATTAACCTTATTGATTCAATTATATCTTACAAAAATTTAATTGAGCAAGAACTCTCAGAAATATTAATTGAATGTGTTCAATCAATTAATTCAATGATGGTTATATATAATTCAAATAAAATTAATTCTGAAGATTTGATTAACACTCTTGAAAACCTTTATTCTCTTGACTTAAAAGTTGGTGAAACAGAGAAAAAGATATGGAAAATTCCAGTCTGTTATGATCTAAGTTTTGGTATTGATTTAGAAGATTTATCAACTTCTAATAGTATTTCTATAGATGAAATAATAAAATTACATAATTCACTAACCTACAATGTTCTTTCAATGGGTTTTCTACCTGGATTTCTCTATTTAGGAATGAATGATAAGAAGTTATATTGTGAGAGAAAGGATAAGCCAAAACTTAATATTAAATCTGGTTCAGTTGGTATTGCAAGAGATCAAACAGGTATATATCCTCAGGATAGTCCTGGAGGATGGAGAATTATAGGTCGTTCCCCAATTAGTTTTTTTAATGTAGATGATAAATCACCATGTTTTGCAAAACCTGGAGATAAAATTAAATTTCAAAATATTTCTTTGTCAGAGTTTAATCAAATTGAAATAAACAAGAGTTCTTATAAAATTAAATATGAGGTAATATGATAAAAGTTATTAAAGAGGGTCTATTTTCAACAATTCAAGATAGTGGAAGATTTGGTTATAAAAACATCGGAATTCCAGTTTCAGGTGCTATGGATCAAGCTAGTGCTAAATTAGCAAACTTGCTTTTAGGAAATGATGAGAGATCAGCTGTTTTGGAAATGACGTTACTTGGACCAACATTAGAATTTATGAATGATACATATATTTCAATTACAGGTGCTGATATGAATCCAGTTTTAAATAAACAAAAGATACTGTTGAATAAAACATTACTTATTAATAAGGGAGATATATTGTGTCTATCTCATTCAACAAATGGAATGAGGTCTTACCTAGGGGTTAAAGGAGGCTTTAATTCAGAAACAAAACTAGGTAGTAAGAGCTTTTATAGGGGAATTACAAAAAGAGAAAAACTGATAAAAAATGATAAAATAAAGTTTGATCAAGCAATTAGTTCTCCAAAAACAGTGAATAAAAATATAAATGATTTTAAAATAAATAGAAAAGGTGATATAAAAGTATTTAAAGGTCCTGAGTTTGATTTATTAGATACTTACTCAAAGGATATCATCTTTAATACTGATTTTACAATTGGAATTAATAATCGAATGGGATATAATCTAGTTGAACCAATAAAGAATTCAATATCCTCTATTATCTCATCGCCTGTAATGCCAGGAACTGTTCAATTAACACCATCAGGTAAAATAATAATTCTTTGTCGAGATTGTCAAACAACAGGGGGATACCCTAGAATATTACAATTAGACAAGAATTCTATAAACTGCTTATCTCAGAAAACAATTGGAGAGATTATTAATTTTAAACTAGTTTAGTAAATACTTACTACAATTAGGGTAAGGTATTGTCGATCTCTTATATTTTTAGCTATTTTTCTTTTAACAGTTCTATATTTTTTTTGAAGAACTGATATTTTTTCAAGTCCTTGAAGTTGTTCGTATTTTTTATCACTTAATTTTTTAGATACTATAATATCATCATAGATACTTTTATATTGATCAAGAGAAACTTCAATATCAGATATTTCATTATTTAGTTTACCCCATTCAGCTAAAAGCTTTTTTCTCTTTATTATCGCTTTTTGAATACTGTCAATCCTAACATCTGTAATCGTACTAATTAATCTAGTAATATTTAATTCTGAATAGGCTGCCCCATCTAACATAAATGAATTGTACTTGTTATTTTGAGGTAGCTTTTTTAATTTAAGATAGATTTCAACTTTTCCCTTATGGTTAAAGCGAAATACTTTTTTTGTATAAAATTCTTCTAGGTCTATAGAAATATATAAATCTCTTAAATAATACTGGGATTGCAATAGATCTTTAATAAATTTATTTCTCTCCCTGAAAGTATATTGAGTTCCAAAAAGAAAAAGGGTAGGTAAAGCTTTAGTTCCAACATCAACATTTTTAAGATCTATTTTTGTTCCTTTTACATTCTCATCAGTTTGAGCATTAGAAAAACTCAAGTTAAAAAGAATAACTATTATGATGTACCTATATAATCTCATAACTAAATATAAAAACCCTAACATGGGATAGGGTTTTTTGCGGAGAAAGAGGGATTCGAACCCCCGGAGGTATGACCCTCAACAGTTTTCAAGACTGCCGCATTCGACCACTCTGCCATTTCTCCAAATCAAGTGCAAATATACATTGATTTATATGATAAAAAAATAGTTATACTATCACCAACTTTCAAAAAAGAATTATATTGCTTTACTATTATGTTATTAGATATAAATTCAATTTTAATTCTTGTTGGAATTGGACTATTTGCAGGAGTAGTTAACACTCTTGCAGGGGGAGGTTCTTTAGTTACATTACCAGTTTTGATTTTATTTTTAGGCCTTGATGAGGCTACAGCAAATGGAACTAATAGATTAATGGTTATTGTAGCTGCTATTGTTGCAAGTTATGGTTATAAAAGTAAAGGAGTTAGCACTCATCCATATGGTTTATATTTTGGAATTGCAGCTACTTTTGGAGCTGTAATTGGAGCAAAAATAGCAATTGATATTGATGGTGATACATTTAAAAGATTCCTGGCAATTATAATGATAACTGTTGGTTTAATTATAGTATTTAGATCGAAATCAATAGCATCTCTTGATTTACCTGAAAGACTATCTGGTAAATATTTAGTAGCAGCATTAATAGGTTTCTTTTTTATAGGAATTTATGGTGGATTTCTTCAGGCTGGAGTTGGAATTATTATTATGCTTCTTCTTACTCAAGTTAGTAGATTGAGTTTAGTTAGGACAAATTCAGTAAAGGCATTCTCAGTTTTTTTCTATTCTATAGCTGCTGTATTAATTTTTGCTTTAGATGGAAAAATTATATGGATGGTTGGCCTCTGGATGGTATTAGGATCAATTGTAGGTGCATGGCTTTCAAGTAGATGGTCTGTTGATAAGGGTGACAAAGTAATAAGAATTACACTTTTGATTATGGTTACATATATGGCTGTAAAGTTGTGGTTAGATTCATTTAATACTTAATATATTCATCTATACTCAAACCATAACCAGATAATCCTACTCTGGGTTTTTTTCCTGAGTTACTTAATATTTTAATTTTTGAAATACCTATATCATGAATTATTTGTGCTCCTATTCCAAAGTCTTTAAAGTCTTCCTTTTGATTTATTGAATTATTGATTTTTAATTTATTATTTGAATCTTTTAATTTGTTAATTCTTTCAAGAATATTCTCAGGTTCTAGGTTTTGATTAATAAAAATGATAGCACCTTTACCAGTATTATTTATTTTTTTAAAAATTTTAGAATAGTTTTTTTCATTATTTCCAGCAAGAATTTTTAAAATATCATTTTCTACAACTGAAGAGTTTATTCTAGTTAAAACTGCTTCATCATGTTCCCATTCTCCAAGAGTTAATGCAAGGTGAATTTGATTATTATTTGTTTGTCTGTATCCTCTTAATCTATAACCTCCATATTCGGTAGAAATATTTTCATCAAATATTAAAGAGATTAAACTATCATTTTCCATTCTATATCCTATTAAATCTTCAATGGAGACTATTTTTAGTTTAAATTTTTCAGCTATCCTAATAAGCTCTGGTAATCTTGACATTGATCCATCATCACTCATAATCTCACATAAAACAGCAGCAGATTTCAAACCAGCAAGTCTTGAAAAATCAATAGATGCTTCAGTATGACCTGTTCTTCTTAAAACCCCACCTTCTTTTCCAATTAAAGGAAAAATATGACCGGGCCTTGTCAAGTCTCTAGGTTTAGTTTTATCATCTACTAAAGCTTGAACTGTTTTTGCTCTATCAGATGCAGAAATTCCAGATGTCACGCCATTTCCTTTTAAATCAACGGAGACAGTGAATGCAGTTTCAAATGGGTCAGTATTATTGGGAACCATTTTTTTTAATTCAAGCTTATTACATAGATTTTCAGACATAGGGACACAAATTAATCCTCTACCATATTTGGCCATAAAATTTATTATTGAGGAATTTATCATTTCAGCTGCAGCAATAAAATCACCCTCATTTTCTCTATTTTCATCATCTACAACAATAATAATTTCTCCATTTTTTATTGCCTCAATTGCATCTTCAATTTTATTTAATTTTATATCTGTCATTTTTTCTTTTTATATATTCCTTTGAAAAGATTTAAGATTCTATCTATGTAAATAAAATTAAACCCTCCATCTTGAGAAACTATACGAGTTAAATAAATTGCAAAAGGTGCTATTACTAAAGTTGATATCCAGCTTCCTAAATATGGGCTTATAGTACTATCCTCAGCAGCATTTTTTCCAAACACTCCAATATAGTGATATGTTAGAAAGATACAAATTGAAAGAACTAAAGGAAGTCCAATGCCACCCTTTCTTATTATTGCCCCTATAGAGGCGCCAATTAAAAATAAGAAAATACAAGCAAAAACAAGTGTATACTTTTCATTTATGGTTAGAGTGTGAAGATTAATTAATTTTTTTTGAAGAAAATAACTTTTCTTTTTATTATTTATCTGTCTTAATAGTATATCAACTTCACTTTCAGAATTTTGTAAAACATTAATAAGATGATAGTTTTCCTTTGATTCCATATAATCAAAAATAGGTTTGTTTATTTCAGACACGCTATTATAATTTAAGTTAGGAAGTCTTTTAAGGGGATGACTATTAGCTACACTAATACCAAATATTTCTTTGTCTCTTTCAAAATTACTCTTTAGGGTATCTACGCTAGTTTTAAGTTGGCTAATTTTTTGCATTTTATATGTTGATCTGTAATTTTCTTCATCTAAGTCAACATTATTAAATTCAGATATATCTATATTTAATAGGTATTCCTCAAAATAAACTTTAGCATGAGGATATTTTTGATTATCAGCTGAATTATTAGCTATAACTTCTTCGTATCTATTGCCATTTTTCAATATTAGTTGAAGGTAATTTTCATTATTACTTGTAATTTCTCCTGACTCAGCTTTAATAACTATTCTATTTACTTCATCATTAATATTTATTTTATGAAGAATTATATCTTCTAAATACTGCTCATTATCTCCATATTTTCTGTTAACCTTTATGTTCATGTCTCCTATATCATTAAAGATTCCTTCTCTTATAGCTAGGGTTGGTTTAAGTTTAGCAAGGTTTTTTCTTAGATTATAAGATTTAAGTTCTCCATATGTTGCAACATGATTTGAAAAATAAAATGCTCCAATTCCTAGAAAAACATGAAAAATTAGAAGTCCTACCATTGTCCTAATTATAGAAATTCCATTTGACTTCATTGCTATAAATTCAGAATTTTCGGAAAGAGTTCCATAAGTCATCAAAGATGCTAATAGAATTGATAGTGGTAATACTAAAGGAACCAATTTAGGAGAAAAGTAAATAAAGAATTTCCCAATAGTATATATATCTAGACCTTTACCAGCTAACTCATCAACATAAAGCCAGAATGTTTGAATAATAAAAATCACAAAACATATTGCAAAAACTCCAATAAGTCTTAAAAAATATGACTTTATAATATATTTATCTAGAATCTTCAATCTAATATGCTTAAATAATAATCCTTGTATCTTTCTTTATCAAATTTAAAAAAAGAAAGTGGAAGAACTATATTGTATGAGTAACTTATTGTTTTCTAATCACTGAGAATATTTTCTAATGAATTTAGATCTGATATAAATACTTGTCTCGCTCTACTTCCTTCAAATGGACCAACTATTCCTGCTTCTTCCATTTGATCAATTATTCTCCCAGCCCTATTATACCCAAGTTTTAATTTTCTTTGTAAAAGGGATGCTGATCCTTGTTGATGAGAAACAATTACTCTTGCAGCCTCGTTAAACATTGGATCTCTTTCTCCAGAAATAGATTCAGGATTTAAATTTTCATCTTTTGAAAATTCAGGAAGCTTATAGGCACTTGAGTAACCTATTTGCGAACCAATAAATTCAGATATCTTTTCTACCTCTGGGGTATCTATAAAACCGCATTGAACTCTTGTTAGAGTATTTGATTGAGAGTAAAGTAGATCACCACGTCCAATAAGTTGTTCAGCTCCACCTGTGTCTAGTATTGTTCTAGAATCAATTTTTGACGTAACCCTGTAAGCAATCCTTGCAGGAAAGTTAGCCTTTATCAACCCAGTTATAACATTAACAGAAGGTCTTTGAGTAGCAATAACTAAGTGAATTCCAACAGCTCTTGATAGTTGTGCTAATCTAGCCAATGGAGTTTCTATTTCTTTACCTGAGGTCATAATTAAATCTGCAAATTCATCAATTACCAATACTATATATGGTAAGAATATGTGTCCTTCTTCTGGATTTAAAGTTTTCGATACAAATTTTGAGTTATATTCCTTTATATTTCTAGTCATAGCATTTTTTAATAACTCATATCTTTTGTCCATTTCTCTACATAAAGAATTTAGCGTATTAATAACCTTATCACTATTAATTATTATAGCATTGTCTGAATCAGGAAGCTTAGCTAGATAATGTTTTTCAATTTTATTATATATGGATAATTCAATTTTTTTAGGATCTACTAAAACAAATTTTACTTCTGCTGGATGCTTTTTATATAGAATAGAGCATAAAATAGCATTAATACCTACTGATTTACCTTGACCTGTTGCTCCTGCCATTAATAAATGAGGCATTTTTGTTAGATCAACAACAAATGTTTCATTGCTAATAGTTTTTCCAATTGCAATTGGAAGTTCCATTTCAGCTTCAGTGAATTTTTTTGAAGAAATTAAAGATTTCATTGAAACAATTGCCTTTTTTTGATTTGGCACTTCAATTCCAATAGTTCCTTTCCCGGGGATAGGAGCTATTATTCTAATCCCCAATGCAGATAATGATAATGCAATATCATCTTCAAGACTTTTTATTTTTGAGATACGTACTCCAGCATCAGGAATAATTTCATATAAGGTAACAGTTGGCCCAATAGTGGCTTTGATTTGCTTTATGCCTATATTATAATTTTTTAAAGTCTCAACTATCTTGTTTTTATTAGAATCTAATTCATCTTGATCAATTTTAATAGTGCCATCACCATAGTCTTTTAATAAATCAAAACTTGGATGCTTGAAATTGTTAAGATCTAGCTTAGGGTCAAAAGTTTTATTATTAGTCTCAGATTTAGTCTCAACTATTTCATCTTGAATTTCGACTGGTATTTCATCATTAAAATTGTCAATAGACTCATTATCTATATTTTCTGGTTCAAATACTTCTTCACTTTGATTTAAATCTTTTGTTTTAAATAAATTTTTTATAAAATCAATAGACTTTTTAGGTGTAAAATTTAATTTGATTACTATAAAACTTAATCCTGAAAAGGCTAGTAGAAGAGCTATCCCAATATTTCCAATGTAATCAGTTAGAAACATGTTAATTTCATAACCTACAATACCAGAAGGAATATACGTTATATCTTGAACATATCCGGTAAATGCAGATATCCACAGCATATATATTATTGCCCAAGTCCAATTGCCAATTAATTGAAATAGTTTTTTTTCTAATAGTAAATAATAAGATGTAATAAATAATATTATAGGGATAAGAAAGCTGGCAATCCCAAACAATTTATAAATGAAAAAATGACCTAATGATGTGCCTATCTTACCAAGATAATTCTCAGTTTTAACACTTCTGTCAAGAATTTCTGAAACATTACTCTGATCAACTTTCCAATTAAGCAAATAAGATATAAAGGAGATTGTAAGTATAATTGAAATAAATAATAAAATAAAACCTAATAGGACCTGAATTTTACTTTTATTACTCTTTTTTTTCTTAGCCATAAGAAGTTTGTTAAGTAAAAATACAAATATGTAATCAGAAATTTAATTTTTATCAGTTAAAGTCCTGATTTTTATTTTAAGTCCAGCATATATTAAAGTCATAAAAGGACTAATCCAATTAAAAATTGCATATATAAAGTATTCACCTACACTAACACCTAAAACAGAAGAATGATAAGCTCCACATGAATTCCATGGAATAAGAGCTGATGTAACAGTTGCAGAGTCCTCGAGTGTTCTACTTAAATTTTCCGGAGCAAGCTTTTTGTCTTTATATGCTTTATCAAACATTTTACCTGACACCACAATAGACAGGTACTGATCAGAAGCTGTTAGGTTCAATGCTAGACAGGATGCCACAGTACTT
>Ga0206683_10003004_pt1 | contig 11244 bp, 7 predicted proteins | sample M280m12015metaG_FD_155483 | JGI IMG/M metagenome (GOLD analysis project Ga0206683, IMG submission 155483) | Ammonia-oxidizing marine archaeal communities from Monterey Bay, California, United States - M2 80m 12015 | ecosystem: Environmental > Aquatic > Marine > Intertidal zone | place: USA...
ACTCTTTCCCTCAATTAAAGAGGACCAAAAAGAATCAAGGCCAATCCCTATCGGACTGACGATTCCCATTCCTGTAATAACTACTCGACGCTCACTCATTAAAGATAATAATCGTATAAAGTCTTAACTTATAACATTTGCGCATAATCACCAATTTATATTTATAAGTCACTTAACCAAACCCTTTCATTTAATGCCCCGCAACTTGGACAGGGAGGAATGTCATTTCTAGATCTATCCTCATATTGTTCTCCACAAATATTACATACAAGCCGATATTTTCTATCTTTTTTCTCTCTACGCTTACGCACCCAATCCTTTGCTAACCAAACTCCAAATAAAACAACAAGAGTTATGACCAGATAGGCTACAAGGATATTAGTCAGAGATATTTGAAACATTATAAAGCTATAAGGCAATTCACCAATTAATGGTAACCATCGCCCAAGTTATTTCTTCTACGGACATTGAAGAAAATCGCATCGATCTTATTGATCTTATAATCGCTTTATCTATTTCCTTTCCTAAACTCCTTTCAGGCAATAAGTGAACGACTCTCCCGAATCTATCAACTCCAATGTGAATATTTAAACTATCAATTCCATTTGGAATATTAATTTTATTCTTATTAATCCAATCAAAAGGGCTAATGGTAGAACGTTTTTCTTTATCCCATATCAAAGTGACAACTGGCTTAATTTCATCCACTCCGAGATTGTTAGGCCCCTTAAATTTTCTTCCATTGGGAGGAGGAAGATATAACGATCCGGAAGGGAAAAATCTACCTGAATTCTCACCGCTAAATGGGGGAATAGTTTTAAATTGAGAGGAGTGATTTTCAAAAAAAGGCTCGAATCGCACAGCCGTATCTGAAAGATCCTGGCCCAGAACTCCAGCCGTAGCATCTTGATCAAGAGCAATAAATCGATCGTTTATATGCTTTAAAAAAGATTGAGACTGTGGATTAGATGAATCTAACACAGTAACTTCTAATGCGTTAAGCAATTCTCTTTTCTGAGGTGGGTACACGACACTAAAAAGATAAAAACAAAGGACATGACCAAGTAGCGACAGTAGACTAAATGCCACTATCCAAAAGGGCCTCTTTGCTCTAGCAACCCAATCAAAAGTGAAAACTGATTTACTATCCTCAGCGCCTAATGTGCCACTATTCATTGTTTCTGATCGGCGCGGGTAGCAAGGATAGGCGAGAATCCAGCGCCAGCCACTAAATTGCAGATTCTAATTACTTCTCCAAATCGAGCAGTTTGATCAGCACGAATAACAATCTGCAAAGCAACATCTTCCTCCTCCGGTTTCTTAATTAGTTTCTTTTTAAGCTGCTCAATTGTTATCAGTTTATCATTAAAAAATATCTGATCAGATCTACTGCCGGAGATTGTTATTACATCTGCTCCAGTCGCTGAATTCAGCGACGACCATGACTTGGGTGTTGTAACAGCAATTCCTGAGCGGACCACCGCGTCAGAACTCAATAGAAAAAACAACAACAACAAAAATATAATATCAAGTAACGATGCAAGATGTAAAAAAGTGCGCCTAGAACGGAGCGTACTCTCAAGTTTCATTTGTTCGCTTAATTACTTTAAACCTGATTCTTTTTTAAAGTCTTCCCCAACTTTCGATGTCTCTTTATTTGCATCACTTCCACGAGGAAGAGAAAATTCAAGGACCTCTTCATCTTTCCTAGCATCTTCAAGAATATTAACAACCTCAATGCCACCCCTTTCCATATCATGCATTAAATTCCGAGCAAATGTAGAAAGGTATGAATATAAAATAAAAGTAGGTATAGCTACTGCAAGCCCAGCAGCCGAAGTTATAAGACTTTGATAAACCCCTTCAGATAAATCTCCTATCGTGGCCTGACCACTCACAACATTAAATTTCACAAAAGTATCAACTAATCCCAACACCGTTCCTAACAACCCTAAAAGAGGAGCAATATAAGCAATCGTTAGCATGACAGACAAATAACGTTCAAGCCTCGGCACTTCTAACTGACCGGACTCCTGAACAATTTCCTTCAGATCAGATCTAGGCAATTCATGTCTAATAATTGCTGAATGAATCACGCGAGCTACTGGCCCAGGGGTCCCCGCACTAACTTGCAATGCCTCAGCATAATTCTTCTTACGAATTAAATTAGATAAACCTTGTAAAAATTCCCCAACATTAATTGTAGAACGATGAAACAAAAACAATCTCTCTAGGAATACTCCCATCGCTAATATAGAACATGCTAGAAGCAACCACATCAATGGTCCTCCCTTACTGATCATCTCAAACATATTAATTTAGGCCTTCGTTTTTAATTAATGACAGGCACAAAGTCGCACGGAACATCTTACGAGTAAAGGGCGCTACTCAAAATCATTCATGAATTTAACAGCTATTTTCTACTAATAAACCTCGGCTGTTTTGGATATTTGAGTTAATAAATCAATTATTTTTCGCTCAATATCTGATTCCAATTCGTCAGGCCCATGTAAAACAGCTATAAAGAAAGAGTTATAATTAAAACAACTTACCCTCTCCTGCTTATAACTAATTGTTAGTGAATTCTCATTCACGAACTCAAATTTTGAGCAAAGACTCCTCAGCTCAGCAACGAATAACTTGTTAAAATATTCCGAAGAGCTATGTGGCTGAGATAAGATTACAGTCTCTTCGCTCCCAGAAATTAATGCACATCCCTTAATTCCTCGTATCGCTTCGATTTGCTTTAAGATATATTCAAAATTAATTTCACCATCATCGAAAATGAAAGGCACCATTAACTTCTCCTCAGCATTTCTAAAAGTTGGAGACAGATCCTCTAGTGAACGTAATGCTGTTTTCTTTAGTTTTGACGATTCAGCCTCACCAAGAGGCCAAAATTCATTCCCTCTTGATTGTTCCAATGACTCTTCTTTGATAAATGAAAAATTTTTATCTATTTCAGATTCAGATAAGAAGAAATCTGAAGAATCATTTGTGCCGGGAATATTTTGAATTTCTTGATCTGTACTTTTTTCAATAGATTGATCAAGGAATGGGATCTTCTCATCGGCATTTTCTTTATTTATAGGATCATGAGACCAAGAAAAAGGCGGGTCCGTACTCGGTTTATCTAAAAAGTTTAAATCAGCTTCATTCTCACTTTTGTCATGATCTGAAAATGAGGTTGCTGAACAAAAATTGGCATTGGATTCTGTGACTTCTTTGTGAATTACTTGAGAACTTTCCTCAACGAGTTCAAAGGGGCTCAAATTTTCAACACGACTATTTATTGCACCTTGGGTGCCTTGGTCAAACTGAGCCTGATCTTGTTCAACTGGATGAAAACTGAGCTTCCTAACATCTTGAAGATCCTCTTGATCCTCTTTTCTAAATAACTCTTTAAATGAAAATGCCATTTCTGATCGTCGCGACTAGAAAGCCGTCTCATTGTATTAAATTTCAAATAATACAAATATTTAGTTAATATTAAATAAATATTTAGTTTATTCCAAGAACAATTATGTACAGCTCAAGAGATTCGCACTTTCGAAACTCACCAATAATACAATCCCGAGGACTAATCCGAACCTTGCTAAAGTGGTAGAATTAGGGAACTACTAATTCAACTACGAGTCTGAAGAAAACCTTACCATCACCTGAATCCATGGAATCATAATATATCATATTCATAGTTCCGTCTTCATTATCTACTGCCACTCCTTCATTAATAACTGTCCATGAAAGCATATCATTCGATCGTTGAACCGTGATATCGACATCATTGGCTCCTGCTAGTTTCTGGAACAAAATGGCTGAACTTTGAGAACCATTATTCTCGACAAAATCGATCCTCGGTAAGCTTTCTTGAGGAGCCACATCCTTAGGACTCAAACCAAAAGCATATTCATGAAGATTGATTATACCATCTCCATCAAAATCATCCTCAGGACCAGTCCCATCACCCTGTAATTCTTCCTCACTAAATTCCAGTTGGGACCAATCATCGTAACCAGAAGAGATTACACTATTTTCTTTACCTGGGCTCCCTAAAGGATCAATTGATGCCTGCCAATTGGTCGCATCATCTCCAAAATCTGATTCGACAATACGCTCAATACTTCTACCTGAGCCTAACGGCCAAGGAGCAATGTCATCGTAATCAACTGAATCAACTTCAATCATAGGAACAATAATACCAACACCTGGAACAAAATCAGGTTTGTCAGGACGAAGTAATTTAATCTTTTCACCACCATTATTTAGTGCCCCGGAAAACCCATTATCCGCTCCATAAACAATCACTCCGTTTGGAACATTATACTGATTCCTAAAATCACTAACAGGTATACCTTTTGGAATAATAACTACTCGCTCTCCGGGCTGAAGCTCAGGTTCGTTTCCTGGAAAAGTAAAAACGATCCCGTCCAAGGACCAGTTATTACTAGGGTCACCACCCAAATTGACTGGCGTTGTATCATATAAAGGTAATGCAGTTCCGCTAATATTTGAAATTTCTATATACTCAATACCACCTTCTGAAGGTTCATATGAAATTTCACTGATGACTGCTCGCTCAATGAGCGGAGGATTATTAGAATAACCATCAGGAAATGCCTCAAAACGATTAATTTCAAATGATGGAGAACCTGATTGAGGTACGAATTTCTCGATCCCCACACCATTAATGTACCTTATTATTGAAACTCCATTCTGAGTCGCACCAAACTTGGCGCCATGCGAAAATCCTGTTAAGTCACCTTCAGAATTAGCAGAAAACACGAACACCTCATCTCCTCTAGAACTAATTGAGAAAGAGGTACCAAAGTAATTAGGTGGGGCACCAGGATCAGCGTTATTATCCTCATTAACTGCCCAGTATCCACCAGCAGAAATCACTGTTCCATTTGGAATTATATATTTTTTTGGCTGTAATAAAGGATCATCAGTCAAATACCAGCCTCCAATTTCTATATCCTCCGAACTGGGATTATAAAGCTCAATCACATCCGTTTGAGGAAGATCAGTATGAGACAAAATCTCATTTATTAATACTGCTCCTCCGCCAAATGCAGTTCCCCCTCTATGAGGACTTGCGTTCCAATCAGCGGCTCTATAACCGGGCCCTAAAGAGTTATTTCTTATTAAACTATAACCAAGCCCATCAGCAGCAACTGGCCAAGGAAACTCATCATCATATTCTACTGAATCCAATATTGCATAATATCGGGGGTATCCCGGCGCGTCCCTCTGCAATCCTTCGATAGTGATGGGAATTCGCAATTCTAATAATTCACCACCTCCATTCAGTGAACCTCCTTCGGTGTCTCCAAATATGCGAACAGACGCATCCACGTCATACGCTTTACGAAATAGGGACTCTTCTACATTGGTAATAAAAGCGACTTCTCCAACTGCCATCGTGGGTTGATCACCAGGAACAGTCACACCGAACCCATTTAATGATAGATTATCTCCATCAAAGAGCGGATCATAAAGGATGGCCTCCTGAGGGCCATTATTAATAATTTTTACATACTCAACAGAAGAACCGTATCCAGGTGTGTACATAATTTCTATGATTTTCAAACCTGAGGCTGAAGGGTCTCCATTCTCAATACCTAAACTCGGTTCATCTGGAATGAAAAATTCGTTCCCACTAAAATCTAAAAACCTTGCAAAGTTCTTTCCATCTTCAGATGCAGGCAAATGAGATCCGTGAACCCATCCGGTCAGAACACTATCCTCAGCCGAATAAATAAAAACTCTCTCACCCTTTGAACTGACACTTATTACAAATCCATTAATCCCATTTTCAAGTACAAGGTAACCTCCTGCCGGAACGATACTATTATCAGGAATGGGAGGGTTTTTTGTTGGCCTATCAATATTATCAGAAACATACCAACCACCTACATCTATATCAGCGTCATTAGGGTTATAAATTTCAATGGCATCATTATCCAAATCTCCATCCCGCGTTCTCACTTCGTTAATGTAAATGGGTAGCAACGGGTCCGGTAAAGGTTCATCTGCACCAGGTGAACCGTGCATAGAAATACTAGGCCTCCAGCTCTCAAAATCATCTTCATCTAAAGAGCCGTCAGGCTTTATATGGACTAATGAATAGTCACCACCATCAGTCGCGCTAGGCCAGGATGCACGCTCAAGATCATCATCTTCAGGCAGCTCTGGGGGATCAGGAATATCACCACCATCACCATCATAATACCGAAAAGAATATATAGTGTTCCCTGTATCATCTGGACCATCCTTTAAAGTTATCCTCTCTCCCCGATTCGATAAGCCTGCGCGTCCTGCACCTGCCCCATCATCATCAATGTACTGCCCATCAATCACAACCTGAGGATATTGCGTTGCGAAGAATTCAGCATTTGCAACAATGACGTAAAATTCACCAGGATCCAAAAATGTTTGATTTGGAAATGTGTAATTCACCCCATTCGTAAACTGCCAACCAGAAATGTCTGCAGCTAAATCTCCAACATTTTTTATCTCTATGAATTCTCTCGCTTCATCAGGACCATTAGGGTTGTAATATATTTCGGATACAATGATCTTAGAATCAGCCATACCTTCAACTTGGAATAGAGACCAGACGAAGATTAATAGAACCGATTGAATCGATTTAAATGCTATACTTGAAGGGCGAACCATCATAATTGGGGGGAGTCGGTTATTGTGATGAGCAAAAACCCTATAGTATTATCAATCCCCAGCACGGTCCGGTCAAGGACGAGACTAATATAGTTGATTTTTATTTTTCTCTACCTCCCTCGAAATTTTGGTAAAATCTTGAAATTATAATTTTCGGAAGGTGCCATCAACCAACCGGGATCTGCATTAATTAACTGGTAATCAGTCAAAATAAATTCAGGAATGAACATATTTGAATTTGGGTCATACACTTTTGAACCTGAAAATTTACCATTAATTCTATATTCATAATTATGATCAAACCCAAAACGTTTCACTGCTTTTAATTGAGACGGATCAATACCAAATTTCTCTTCTTCTCTTTCGCTAATTTCAGGCAACCTGTCAGGCACTGATTTGAGCATTTCATTCATTACAACTAATGAAGAATCTTTCCACTCCTGACCCGGTTTGCGCAAATAGCCCCAGAACCTCATTCGATACACATAGTAACGTCGACCAATAAAATAATCACCCGTCGCTTCACCCTTAATTTTGGCAGCACGAACACGTAACGCTTCAACGTACGCGGGATCATTAGTAGGGTCCGTCGTCCGACAACTGGAGAGCACAGCACCACCAAATAAAATCAAAAAAAATAATCTTAGGGACGAAACCATCTGTGCCAAGATGCACGGATCTCAATAAAGCTGCAACGAAGTAAAAGGAAATCTACCAATTTTAATAGCTGAGCCAAGGACCAAGCCACTTTTCCACTACAGTTAATGGAACCCCTTTCCTAATAGCATAATCTTCGACCTGATCCTTGGCTATATCACCAACACCAAAATAGCGAGATTCTGGATGAGAAAAATACAATCCACTGACCGATGCTCCGGGCATCATAGCCATACTCTCAGTCAGACTGGTTCCGGTCACTTCCTCCGCATTTAGAATCTCAAATAGTTTAACTTTCTCGCTATGATCAGGCTGCGCAGGGTACCCAGGAGCAGGCCTAATACCACGGTACCGCTCTCGTATGAAATCTTCATTAGACAATTGATCGGAAATTTCATAGCCCCATGCTTGACGGACTTCACTATGCATTTTTTCTGCAAATGCCTCTGCTAACCGATCAGCCAGAGCTTTAGTCATTATGGATGAATAGTCATCATTAGATTTTTCATAAATTGAAGCCACCTCATCAGCACCATGAATAGAAACCACAAACGCGCCAAGAAAATCCTGCCTCCCACTACTCTTTGGCGCAACAAAGTCAGCTAATGCATAATTAGGTTTTTTATCCTTCGTAAACTGCTGCCTTAAGGTATGAAAAATCGTCCGTACATTGATCCGTGATTGGTCTGTGTAGATTTCAATATCATCTCCAACAGCATTAGCAGGATAAATCTCCCAGACCCCACATGCTTTAAATGCCTTCTCTTGAATTATTTTCTGTAGAATTAACTGAGCATCAGCATAAAGATTTTTCGCCTCACTTCCACATTTAGCATCATCAAAAATCGAAGGATATCGGCCACGGAGTTCCCAAGCATGGAAAAAAGGAGACCAATCAATGAATGGAACTATTTCCTCAATGAGGGGAAATTTCTCTTCTCTCATTCGTCCAGAAGGCTCAGCAATTTCTATTCTTTCCCAATCAGAAACAAAAGAATTCTGACGAGCCTTCTCTAGAGATATTATTTTTTTATTTCTCTTTACCGGCCCGTACTTTGCTCGCATCTCATCGTGTTTCTTTTCATTCTCAACCACAAAATCATTTTTTGCCTCATCGCCTAGAAGAGAAGTTACCACGGGAACGCTACGACTAGCATCAAGGACATGAATAACAGGTCCGCTATAATTGGGAGCAATCTTAATGGCTGTATGAGCAGCGCTTGTCGTAGCTCCCCCGATGAGCAGAGGAACTTGTATACTTTGTCTCTCCATTTCCGAAGCAACATTCATCATCTCATCAAGGCTCGGTGTAATTAAGCCACTCAGCCCAATAATATCTGCACCAATCTCCTTCGCCTTCTCCAAAATTTTCTCACACGGAACCATTACGCCCATGTCAAAGACTTCAAAGTTATTACATGCAAGAACCACGCCAACAATATTTTTTCCTATATCATGAACGTCACCCTTGACCGTCGCCATGAGCACTTTGCCCGCCGATCTCGCTGACCCCTTTTCATCATTCATAAAAGGCTCGAGGTAGGCGACAGCCTTCTTCATGACCCTTGCCGATTTAACAACTTGAGGCAAAAACATTTTTCCTTCCCCAAATAAATCTCCAACAACTTCCATCCCGTCCATCATAGGTCCTTCAATCACTTTGATGGGCTTGCCGTACTTATTTCTCGCCTCCTCAGTATCTGCTTCAATATATTCCGTAATCCCTTTGAGTAAGGAATACTGCAATCGCTCCTCTACGGATGAATCACGCCAGGATAGATCAGTCTCATTTTGCTTTCCTTTCTCACCCTTAAACTTCTCAGCATATTTAATAAGTGATTCTGTTGCTTCAGAATTGCGATTCAGCAACACGTCTTCCACCTTATTTAAAAGGTCAGCAGGAATTTCCTCATAAACCTCAAGCATTCCTGCATTCACGATGCCCATGTCCATGCCTGCATCAATCGCATGATAAAGAAAAGCCGAATGCATCGCCTCACGGACAATATTGTTGCCACGAAAGCCGAACGAAATATTAGACACTCCGCCACTAACCTTGGCCCCAGATAAATTTTCCTTTATCCACTGGGTTGCCTTTATGAAATCAACAGCATAATGATTATGTTCCATCATGCCCGTAGCCACGGTCAGAATATTAGGGTCAAAAATAATATCCTGAGGATCGAATCCTACTTCATCAATAAGTATCCTATAGGCCCTTTCACAAACACCAATCTTATCCTCATAGTCAGCGGCCTGACCATCCTCATTAAAAGCCATGACAACTACCGCGGCACCGTATTGCATAATAGTTCTGGCCTTATTTATAAATTCCGATTCCCCTTCCTTGAGTGAAATAGAATTTACAATGCACTTGCCCTGCAAACTCTTAAGCCCCTCTTCAATGACTTCCCACTTTGATGAATCAATCATGACAGGAACCTTTGAAATGTCAGGCTCAGACCCAAGGAGACGCAAGAAACGGCCCATCATTTCCACGCCATCAATGAGGCCCTCGTCCATACAGATATCAATGACGTTGGCACCATTCTCAACCTGTTGCCTCGCAATATTGACCGCTTCTTCAAGCATCCCCTCCTTAATCAATTTCGCAAATCTTGGAGAACCTGCCACATTCGTACGCTCCCCTATCATTAAGAAATTTTTCTCTGAACTATGATTATAAGCCTCCGAACCACTCAATCTCATCACTGATTCAACTTTCGGTAATTTACGAGGCTCATATTTTTTTACCTCCTCAGCAATAGCTGCAATATGTTCAGGCGTATTGCCACAACACCCACCCACTATATTAATTAAACCGGAACCAGCATATTCCCCGGCATATTCAGCCATATCATTCGGCATCAAATCAAAACCAGTAGGCGCAAGTGGATTAGGTAATCCCGCGTTCGGGTAAACCGATATATATGTGTCAGCCTTAGAAGATAGTTCAGCTAAAAATGGTCGCATCAGGTCCGGCCCTAATGAACAATTCAGACCAATTGCAAAAGGGTTCATATGGCGGAAAGAATTGATAAAAGCCTCAACTTTCATTGCTGAGATCATCGTTTCTCCTCCCATTCCAACGGCCGCTGAAATAATTACCGGTAAATGAACTTTTTTTTCCTCAAAGACCCGCTGAATGGCAACTGCCGCAGCCTTTGCATTTAAAGCATCAAAAACAGTTTCAATCACTAGGAGATCACAACCTCCATCAATGAGAGCTCTTACTTGATGAGAATAAGCAGCCATCACCTGATCAAAATGCACATTTCTATAGCTAGCATCATCCGCATCAGGTGATTGCGACAATGAAACAGTGAGTGGACCTATCGATCCAGCAACATATTTTCTCTGTCCACTCTCTTCCCCTATACTATCAGCCCAGCGCCTGCATATCTGAACAGATTTCAGATTAATCTCCTGAGCCAAGTCATTAAGCTCATCATTATTGATAACCTTCTGAAAAAAATCCTGGTCCTTTCTTCCCTCACCTAATTCTCGAGGGTCATCCACAAAGAATTCACTCTGCGCTATTGATGTTGCGGAAAAAGTATTTGTGAGAGCAATGTCCGATCCAGCTTCAAAAAATTTCCGATGAATATCACCTATGACATCCGCTTGGGTTAATGAGAGAATGTCCCCATTATTTAAAATATCTTTTTTCGCATCTTCGAACCGCTCTCCCCGAGCAGCAATTTCATCGAGGCCATAGGAACGAATGGTTGTACCCATTCCTCCATCAAGAATTGCAATTCGCTGCGTTATCAATTTTCGCAGGTCATTTTCTATGCAATCTTTGCTCATTTGCCTAATTTTACAGTGCAAATCAGCGTCTTCAAGTTTATATATCAACAAATCACGATATGTTGATATGTTTTGCATCCTCGTCAAGAGGGTTGAGGA
>Ga0206683_10003010_pt1 | contig 11240 bp, 9 predicted proteins | sample M280m12015metaG_FD_155483 | JGI IMG/M metagenome (GOLD analysis project Ga0206683, IMG submission 155483) | Ammonia-oxidizing marine archaeal communities from Monterey Bay, California, United States - M2 80m 12015 | ecosystem: Environmental > Aquatic > Marine > Intertidal zone | place: USA...
AGCGGAACGACAAGTGGTCTATTTGTAAGATTATGAGGCGCTAATGGAGTTATAACAGCTACATCTGAACTGGGCGAAATAATCGGTCCTCCAGCACTCAAACTATAAGCAGTAGAACCTGTAGCCGTAGAAACCAATAAACCATCTGCCCAATAAATATTTACAAATCTGTCGTTTCTATAAACTTCCACAACCACCATACTAGCAGTATCACGCTTATGAATTGCTACTTCGTTAATCGCATATGGAAAATCTCCCAAATCAATACCATCTGCCTCTACATTAAAAAGTGCACGCTCATCAATCCATGTTTTGCCGTCTACAATAGAGTCTATAGCTTCATCGATAGAATCAGTTCCCACATTGGATAGAAATCCAAGCGTACCTGTATTAATACCCATTATTGGGACGCCATGTTTTGAGGCCAAAGTAACACACTCCAAAAAAGTACCATCGCCACCGACAGAAAAGATAATATCACTCCCTTTTAATTCATCAGAATCCGAAAATGTACCTAGTGAATCCGGAAGAGACATATACTTCTCAAGATGAGTTCTGAACTCTCCGTAGAAAAGAGCTGTAGAATCGATTTCTACAATTCTGTCCACAAGATGCTTTACAGCATCATTGTGTTTAGGTTTGAATGGTTTTCCAAAAAGTGCTATACGCATGAAATAAAAATTCTATCAGGACTCTAGATAACGCATGAAAGCGTCAAACTTATTGCGGATTTCATCCTCGACCTCTGGCGAATTATAAAAAGTCAATACTCTATAATCAAATCTCTCAAAAGAGGCCAAAATAGTAGCAATATTAGTTGTATTCACTTTTATTGTCACTACCAAATCACCTGTTTCGAGATGGCTCATATTAAAACTTGTAATCTTAGTACCGTTCTCTTCTACTATCATAGAGATTTTAGACAAACTGTAATTAGCAGCTGGGATTTCTAAAATAATAGTACTACCCTCTAACCCCCATCCAGCTTCTTGAGCAAGAAAGTTCAAGATTGACCCTCTATCAATACATCCCATATACTTTCCTTGAATTACTACAGGAAGTACATCGATTTTATCCTGAGCCATTTGGGCTACAACTTCATAAAAATGAATATTCGGATCTACAGACAACGGATGTGTCTGAATTTCAGCCAAAACCGCATCTTTCTCACATTCTAGGAGATCCTCTTCTTTAATAAGCCCTTGAAACATATCCTCAACAACCAATGGTAGATGAGCCACCTTATATTCATCCATCAATTGCAGGGCGCTAGACACCTTATCAATGGGAAGTAACATAGGAAGGTCCGAAGTTAGAAGTTGCTGAGCTCTCATGAGTTAATTTTGCCATATGTCAGACACCTCGAAGATACAAAATTCAAAGCTGAACACTAGGCTTAGTATCAATGTAAATAAAATCGCAACACTACGCAACGCGAGAGGTGGCTCAGTGCCCAATGTTGTTCTTGCCGCAGAGCGCATTCAATCGTTCGGAGCAGAAGGGATAACTGTTCATCCACGCCCCGATGAGCGCCATATTACATATCAAGATGTAAGAGATTTGCGTCCTGTGGTATGTTGTGAATTCAATATCGAAGGCTATCCTTCAGAGAGTTTTATTGAGTTAGTGCTTGAAGTAAAACCTGAGCAAGTTACACTCGTGCCAGACCCGCCTGATGTTCTGACAAGTAACGCCGGCTGGGATACCGTGAAGAATGAACAGTTTTTACGTGAGGTTTTGTCACGCTTTGCTAAAGCTGGTATCCGTACAAGTCTTTTCATGGATACAGAAGAAACTGGAATAAGAGCTGCAGCGTTAACAGGCACGGATAGAATAGAACTATACACAGAAGATTTTGCAATACAACATGCAAAAATCGGGGTTGACGCAGCAATCCCATATGCTAGAGCTGCAACATTAGCCCACACATTAGGTATGGGTATAAATGCTGGACACGATCTTGATTTATCAAATCTTAGAGACTTCTCGAAAAGTGTTCCCTTTCTAGATGAGGTAAGCATCGGTCATGCCTTAATCTCAGATTCTCTGTACTTTGGGCTATCAAGCACAGTAGCAAAATATCTTGCCTGCCTTGAATAAAACAGTAACATTACATAGCCGAATTATTGGAGAATCGGTCTCACCAAAACTAATCATCCTACATGGATTGCTAGGTAGTGGTGATAATTGGCAAACTCTAGCAAAGAGGTATTCAAAAAATTTCCAAGTTCACCTTGTTGACGCTCGTAACCATGGCCGTAGCCCTGATACTCAGGTTCATAGTTATTCATCTATGTCTGATGATCTACTTGAATATATGAATGTTCATGAAATTAAAAAAGCTGTATTAATAGGGCATAGTATGGGGGGTAAAACGGTAATGACTTTTGCTGAAGAACATCCGGAAAGGGTGACAAAAATGATAATTGCTGATATCGCTCCAAGAGCATACTCTTCTTATCACAATCCTATTTTTGAAGCATTGAAAAAGACAAATCCTGAAAAATCCGATTCTCGTGACCAAGTATTTGAAATCTTGAAATCTTGTTTAGGAGACGATAAAGTCCTGCTGCCATTTTTAATGAAAAGTTTAAGAAGAAAAAAGAGTGGGGGGTTTTCATGGAGATTTAATGTTGAAACTCTGAGTAATACTATTGATAGTATTACAAAAGAAATTGATCTTACCATAAATACTCTTCCGGTTCTCTTTATTTACGGTAGAAAATCTGACTACGTAAAAGAAGAAGATCTCTCTGAACTAGAAGAAGTGTACTTACAACTCGAATCGGCTTGTCTTGAGAATTCAGGACATTGGCTGCACGCTCAAGAGCCCGAAGAGTTTTATGAAATTACTTCTGAATTCTTGTTATAGAGTCTTTGGCTACCCCGAGCTTGTTTCTTTTAACCAACGTCGGTAAGCATTAAAAAGTCTGGAGCGAGAAACAAAGCCTATGTATTTTCCCTTCGAATTAATTACTGGAAGATTCCAGGCTCCGCTACTTTCAAACTTTGACATAACAGAATCCATTTTATCACTTTGGACTATCATATTATCGGGAATAACCATTAAATCTTTAACTAGTACAGAGTCGTATCGATCCCTGTCAAACATGATTTCACGTATATCTTGAAGATCAATTAACCCCATCAGTTTTCCGTCTTTATCGACTACTGGATGTAGGTTTCTATGGCTTTTGGCTATAACTCTTACCAAAACGCCTAGAGTATATTCAGGAAGGACCGGAATGAAGTCCGTTTCAATTTCATCAGTAAGATTCATCAGTGTGAGAACACTTCTATCTTTATCGTGGGTTAAGAGTTCTCCTCTTTCAGCAAGTTCGCGGGTGTATATGCTGTTCTTAACAAGAAATTTAGACACTTGATAACTAAGTGCTGCACTGAGCATTAACGGTACAAAAAGTTCATAACCTCCACTAATTTCAGAGGCGAGAAATATTGCCGTCAGGGGTGCGTGCAACACTCCTGCCATCATTCCTCCTAACCCTGCTAATACAGCATTACCAACAGGAATAGTTCCAGGGCCGAAAATAAGATTTGCCGATATAGCGAATATGTAACCCAAAAGTGCGCCGCCGAAAAGAGCTGGAGCGAATACTCCAGCCACTCCACCAGCCCCAACAGTAAGACCTGTAAGAACAGGTTTTAATGCCCAAGCAATCAAAAGAACACCAATTAGAGCTAATCCTTGGGCATTTTTCAGGGGAATCAATTCGTTTGACAAATCGTCTGAATACCCCATAAATAATGAATTAACAACTTCGTAACCCTCGCCATATAAAGATGGGAAACTTGCAACAGCCCAGCCTACAATAACACCTGATACAAGGATTCTAGTTAGCGGTTTCTTAAATCGAGAGATCGCACGTGAGGAAAGAAGATAGAATCGAGTAAATATAACAGATCCCAGTCCTGCAAATAATCCCAGAGCGATGTAGAATGGCAGCCGATTTACTGCAAAAGGAGCAAGTTCTGTTACAGCCAAAATATCCTCTCCTTCAATAAGAAAATATGCCGTAAGAAGTGATGCTAGGGAAGCAAAGATGAGGGGTACTAAGCTCGCAGCGGTTAGATCAATCATAATGATTTCAACTGCAAAAATTAGAGCGGCTATAGGTGCTTTAAACATCGCTGCTAATGATGCTGTCGCTGCACATGCAATAAGTAAACGCCGTCGATGAAAATTTCTCTTTGTTCGTGATGCAATTTCTGAACCTATAGTCGCCCCAGACTGAACTGCTGGAGCCTCAAGCCCCCCCGATCCTCCAAATCCCACAGAAAGTATGCTAGTTACCACAGGGGCAAAAAGCCAAGTGCGTTTTAATGCGCCTCGTTTTGTAGAAAGCGCGTGAAGAGTTGCTGGAATGCCCCCTCCTGGATGATCTCCCCCTAGAACTTTCCGAACAAACCAAGCAGTTAGCAATAGACCTATAATTGGGCCAAAACCTAAAAGAGGTTTCCATCCAGAGAGGTCTTGAGCCGAAAAAATACCTGACCGAATTAAGCTTACAGCATTTTTCAGAAGTACGGCCACTAACCCAGCTAGCACACCAACTAGACTAGCCCAAACCAAAATTGCTCTATCCGACCTAAGGAATTCCCAGGCTCTAGAACTTAAAATCTTGATCATATTCTAATGCTTACAATAAGTACATCATCAACCTGATCTTCTGTAGCCTTCCATTCATCGAAAACACGAGAAAATTCGTCATTATGTTCAGAGACAGGCATCTTCGAAACACGAATTATCAATTCCCTAAACCTTCTTCGCATAAACTTCTTTCCAGCAGTACCTCCAAATTGATCTACAAAACCGTCTGTAGATGCAAAAATCGTGTCACCTGTTTGTAATGCAAAGGTCTTCTCTGAGTAATATTTAGAATCTGGTTCAAACGATGCAATAGCAAATTTATCAGATTTCAACTCGTGTAATTCCCCATCACGTACTATATAAAGTGGATTATTAGCACCCGAGAATTGTAGTTCCATTTTCTCCATATCGACTGCAATCATTACTAAATCCATTCCATCTTGAAGATGAGAAGGAGACGATTCCGAACGTAGTACATCGAGGGCTGCAGAATTGAGTTTGTCAAGAATTTTACTGGGTTTTGTGTAGACTTTTGTTACATGATTAAGTGCATTATATCCCACCAAACTCATAAAAGCACCGGGAACTCCATGACCAGTGCAGTCTACTGCGGCTAATAATCTAATTCTTCCTACCGATTGGAAGAAGTAAAAATCTCCACTTACGATATCGCGAGGGCGATAGAACACAGACGCTTTGTCAAAGACCTCAGCTACTTCTTTTTTTGTCGGAAGTATCGCTTCTTGAATGCGTAATGCATAGTTAATACTAGCCCTTAAATCGCCATAAAGTTCTTCCGCCCTTTGCTTCTGTTCGCTCATCTCCGCCGTTCTGTTCTCAACTTTCATTTCGAGCTCTCTCTCAGTTGTGGCTAAGTCATCCCTCATACTCAAGAGTGCATGCCCAAGTGAATCCTCCTCACTAAGTGGCTCATAAGGCGAGGTAAAATCACCTGAACCCACTGCTTGAGAAAACACTCTGGTTCTGTGAAGACCCTCAGCAAGTCTATTCACTGCCACTGCCATATCACCAATTTCATCTGGCGTAATTGGAACTGGCCCATCGGGTTCCTTCCCTTGCCCCATGTATAGCACAGCGCGTTTCAGCTGCCTTACTGGTACGAGAATTGATCTAGTTACAGCAAAGCCTACTATTATTCCTAGAATTAAGACCAAAAGGGCAACCGATCCAGCGTACTTACTAAGATCACCCCCTAGTTGCTCCATGCGAGATGTGGAGGCCAGTAGAGAAGAATTTTGGGCATCCGTAAGCTTGTCCAACCTATCGCGAATACGTTTAGTAAAAAGAGGAAGGCTAGAACCTTCCAAAGCATAGTACTCTGCATCCATCATCGCAATAGGATTATCGTAACTCGAAAAATTTGGAAGCAAACGCATAATCTCGTTGTATGCGATAAATAGATAATCAATGTCGTTTTGTAAGCTATCTAGCTGAACAGTAGCATTATTATCCCACGCATCTTCCATATTCTTCAAAGTAGAATACTGAATTGGTATTGTCTTTTCTATCAGTTCTACTAATCCACGTTTTTCTGGATCATCTGTTCGACTCTGAACTGTTAACCAATGTTTTATTCTTACCCTTGATTCCCCTATTGACCTATCTAAGTCTTCAAGAGCACCAATACTTGGAACTAGAACATTATCGATATTATTCCCCAACTCACGACTTTCGCCTAACATAGTTCTTGTCCTCAAAAAGAGAGCACTTACAACTAAAGTAAACACCCCAAATCCAAGCGCCATCCTCCACCCTATGGTGAATCTAATGCGTGTTCTATTTGCTGGGTTATTAATGATTTCCTCTTTATTTAACGGCCTCTTCTAATAGCAATTTATATTTATCACTTTCCTCATTCTTACTCAATGCACGATAAATAGTCATGAGCCCTTTTAAAGTTTCCTTTCGATCATTATCCATATTATAAGCCTCCAACATTGGCTCAAGGGCTTCTTTAAACAGTAATACACAAATATCCTGAATTTCCATCAACTCAAACATAGAGGTGGTGTGATCTATAGACTTAAGCTCTGATACGCCTCTATTATAAAGATTAATAGCCAAATTATATCTCGCAGCATAATCATCACTATCTAACTCTATCGCCCTCAAATAATGACTTACTACTTTTTCAAATAACTCTTCTTTTTGTTTAGTACTAGTGGTTTTGCTTGAAGCTATACTAGCTAAAAGCACCCTATTCGCTTTGGCAAGATTTTTTTCTAACTCTACTTCCTCTCTCAACCAATTCTCAGTAGGATCTAATACATTTCTAATCTTTACAAATTCCATGAAATATCCCAAGACTTCTTCATCCGTACCCTTCTGAAATCCATGAACTCCTTTTACGGCATCACTCATATATGTTTTTGAGAGATAATCAAGAGCGTCTTCTACTAATTCTGAAATCTTGCCTGGAAAAGTTGCCTTCTTATCAAGTTCATATGCTTCTAACAACTGCTCTACAGCTATCGACCGCTCAGCACATGCCAATTTTGAGGTTGAAGCACTTCGGAAAGTATAGTCCTTATACCTCCCTTTATGTGCATAACCTGCGACATACCAAGCTCTTGCATCATTCCTAGCCTCGTTTTCTAGCAGAGGTTCTATCATTTTAAGTGCACTTTCATATGCCCCTTCTTCAGCAAAAGAAATTGCTTCATCTATTTGATTGGCCGTTGATCCAGGCTGAGCAATAGCTATCCCTGCAAACAAAAAGGTTACACACAAAAGAATTATTTGTCTATTGATTCTGTGCATATTCATCTTGTTACAGCCCATGATAAAATTCTATTCCCCACAATTAACCCCCTCAAAAGTGCATTATCCATATCTAATTCATATCTGATCCTACTAGATTGAACAATGAAATTCATTACAGATCCTTTCGGCATTTCTATTTCACTATTAACAGATGTCACTACCATTACGGGCTGATTGCCTGTTGATTCTATAAGTCTAGCAAGCTCCTCTCCTTCCGATTCGGAATACAATATGTGGGTAAACTCTGCCATTTCTGCTTCCTCATACCAAACTACCTCTAACATCTGACTTCCAATAGATTGGCTAGAATATTTCTCAACTAGAAAATTGAAAAGTATTCTATTGCCATGAATACCAATCTTAAAATTACCTTCTTTTGTTTCTTCAGGCCAGTCATTTGATCTAGCAAACTGAAATAAGAAACTCGCTTTAGTAATAGCAATTGTATCAGCTTCATCCAACTTAGGCCCTCCCTGATCTCCCTGTATCCAGGCTAATCCAAGTCCTGCAATTATTGCCACAGATGCAAGAACAACCCAAACAGAATTATTTATTGGTTGTTTATGAATTTTAGCATTATGCATCTTACGAAGTTAACTTTTCAATACTCTTATGCTCCTCACCCTCTATTGGGTTTCCAACTTATCAATGTGCGTGAATCGCTATACTATTTCTTTAAAAAGCGAGCTGGATGCACTTCTTTTGGCAAGTAGATTTGTTCAAAAATAAAATTAGCTAGGTGAGACGCTGTCGTCGGTCCCACTAAGACGCCCCGCGTACCTAATCCATTGAGGATAAAGCTGTTTTTTTCATCTTGAAGAGGACCGGCATATGGGCGACGATCAGTGGACGCCGGGCGAAGGCCGGATAGGTGATTTGTGATTTCAAAGCCATTGAACTTGTCCGGAGCGATTATAGGTCTAAGGGCTTGAAGTAACTCAGATTTGCCTTCGTCGGTGGGTTCGCTTTTTATGACGTTCCATTTATAGGTGGCGCCAAGTCTAAAGGATGAGTCCCCTCGTGGAAGAAGCCATTTAACACGGTTTACACACATCCCATTTGTGTTTATTGGAGATTTTATTGTGAGAACTTCTCCATGATCGCATGCGATTTTTAGGCCAATTGATGCGAGATCACGAGCTGCTCCAACTCCGCGGCAATCTATTAAATGTGAAAAGTGGGAAGGAATCGGTTCTGAGAAATCCCAACTCCTCTTATAAAATCGATTTCTCAGTTTGAGGTTTGAGCAAAATGAATCTATAAGAAGTGGCAAATCTACCCAACCCGCTTCAGGAACAACTCCATACCCATGTGGAGTAATTACGTCCTTAGGAGATTCATAAGAAATTTCTGACAAGAACTCGGCTACGGGATGTGAGTCAACAAGACGTTTTGCCCAAAGATCTCGATATTGTTTGTTTGGGAAAACTCGCATTATAGGAGCATTATGAAAGAGTTTTCCGTGAAGATCTAGAAAGTTTTCTATGGATTGATATGTTGTACGCATAACATCCATATGCTCACGTGCATTCCAAACCTCTACAAGTCGTTTAAAGGAAACGGGATTAAACATTCCGGCTGCCACCTTTGACGCTCTGTTCGATTCAGGCCCTGATTTAGCTTCAGAATCCCAAACCTCATATTCTACTCCACGCTTCTCTAACTCCCAAGCCATAAGAATTCCCGAAAGGCCTGCACCTACAATTAGAAACTTATCTGATGCGCTTTTAGGCATGGTATTATGAGATATTAGTCGATAACTCCTAACTCGCGAGCGACCTTTTCAAACGCAGCTAAAGCATGGTCTAAATGTGCTCTAGTATGAGCTGCAGAGAGTTGAACTCTAATTCTAGCTGCACCTTTAGGTACTACGGGGAAAAAGAATCCTATTACGTAAATACCTTCTTCAAGTAGTCGATTTGCCATCTGTTGTGAAAGTCTTGCATCGCCTAACATCACCGGAACGATAGCTGACTCACCATCATTAAATGGGAGCCCTGCAGAACGAAGACCCGCCTTGAAATAATTTGTGTTATCCTCTAATCTATCGCGAAGTTCTGTGCTCTCGTCTAACATTTTAAAGACCTCTAGGGATGCTCCTACTATGTTTGGCGCTAGTGAATTTGAAAAAAGGTAAGGGCGAGATCTTTGGCGAAGTAACTCTATTATCTCTTTTCGTCCTGTCGTGAATCCACCCATTGCTCCTCCTAAAGCCTTTCCAAGTGTGCCCGTTATAATATCGACTCTTCCCATTGCGTCGCGAAGCTCAATTGATCCTCTACCCGTCTTGCCTATGAAGCCCGTGGCATGGCACTCATCTACCATAACAAGTGCTTCATATTTATCTGCGAGATCGCAGATTTTAGAAATTTCTGCAACATAACCATCCATAGAGAAGACACCATCAGTTACAATGATTTTATATCTCGCGCCAGCCTCATTTGCTGCCTTTAGTTGAACTTCAAGATCAGCCATATCATTGTTCGCATATCGGAACCTCTTTGCTTTGCAAAGACGCACTCCATCAATGATAGAGGCGTGATTTAACGAGTCCGAAATTATAGCGTCTTCTGCTGTAAGTAAGGGCTCAAAAACGCCGCCGTTTGCATCAAATGCAGCAGCATATAAAATGGTATCCTCTGTCAGATGAAAATTTGCAATCGTCTTTTCTAACTCCTTATGGATATCCTGAGTTCCACAAATAAATCTAACTGAACTCATACCAAACCCATGAGTATCTAGAGTCTTCTGAGCTGCCTTTACCACCCTACTATTATTACTAAGTCCAAGGTAGTTGTTTGCACAAAAATTTATCACCTCAGTGCCATCAGTAAGAGTGATTATTGCATCCTGAGATGTTGCTATTATGCGTTCACTTTTATAAAGTCCCGCATCCTCGATATTTTGGAGCTCACTCTGAAGGTGAGATTTCATTTTCCCGTACATGATGCGAAGGTAAGGGGAATACTTTGCTTGAATCTAACCCATCTGTCACCCACCTAATACAAGCGGATAATTTCTTTCTCCGTGTCCCATACGGTTATCGTATTTAACGGAGTAACCTGGCGGTACGTGGCATGAGATTATTTCTTCTATCGTTAGACCAAATGGGTTATCAATCGTTTGCCCATCAGCAATGGTGTTATCTCTTAAATCTTCGAAAGTTCCAATGATAAGTCCATCCGCTTTTTCAAAAATTCCGGCAAGTTTTAATGCCAGGAACATCCTATCTATGTGATACAGATATTCATCTAGATCTTCCAAAAATAGGTACGAACCAGAAACATCAGGGAAATATGGTGTGCCGAGTAGAGAGTACAAGACGCTAAGATTTCCGCCTGTAATTTTCACATCAGGCGTATGGGATAGATCTCCTCTGAGTGTAGACCATAAAGCGTCCACATCGGAAGATCGAGTCGAATTTAACGTGGTTGCAACGGGAGCGTGAAGGGAGGCGATTCCAAGGTTCGTAGACCAAGCGTGCAGAGTTGTAAGATCTGAAAAACCAATAATCCATTTGGGGTCAGCTACGTAGGCAGCGTAATCCAGGAGAGGGAGTAGTCGTCCGGAGCCATAGCCTCCACGTAAAGCGAAGACAGCTCGAATAGATGGGTCGCGGAAAGCCGAGTTTAACAACTCTGCTCTATGGGCATCTGAGCCGCCGGGATACTCTGATGAACCACCAAATTGATGATCGCAATCGTCGAGTCCAGGCGGGGTTATTGGGGTGAAGCCTGCAGCAAGTACGGCCGAAACGGCATCTTGGATAACTGCCGGTAAAGCGAAGCGAGACGGGGCAACAAGCATGATTTTATCACCTTGATTAAGATATGTCGGTCTTATTGTG
>Ga0206683_10003013_pt1 | contig 11238 bp, 8 predicted proteins | sample M280m12015metaG_FD_155483 | JGI IMG/M metagenome (GOLD analysis project Ga0206683, IMG submission 155483) | Ammonia-oxidizing marine archaeal communities from Monterey Bay, California, United States - M2 80m 12015 | ecosystem: Environmental > Aquatic > Marine > Intertidal zone | place: USA...
AGAATAGAACTGTTTAAGTCATTAAGGAATACTGCTGTAAAAAGTGGACCGGATGGGTTAAATGATTTGGCTGCATTTATCCGTAATGCTACTGGTGCATTAAATACAGGAACTCTTGGGGCATCTCCTTCGCAGCAAGCGTTTGAAAGAGGGTGGCTGTTCTTCTCTCCGAGATACACCCGTGCGTCACTAGCGTTAGTTGCAGATGCCTTTCAAGGCGGTCTGCGAGGACAACAAGCTAGGCAAACATTTGGGCAGATGCTGACTGGCGGGGCAGTCCTTTACATGGGAGTATGTAAGGCTCTGCAACAGCCAGTTAAATTAGACCCTAGACCTAAAGATGAAGGCGGCAACGGTGCCGAATTTATGACAGTAAATATTGCCGGACAAAATGTAGGTATAGGTTCTTTCTGGACTTCCTTTATAAGGCTTGTTGCATCAATGGGTACAACCGCAGCAGACGACCCTGCCCTTTTCGCAAGTCCATCCACAAGGGATAACCCAATTATGAAGTGGATGAGGTCTAGGTCTGCACCTATGACAGGGTTTACGTCTGACTTTATCAACGGGGCTAACTTCTTAGGTGAGCCTCTGGAAGACCCGATTGACTGGACAAAGCACATAGGTAGGCAAACCCTGCCATTCGCAGTAGAAAATGCAATCTTTGAAGAAGGAGCAATTTTCGGTAGGCTTGGAGTTGGTGTGCCTGTGGAAATGTCTGGTGGTCGTACCTTCCCTGTTGATAGGTATTCCCAGCGTGACAGTGAACGTGAGGTGGCGGCGATGGAAAGGTTTGGGAAAGAGTGGGATAGTCTAAACGCTTTGCAGAAAAAGGCATTGGAGAATGACCCTAATCGCCCTCTAGGACATCTCTCCAGAGAGATTAGAGAAGAAGCAGAAAAAATGCGGTTTGCAGACCCCCGCACATCAGAGGGAATGATTGATAACTGGTTCCGCTCAAAAGAAGAGATAGAGCTACAGTGGCGATCTGTTGTTAAGAATGGGGTAAGACTTTTTAATGACGGAACTATAGATACAGTTGTGTTTAAGGAGAGACACCTAGAACCAGCTAATGGGGACAGGCGAAGAAGGGTAGGAGATTTAAATGATGACGAAGCCTATACAGAGTTGCAGAAATATTTTGCTGACTTAGCTGATAAGAATGGTCCGATTCCAGTAGAGGATATTCTATTTGTTAACTATATAGAAACTATAGTTACTAACCCTGAATACGAAGACCCTGTTATAGGGTTTGATTTCAGGGCTAAGGAAGCAGATGAAAAGCTATGGGCAGATGAGTACGGGCATGAGATGCTAGCCTATACTAAGGCGAGGTTTAAAGCTGCCCGTGAAGCCTACGACTTTGCATTTCCTGCCCTCATAGACGAACTTTATTACGGGCGAGAGAGGTTCTCTTGGTACTGGGACCAAGTAGAGAGAGAAGTATTAGCGTTGCAGAAAAACCCTGACCGAGTATTAGAGGTATACGAGTCATGGTTAAAGCAAACCCCTACAGACAAAGAAGCTATAAAAAAAGAAAACAGGGAGCTTCGGGAGTTCTTGTCAACAATGTCTAAAACTAGACAAGTTTTACGAGAACAAAACGCAGACCTAGATATATTTATGTACAGGTGGGGGTTTACGAGTACGCTACGGCACAAAGATAACCAGTGGACAGATGGAAGTGGTGGAGCTTTAAGTTTCTATCGCACACATCTTCCGACTGCGTTCCCCTATGCTGTACAGAAGTGATGTAATATATAGAACTATGAAGGACTTACGAGTCAAATGACTACTGAAAAGAACGAAGCTACGGCTGCACAGCAGGAAGATATCCAACCTACGGGAGACAGTAACGGCGTTTCCGCCGCTGCTGTGGAAGCATCTTCATCTAATGACAATAACCAAGCTACTATCCAGTCTCAAATAGATTCAGTCTTAGATCAAAGGCTTGACCAATACGGTCAACGGATTCAAGATATTGAAAAGCAAGAGCAAGGACGAGCGCAACAGTGGTACGGAGAAAAGCTGAAGGAAACTCGGACGCAAGACAGAGATGACATTGCGAACTTTATGAGTGACCTTACGCTTGTACTAGACGAGGACCAACGAGAACAGTTAACAGAACTTCAGGCAACAAGACAAAACCAAAACCTCCAGAGTCGAATACAGACTTTAGAGCAGCAACTAGAAGGACAACCACAGACGGCATCATCGCCACCTGCATTGTCCCAATCAGATGCACAGGCTTTGTTTGACGCTACTCAAGGCTTTATAGAAACAGCCGGGTTAAATATTTCCCCAGAAGATTCCCGCCTTTGGGCTGGCTATCAGAACGGGATGTCTTTACAGCAAGCAATCAACGTTGCACGAAGAAACATAAAGACTGTCTCACCAAGTCCTACAACTCCTACACCAGAGGCGAAACCTGCGGAAGCTCCGCAACAAAGGGTTCCACCTTCAACTGCTAGCGCACCTACTTCTCCTGCCGATTCATTTGATACTTTGGCAGAACTGGCGGTAGCTTTTAGAGATCGCGAAATTAATTCGCAAGATTACGCCCGTATTTCACGGGAGAGAGGCTGGTTGTAATGACCGTCGGACTTAATCTGTCCAGCACCTCTAATCTCGACGACATGTCGGCTATAGTTATTGCTTCTGCAATAGCTAACGTCGAACCTGCTGGTCCTGCGGCTGCACTTGTTCATCAAGTACCCATCCCGCAGGGGGCAAAGCAAGTTAACCTTCCCTTCTGGGGTCGGCAGACTGCTACTGCCCTGACTGAAGGAATCGCAATTCCTGAGCCACAGCAGAGTAATGTAAACGTAGTTAACCTTACGGCTACAGAACATGGAATCTTGACTTTTGTGTCTGACAGACTTCAACGCCAGAACAACGAGAATGTTCTGGCACAGGTAGGGGTGATGCAAGGTAACGCAGTCGGAAGACTTCGTGACAAAGACGTAATTGGTCTTTGGGGTTCAGTAGGTACCGATATAGGTGGTGCTGGCGATAATAACAACCTTGAAGACATCGCAGGAGCGATTGCGTTCCTGCAAACAGATAACGATGCAAACTACGGACCTGCCCCCGGCACTCCGAATGTCGTTATCCATCCAGAGCAGCTTCGTAGGCTTGCTCAAGCTAGCATCCCGCTCTCAAGCGGGGCTGTAGGCAGCACGCTTCCTCCGGGGGGAATATCAGAAGACATTGTTAAGTCATACTGGCGTGGCAATGACCCAATCATGGGCTGTCCTATCTATGTAGATGGGAACATCGAGAGAAATTCCTCTACTGGAGACTCTATTGGGTGTGCTTTTGTAGACATGGCTTTCTCTCTTGCTCAGGCAACAGAGATAGACTCCAACGACGATGACGATATTAGGCTCAGAGGCACCGAAATTGTAACGGTTGCTGAATGGGGCGAACACGAAAACGTCGATAAATGGGCAGTTACCCTCACAGGTGCAGCCGACGTAATGACTTAATCTTAGTTAGGGGCACCCTATAAATGGTTCAGGCTCAAGGCAGAGATATAGAGAATTTTCTTTCTCGTAACTCTTCTCGTATCAGTAAGCAATCAGGTTCTGTCGGCGGCAACGGTGACAGTGCTTTTGCCATTGAAGACGAGAGAGAGCCTCAAGCCTTTTCAATTATTTATAGGGTTGCCTTGACTAAGGATAAGTCTGGTAAATTTGTCCCGGCTAACAGACCTGCCAAGATTCGTGTAACCGAATTAAAGAAGGTCTTAGCAAAACGGGTAGGTGAAGACAGACCTGACGCAGGAAATCCTGTCTTTGCACTTCAGCCGATGAAGACTGCTGGTGAGGCAACTGAAATTGCTCTCAGCAGTCACATTAAAAGTCGCAAGCGACGTAAACGTCGAAGAGGAAAAAGAGGTTAAAACAACATGACTGTAGTTACATTTGAAGATAGGCAGTTTGATAGGCAGCTTTCACAAGAAGCCGAACATCAGCTACCTATGATCGAAGAGTATAAGCAGCAGCATGGCATTAAGGTGCTACCTAAACCGTCCGCTGGTTCCCAGCCGGACAAAAGTATTGTTTACAAACCACGACGTTCTCCTGACGGAACTCTAAAGGGCTATGTTCCTGTAGAGATAAGGTCGCAAAATTCGACACTGCTAGGTGCTATAGCAAAGGGATTCCTACTGGCTCCTTTAGATAAACAGAATGAGTCTTCGACTGAATCTGCTGAAGTTGAGACAGTGGTTGAGTCTCTATCGGACATCCCGGTAGAGCAGTCTTCATCGGAAACTAAAGTAATTACTTGCGAGCGTAAGTTCGCAAACGGTAGAATGTGCGGACGTGAGTACAAAACTGAAGGTCGATACTTACAACATATCCGCAATAAACACTCATAGGAGAGATTCAAATGAGTATTGGTGCACCCTACAGGCACGATTCTAACTATCGTTGGAGTGGAACTGGCACTGCTTACAGTGCCACAGGTGACACTAACACGGAAAGTGGAGCAACTATTACTCTTAGCTTGGAGTCGGCAGACTTTTGGTCTATTGACGCTGGTGGAGAGACACGGGTTGTGAAGCTCCCTGTTGCTACTACTAACGGTTCTAAGGTTGTCATTGCTAACGCAAGTAATGCTGCTGAGAACATTTCCGTTACAGAATCGGATGGCACGACAGAAAACGGTGTGGTCGGACGAGATGAAGTCGGTACATTTATTGCCGACGGAACTAAATGGCAACACTTTACTGGCGTAGCTTAAACGCCTTTCAGTACTAGCCGGGGCAGGATAGGGGTCTTTTCCTCAATTTCACCTCTCTCTTGCCCCCGCTAGAAGGTTCCTTATGACTAAAGATTTTGATACCGCACCTGTTAGAAATAAGTCAGATAAAAATACCCTTATAAAAAGCAAGCAACCGCTTACTGTAGTAGAGGGTCAGACATCTGACGGAACTTTATATGTAGTACCTGACACCTCTGACGGTTACGGAGATGAAAAATCTGTAGTTCAGATAACCGAAGACCTTGTAGGTCGTCACACTGAAGATGAAGCTGAGGTAAAGGCAGCAGGGGAAGTAGCTGGAGAACAGTTCAATACGGATATTCGTCAAAGATTTCAGAAGATACGAACCCAGCAGTTCCACACTAAGTATCCGTCAAGTATGCAATTCATCCATAAAGATAACGCTGGAGTAGTAAGAGGCGTTACGCTCCTATTTGCTTACTGGAATCCAGCAACTCAGCAGAACCAATACGAAGAAATATACTATGATGCAGAGACTTTGCTGGGTCATGCCATAGCAACAGGGCAAAATAATTTAGTAAACGAAGCACTAGGCAAGCAATAGCAGAGGTAGGCTGTGGCTACAACAACATTAAATACATTGCTTCCTGAGTACGCACGACGCAAGGGGGTCTATGTAGGCAGCTTTACTACTACCTCAGACCCTTCAGGCTCTGCAAAAACTCTCACCTCAACGGGTCTTATATCATCAGGGTATAACAGCGACGACGACCTAAACGACCACTGGGTCCGCATTACATCTGGTACAGATGACGACGAGCTTCGCCGTATAGACGACCACACTGGCAGCACTGGCGTTCTTACCCTTGCTTCCGGGAGCAGTCTTTCTGCTGGGACTAACATTACCTTTGAGGTTTATACAGAAGACCCGCAACTATTAGTAAATGAATTAAACTCAGCTAGGTCTTCAGCCTTCCCTGCGTTACATAGAGTCATACACGACAGAGATGTAACGGGTGCAAGTCAGCAGAAACGGTTTGCAATTCCATCAAATATCCTAGAAGTAAACCGACTTTATGCAGAGCCTAGACTAAAATCGTCATTTGCTGACAACATTATTGAAACACTTGACTGTGATTTTGAAGGGGACTTAACTGATTTCACGTCAACGAGCGTTACTTTAGCAGCAGAAACAGAAACTAATTCTCCTGCTAACCAGATGGTTTTTGATGGCAGTCAATCAGGCAAGGTAACTGTGGCGAATGGCGACACTGGGTACCTTTACTTAGCAGTGCCCAGCCCAACAAATTATGTCGGTGAAGAGCTAAACCTAAGCCTATGGGTATACTCCACCCCTGTTACAAGCACCACGGTAAAGGCTGCTGTACGCACAGACAGCGGTTCGTGGACTCTTGGTACCGAACACGGCGGGAATGGATGGGAACGCCTCTCTGTGTCCCTGACAGATCATTCTATTTCTTCTACTATCCATGTCGGGATACAGGTAGTTAACGGAAGCGGTGCTGCTTATGTTTGTTATACAGACGAATGGGTAGCTACAGCAGGACGAACAGAGAACCCTTATCCTCAAGCCAATCCGGTAATGAATTGGCGTAAAGAAGGTACAGATGTTGTTATCCCTGCTGGGATTCCGGGCTATAACAACCTACTGTTTGTCGGTATCGCCCCCCTTAGCTCAGTATCTGCGGGCACAGACACTATGGAAATCGGTGAAGACAGGTATCAGATTTTATTCCAAGCTGCTATGGAGGTAGCTACAGAAGCTGAGTTTGATGACCTAGACGATAACGAGCTTAATCAAACACAACGCAGAAATACCCATGCCCGTAACCGCATACAAGAAAACGCAATGGTTCTACCTAGCACAAGGAGAACAGTTGTTTAATGGCTACCGCCGGGCGTTCACACGATGTAGTTCTCAGGAATACTGACGGCTCTGCCAATGAGGTCGGGTTGAATTTATTTAGGAACTCCCCTTCTTTGCAGGGTGGGTATCTATCTAAAATTATTCCTTACGCACCTGACGAAAGTAATAAGGCTCCTCAGTCTCAGCAAAACTCATATGACGACACAAGCCCTAACCTAGACCTAGTACATGAGCAAACTAGCTGGCATAGGGGACTAGGACAGGCTGCGGTAAGACGTAGGGGAGTAGACGACTATAGGTATGCGAGTACCACAGGTGCCCTATCTATGTTTGAAGGCTCGCTAGTTAACGGGTACTACGAAGATCAAGTAGACGTTATCGTTAAGAACCCTAGATTTGAGGATGCAGAAAACGGAGCAGATACAAGCTGGACTGCTGCCAACGTCACCCTTACAACAGAAACTACCGACCCCAGATCAGGAGATCAGGCACTAAGAGTTGTTGTTAGCTCAGGAACTGCAACAGTTACACAGCGATACGGCGGTGACGCTACTCTTTTTAGGTCAAAAGCCATTACGCTTAGGGCATATATAAAAAGGGTGTCGGGTACAGGTAACGTTAAGCTGAATTTAATAGACTCTGTAGGGACTACCAACGGCTCTACATCTGAGGCTGACGGCTATGCACAGATAGAAGTTACCAGAACTATAAATGCGCTTGCCACCTCTATAGATTTTCAGCTAGAGTTTTCCGAAGAAGACGATGTATGGCTGGTAGATGACATTAGCGTTCTTCCTCCCGGAGAGTCAGGGGACTTCCATGATGATGCCGTTACTTTAGACGATGAGTTATATATTCCTTGCGGAAGAATGGTTTGTAAGTGGAATGAAACTGATGATGCTTTTTATCCTGTCTATATAGATAGTGGCTATGAAGTTAGATGTATAGCTGAGTTTGATGTAGATGGCACAACCCCTACTTTGTTTATAGGATTTGGGGGCAATCAGACATATAAGAAGAGCACTAACGGAACTACGTGGGCTGCCCCTACTGCTGCCTCTACAACAGAAGACTATGCAGATTTCTTTGCAATTACGCGTGATGCTAACGGGGATACTTCTTTAGCTAAGGCTTATAACACAGAGATTAGATTGTCTGTTGGGGATATAGCTGCTGCCGCTGCTAATTTTGGTAATGCTATATACGTTGGCTCTTCCGACAAGCCCATAACAAATCTATTCTCAGCTAACGACTTACTATATGTTGGCAAGACAGACGGACTATATAGATTTGATAGGGCTAATAGTAAGTTTGTAGACCTAGAGCCTGAAGGTGGACTATTCGACCACCTTAATAACTACAAGGCAGCTATAGGTAGAGGCAACAAAATATTTGCTGGTACCGGAGCGAGATCATTCTTTGCTGTAACGGACCAAGATAATAAAGTTGACTGGGCTGATCTATCCCACCTAGTTAAGAACCAGATTTGGACAGGGTTCTCTGGAGATGTTGAAGCTATTACTCAGGATAAGGCTAATGTTTGGCTCGCTCTAAACACTCAGCTAAACCAGCAGTTTCCCTATTCGTTCCCTATTAGCTTTGATGAAAACGTGGGGACTATAGCTAGGACTAGGCTTCTGGTTTTAAGACCAGACGTAGACCCTGCTATTGGTTCTCAGGAATCTACTAACTTAGTCCCTCATACTATTACTACCATGCACGCCACTAATGTGCAGAAGATTGCACGGTTTATTCAGGCGGGGAACGTAGACTCTTTATTTGCTTTCGGTAAGTTTAGCAATGCAGACAGCAACGACGACGAAGCTAAGGTAGTTAGAATCAGGATTCCAGTAGATAACGAAAATCCTGCACGGGCTATCAGTGCACAGCGGGCAGTCCGTAAAAATTCTTTCTTCGCTAGTCAGTGGATAGATTGGTTCTACCCAGATATACCTAAGACTTTAACTAAGATCAATCTAATCAGTAGAAATCTAGGTGGTGGACAAAGTGTTTTAGTTTCATATAAAACAGATGATGACACACCTGAAGATACAGAAGGCTGGACTGATATAGGAACTATTACTACATCACCTACCGGAACTCTAGCCGCTTCTTTAACAAGTCCAGTTACTTTCAGGCGTATAAGAATACGTTTAAAGCTAATTACTGACGACATAACGGAAGCTATCGAGGTGTTTAGTTATACTATCCATGCTGTTTTTAACCCTGTTGAACACAAACAGTGGACCATCCAGACTAAACTGTCAGATAATCGCAATAGTAGGCGAGGACGTAGGGTGCGTAGGCGGTCTACACTATCCAGTGCAGACCTTGCAAACCTTGAGACACTAAGGCAAGAACCGTTTTGTATTTACGAAGACAAAGACGGCTCTACATACAGGGTAAAGATTAGACAGCTTACAGATAGATGGGTAGAGAGTGATGACGTAGGCGGTGGTGGCTCTTCCCGTAAAACACAGATCATACATCTGGAGATGAATGAGGTTAGGACTTCGTAATGGCAGCAAATGAATTTGTTCACGCAGACCCCGGCAGCGTTCTTACACAGAACGAATATATTGCAAGCCCCGGTTCAGCCGGAGGGCATACTTTAGGTACCAACCAAGCGGTTGGCGATATGATCTACGCTAGTTCAGCAGGAGCTAGCGGCATAATAAGAAGGCTAGCTATAGGCACAAGTGGTCAGTACCTGACTGTTGCTGGCGGCATACCTGCGTGGTCATCGACTCTAACTGGGTCAGTTATAACTGCCACTACTAATTTTACTATAGGCGACACCGTAATAACTGACGGCGTTATCACTGATAGTACAGGGCTATCTATAGCTGCCGTTGTTAACTTAGGGGCTAACGCTTTTACAACTACCGGACTAATATCCGGCGGCTCATTAGATATAGACGATGTGCTTATTAACGGGGCAACTATAGGTCACACTGACGACACAGACCTGATGACAGTAGCTGATGGTGCATTAACTGTAGCGGGTACCCTTACAGCGTCAGGCGTTATAACCGCAGGTGGCTTGACTATCGGCAGCGCAGTTATAGTCGAGTCAGAATTAGAAACTATTGATGATGTCACCGCTGGGACAGTAGCGGCAAGTAAAGCTGTTGTAGTTGATGCTAATTTAGATATTGCTAGCTTCAGAAACCTAACAGCTACCGGTGCTATAACAGCAGACAGCCTAGATATAGATGACGGTGGAGTTGACATAAACGGAACCCTAGAGGCAAACGCTTATACGGTAGCTGGCACAGCACTTGACGAGTTCATTCAAGATACTGTCGGTGCGATGTTTACCAGTAACACTGAAACGAGAATATCGGTAACTTACGACGACAGTGACGGCACGATAGACCTTGTTGTTGACAACATGAACGGTACTGGCGAGATCACAGACATAACAAGTCTTTATCACGCTAGCCTTAAGGTAGGACATAGTGATAGCGACGCTAACATTGACTTCTCAGTTGACAACACAATCTTCTTTGACATTGACGGATCGCAGCAAGTTAAGTTAGTAGACGGAGTTCTTCAACCTGTAGGTGATAGTGACGTTGATCTAGGCACGACAGGGGTTAGGTGGAAGGATGCGTTTGTAGACTCACTCACAACTACAGCTAATGTGACAGTTGGTGGGGACCTAACTGTTAGTGGCACTACCACAACTGTTAATACCGAAACGCTATCTGTAGAAGACTCCTTGATTGCTTTAGCATCAGGGAACGATAGTGCTGATTTGTTAGATGTTGGTCTATACGGGCTATACGACAGTACAGGCGATAAATATAGCGGACTATTCAGAGATGCAACTGACGGCAAGTGGAAACTGTTTAAAGATTTAACAGAAGCTCCAACTACAACAGTTAATACAGGACATGCTAGTTATGCAGGAGCAACATTAGTCGCAACTCTGGAAGGCAACGCCGATACTGTAACGACTAACGCAGACTTAGCTGGGGATGTAACATCTTCCGGGAACACAACGACGATTGCAGATGATGCCGTTGATATTGCTCATCTTAGTGCATCAGGCACACCTTCTAGTACTACATTCCTTCGGGGAGATAATGCTTGGGTCGAAGTTTCATCTAAATTAGATTCACCTGTAATAACTGGAACCTTAACAGTTAATACTGGCGGTGCCGTTACACATACAATTAGTAATTGGTCGGACGACGTATCTTATACCATCACCCCAACCAACTGTACTATTGGTTCAGTAGCTAGTAACGGTGAGTTTGTTGTAACACATACAAGTGGCTCACCTTCTTACACTATTCAGGCAACCACTGATTCTTTGGGGCTAACTAGTTCTGAAGTAGTAACTAAAAATGTTTTAATACGCTTAGCTGCGCCCGGTCTAAACGATCTAACGGTTCAAAACACCGACACAAATGTTGACCATGTAATTACTTCAAATGATACTAACGACGATAAACTTATATTAGATATTGGCTCATCTGATTTTACTTATCAAAGTGTATCTGTGGGGTCGGGGTCTAAAGTAGGGAATACTGTTGAGGTTACTGGATTTACTACTAATAACCCAACGGTAACTGTTCAATATACAGCAGAGGGAACTTATTCAGTAACTG
>Ga0206683_10003017_pt1 | contig 11231 bp, 11 predicted proteins | sample M280m12015metaG_FD_155483 | JGI IMG/M metagenome (GOLD analysis project Ga0206683, IMG submission 155483) | Ammonia-oxidizing marine archaeal communities from Monterey Bay, California, United States - M2 80m 12015 | ecosystem: Environmental > Aquatic > Marine > Intertidal zone | place: USA...
TGGTCAAAATAGTCAGGATCAACTACGGCAACTTTTGTCCCAGCATCAACCGTTGAACCAAGTGCCAAAAATAATGCCCCTTGAGTTCCAGGAGTTATAATCAATTCACTATTAGCTTCAATTGGGCGTCCAGTAAACTTCCCAAGGCTAGCAGCCAGTCTATTTCGTATTTCAGCCGATCCCCTATACTCAGTATAAGCTTGAGATCCACCTCTATTAAAACCCTCTTTCCAAGCTTCATCAGAACTGGGTGCTGGAGGAAAGGCATCTACATCTCCGTGGGAGAAATCAATAAAAACTCCATCAAGTTTCTTGCCAAGCATAATGGTATTAAGATCTCCTAGATTTTGTCGTACTTCCTGACCAGGAGCACTATTTGTACTGAGAGCTTTAAATTTTTTATCAAGTGTCATCATTGCGAAGATATAAAAACCCACTTAAAGGTTCATCAATTAATTACTTAGCTGTACCATATAACCCTTACTTGGGTCAATTTTTCCTTTTAAGGATTTTAAATACAGTTCATGTAATTCTTTGGGATCATTAAAATATTTTAGTTTTATGTCATGCTTAATTTGCATAATAAATTCTTTCAATAAGTCTTCAGCCAATAATGTGGTTTTTTTAACTCCCATTGTTCTGTATCTTTTTTCAGCATGATTTGGAGCAAAGAAAAATTTAGAATTAGGAATTGATTTAAAATTAGTTTTTGAAGACCAATCTGCTAATCCTATTAAACTAACGTATTTTAATGAGTCTGCTAAATAATCAGATAATTTTTTTAGATAATCAGAGTTCCCAGCAAAATCAACTATTATTGATTTTGATGTGTTAAGTTTTTCCTCTGCATTATCATAAGATAAAACGGTGTCATAAAATTTAATTTTTGATAAAAATTTTATGTTTTTATCCGATGTAATACCTATAATTTTTTTCTTGTCTTCTAGTTTATTTTTAGATAACAAAAATGCCAAAGATAAAGCTGTTTTAGAAGATGCGCTTGTCAGGATTATCTGATCACATTCAAAAAATTTTTCATCTTTCAAGAAAAAATAATTCAAAAACGAAGTTAAAAATAGAGGTTTTATTAAAGGATGATATTCTAATGATTCATCTGTATTTTTTGAAATTTTTACGTAATGATTGTATACTGAAGGAAGTTTTCTTCTATGATTAGAATCATCTATAAAACCATGGGTATTTACCTTTTTTGGTATGACTTTTAAGTATTTGCTCATAGGAAAATATCCATAAAACTTTTCTCCCTCAGAAATATTTTCATTTTTAGAAGAAATAACATTTGCAAAACCCCAAACTGGCACAATACCATAAGGTTCCTCAGCTGGAAAGAAATTCCAATAACCTAACGTATCCCCAATAACTGCATATGTAATATTATTTGTAGTAAAAGCATATCTTTCAATTTCTAATATGACTTCACCGGTTTTTGAAATTGGAATGCTGTAATCTGAAAAAGTAGCTTCAAAAAGATCATACTTATTTACCAGAAAAGTCAGATTTTGTTTATTCATAAATTATTAGTCATAAAATCTAAGCTAAAGGTAATATTTTTCATATGTTAAATTAGGAGCTTATTTTGAAACTCCTAAGCGCCACATGAGAATTCCACCAGTTATAAACATCCATATTGAATAGGCGCCAGTCGGAAGTCCCATCTCGACGTTATTCAGTATTGTAGTAGCAATGACAAAAGCTAATGTTCCATTTTGAATTCCACTTTCAATTGTAATTGAAATTTGACTTTTTCCTGTTATACCAAAAAATTTAGCAGTGATATATCCAAGCACCATCGTTGACAAATTCAGAAGTAATGTTGCCAATCCAACTTCTTTCATTGCTTGGATTATTAAATCTTTGTTAGCAATCATGACGAGTAAAAAAATAATAATAAATAACACTGTGGAGGCAATTCTCATAGGCCTTTCCATACGGAGGGCAAAGCCTTCATTTCTATTGCGAATCACCATGCCTATGGAGACAGGAATTACGGTTATTACCAAAATTTGAAGCATGGTTTGAACTACAGGAAGTTCAATAACAACAGCTGTATCTCCTGTAAAATAAGCAATGGATTTTGATAATATGATTGGAATTGTGAAAACAGTGATTAGACTTGCCAGGGCAGTTAGGGTGACAGAAAGACCAATATTTCCTCGTGCAACTTGTGTGATAAGATTACTTGTGGGTCCACCAGGGCATACAGATAGTATCATAATGCCAATAGCCATAGAGGAGTTTAGATCAAACAAAAGGATAATTGAAAATCCAATTAAAGGAAGAAATACTAGCTGATTACATAGGCCAACAAGTACTGCCTTTGGATAAGTAAAAAGTCTACCAAAATCACCAACTACAAGGGTTAGACCCATACCAAACATAATAATTGCCAAAGAAATTGGTAAAAAGATTTGTGAGATAATCATTGATGCGTCCATGGTAATTAAAGCTTGTTAAGTGTATACTCTATTAAATTTTCAATAGTATTTTCTGGATTCATACTATATTCTTCTAGATTCCTATTAGCAAGTATTGCATTTAAGGAAATAGCCTTATGTCCTAAAAGCTTAGACATTGCATAAATAATTGCCGTCTCCATTTCAAGGTTTGTAGCATTATAATTATTGTACTTTATCTTCTTAATTTCACTAAGATTATTCTTATGAGAAGTACTTAATCTTATGGATCTTCCCTGTGAACTATAGAAACCGCTACATGTTATTGTAATTCCACTATTAACATCATTTGAATTAAATTTATCATATAATTCACTTGAGCAATCATAGCAATATAATTGATCTTGAATTTGATGATTTTCGTATATATGTTTTGTGAAGTTTTTGTTATCTATAGTTGATAAATCATAATTTAACATAAAACCATCAATATCGATTGCCATTTTACTTAATAAGAAAGAATCAACAGGCACATCATCTTGAATTGCAGCTGAAGTACCAATTCTTATTAAATTAAGAGACTTTTTTGAATTTAAAACTTCTCCTGTTTCTAAATTTATATTAACTAAAGCATCAAGTTCATTTAAAACAATATCTATATTACCTGAACCAATTCCAGTTGAAACAACAGTGATTCTTTTTGATTTATAATAGCCTGTTACAGATTTAAATTCTCTATTCTGAGTTTTGAATTCAATCTTATCAAAATGTTTAGTGATTTTATCTACACGAAATGGGTCACCGACCAAAATGACTGTTGAAGATAAATTTTCAGATTTGAGTTTTAAATGATATACTGAACCATCTTTGTTTAGTATTAATTCTGATCTATCCATTATTTCTTTAGTAGACCTAATTCTACTAATCTTTCATTTAAGAAATCTCCAGCGGTAATATCATCAAATGATTTAGGATATTCTTCACAAATACAAGATTCTAAAACATTTAACTTCATTTCACTTACTGGATGCATGAAAAACGGAATAGAATATCTAGATTTTTTTAGCAATTCCCTATCTGGATTTACAACTCTATGAACTGTAGATTTTAATAGATTATTAGTATGTCTAGATAACATATCTCCAATATTTATCATTAACTCATCTTTACTAGCCATTGCATCAATCCACTCGCCATTTGAGTGTTGAACTTGCAACCCCTTACCATGTGCTCCCATAAGTAAAGTAATAAGATTTATATCTCCATGAGCAGAAGCACGAACAGCCTCTTTAGGATCATCTAAAATAGGAGGGTAGTGGATGGGTCTTAATATTGAGTTTCCATTCTTAATATATTGATCAAAGTAATTTTCCTCAATATTTAAATACAATGCTAAAGCTCTAAGAATATATTTTGCTGTTTTTTCTAAAGTGGAATATACTTCCTTACCAACTTTATTAAATTCAGGTAATTCATCAACATGGATATTAGGAAAATAATTGTATTTATCTTTCTCTTCTTCTTCAATATATTGACCAAAATGCCAGTATTCTTTTAGATCACCATGTTTACTTCCTTTAGCACTCTCCTTACCAAAAGCAACATATCCTCTTTGACCTGAATATTGTGGGAATTCATATTTAGCTTTTACTTTATGTGGAAGATCAAAAAATAATTTAATTTGCTTGTAAAGTCTTTCAACAAGCTCATCAGACAAAAGATGGCCTTTAACTGCACAAAATCCTATCTCTTGAAAAGCTTTACCTATTGATTGAACAAATTCTTCCTTACGATGAGGGTCTTCACTTAAAAAATCTCTAAGATCTAGCGATGGTATCTTGTTCATAAAAATGTTTTATTAGTATTTGGCAAATATACAAAATGTTGATAAAGATAATGGTGGGATAATAATGGTGGGCGCTGAGGGATTCGAACCCCCGACCCCTTGGGTGTAAACCAAGTGCTCTAAACCAACTGAGCTAAGCGCCCTTTAAGATGGCAAAGATAATATAAAATAGCTAATAGGGTTTAGATATATATTTTGTAATTTTTAACTATAATTTTTATGAAAAAAGAAATCAAACTACTTGATGGTAGCCTCTCTTATCCTCTTGAAAAACAAGGATATAATCTTAACAAAAAGTTATGGACTGGAGATGCACTAATAAATGACCCTAATGTTATAAAAAAAATACATAAAGATTATTTGGTTGCAGGTGTTGACTTTATTTCTACTTCAACTTATCAGATAAGCTATAAGACTCTAAAAGAGATGGGCTATAATTTTAATGAAATAAAAGATGTTTTTAAACGGTCAGTAGATCTTGTAGAAGATGCTATAAAAGAAACAAATAACAAAGGGGAAATTAAAATAGTTGGAAGTTATGGCCCATATGGAGCATCTCTATCTGATGGTTCTGAATATACTGGGAAATACAATACTCCAGATGAAATAATAATGGCTTATCATATAGAAAATATGAATATTATAAAAGTATTAGATATAGATATTATTCTTTATGAAACAATTCCTTGTTTAAGAGAAATTGAAATACTTTCAAAATTAGTAGAAGAATATGAAAAAGAAGTTTGGGTTTCATTTAGCTGTAATAAAGATTTAGAATTTAGAGATGGCTCATCTATAATAAAAGCATGTACAATTTTATCTTCTATAGAAAATATTTCTACCATAGGTATGAATTGTTTCTCTCCATTAATAGCAGAAGAAGCAATAAAAAAATTGAAAGAGCATTCAAATAAGAAGATCTTGATATATCCAAATTCAGGTGAGATATATAATAATAAAGATAAAGATTGGTATGGTGAAAAATATTTCGACAGATCTATGATTAAGAAATGGTTAGCACTATCTCCAGATATTATAGGAGGGTGCTGTAGAGTTGGTTTTGAAGACATTAAGAATATGAGAAAAGAAATTAATTTTTTATAAATTACTATAATGAAAATTCACCTATTTAATATTTTGTCAGCAACTATAGCATTTTTATTATCCTATTCAATAGGTTATTTAACTGGAATCGATTCAGTTATGAATGCTATTTTATATGCTTTTATTATACAATGGATACTATTTATTCCAGCTTATTTATTTCAAACTGAAAAGTTTTTTGATATCTCTGGAAGTTTCACTTATATCTTTGTAATTACATATACTCTTTGTTTACATTATAGCTCAAGTGGTATTAATTATGGTAATATTTTATTATCATCATTTATTATTATATGGGCTGTTAGACTTGGTAGTTTTTTGTTTTTTAGAATTCAAAAGGATGGAGAAGACAAAAGATTTCGATCTATTAAGCCATCTCCTACTAGATTTTTTATGACATGGTCTATTCAGGGAATGTGGGTATCAATATGTTCCGCCTGTGCTTTAGCTGGATTAGCTAATGGAATTATATTAAATTCGTTATTCTATTTAGGAGCATCTATTTTTGTTTTAGGTTTTACAATTGAAGTGATAGCAGATAATCAGAAAACAAAATTTAGAAAAGACCTTGCTAATAAAGGTAAGTTTATTAATTCTGGCTTATGGTCCTATTCAAGACATCCAAATTATTTAGGAGAGATAACTTTATGGTTAGGGGTATCTATAATGTCCCTATCTTCTTTAATAGGATGGCAATTAATAACATTAATTTCTCCAATTTTTACATATGTTTTACTAGTGTATATAAGTGGCGTTAGAATTCTAGAGGCAAGAGGAAGACAAAAATGGGGACATTTAGATAGCTATAAAGACTATGTTAAAAACACCCCTACTCTTTTATTTTAGTTGTTGTTTTAAGAGATAGTAAACAAATAGTATTATTTAATTTGATATCCAGGAAAAGCATAACATCCCTGGAGCAGACTTTTCAGAATTTGGACATAATTCTGTTTGATAATTTGAGCAATTCAAACAATCTGACATTTTAGAAAATGATTCTTTTATACTATGATCATCACAAACATTATCTATCTCTACTGAGACATTATGCTTTTCACATTTTAAAGAATCTATCAAATTCTCACAAGTCAAACATGTATTTACTGACTTTAACATAATTTATTTTTTATAAATATAATCTGATTTGAGTTTAGAATGAATTTAAATTAACTGTAAACCAGTAATTTAGAAGTATTTTAAATAAAAAAATAATTAATTATTTAAAGTAAAATAATTGCTACAAGTAGAGTCAAACTCCAACAAATCTTTTTTGTCAAAATCAACATATACTTTTTTATTTTCTGATATAGGGTTGTCATGAAAAAAATGCCAGGTCTGATCATCTACTTTTGCCTTTATCTTATATTCTTTCCCTACAAAAAGAGATTTCTCAACAATAGCTTCAAATTTTGAGTTAGAAGAAATTTTTATGTTCTCTGGTCTTAAATAATATGTCTTATTATTTGTCCTAATTTGGTTTAGATCACCTAAAATTTTTGCACAGTAACAGTTTATTGGATTACAATACATCTCAATAGGTTTATCATACTGTTGTAAAATACCTGCTTTAAATATTAATATTTTATCAGATATATTAAAAGTATCTCTTATATCATGAGTTACAAGAATTGTAGTAGTTTTAGTCTCTTTTATAATTTTATGAATCTCATCTTGAATTAAAGCTTTAATATTAGCATCTAAATTACTAAAGGGTTCATCTAAAAGAAGAAGATCAGGTTCTCTAACCAAAGCTCTAGCTAAACAAACTCTTTGTTGCTCTCCGCCAGACAATTCATGAGGATATCTTGACTTTAAATCATTTAAGCCTGTTAATTCAATAAAATAATCAATTTTATTATGAAACTTTTTATCTAGATTAAGAGTTATATTTTCAATTACATTAATATGCGGAAAAAGAGGATAGTCTTGAAAAACAAACCCTATTCTTCTTAAGTGAGGCTGAACAAAAGTATTATTATCATTTAACACTTTACCATTCAAATTAATAATTCCAGAGTTTATTTCTTCTAAGCCTGCCAAACATTTCAAAAATGTTGTTTTACCCGATCCGCTCTCTCCTATAAATGAAATTATTTCACCCTTATCTACAGAAAAATTTAACCTCCTAATTAATGGAAGTTTTTTATCATAATACTTTTCTAGATTTTCAACCTTTAGAAACATCAATATATTTATTTACAATATTTTTCAAAAATATTAACAAAATTGAACCAATCATAACAATTGACAAAGAATATACTGCAGATTTTGGTATCATCTCCTCTATGGCATATTGATATGTTTGAACTGCAAGCGTATCAAAATTAAATGGTCTTAATATCAAAGTAATAGGGAGCTCTTTCATTATGTCAATAAAACATAATAAAAATGCTATAATTATAGCCGATTTATTAATTGGAAGATGGATTTTCTTAAATAGCTTAAATGGTGTTAACCCAAGGTTTATTCCTGTATCATCATAAGAACTTGGATGTTTTTCAAAACTTGTTTTTAACGGGGAGATACCCACGGCCATATGCCTAATAGAGTATGCATAGATTAATAAAAAGAAAGAACCAATAAATATATTAGAATTAATTAGTTGAGGAAATGAAGTTACTAAGAGTATTAATGATAACCCTATGACTGCTCCAGGAAGTGCATAAGTCAATGAAATTATATCACTAAAAACTATAACAATTCTACTTTTTGAAATTTTTCTAAAAAACTGAAATAATACAGCAATCATTACAATTATTAGGGCTGAAACTATAGAAACTAATAATGTATTAAATATCAAATCAATTAATTTAGAGAAATTAATTCCAGAAAATTCACTTATCACATTATTAATTATAAAAAGAATAGGAATTAAAAATCCAAATACAATAGGTATTAAACATATTAGGTGAATTATTAGTCTTCTTGAATTAGTTAGTGAAAATTCACTCTTCTGATTAGTGTTGACCAAATAATTAAATTTATATTTTGAACTTGTAAATCTTTCTAAAAAGAAGAAAATTAAAACTATAATAAATAATGAAACTGCTAATAAAGATGCTGTATCAACATCTTGCATCGAATACCATGATCTGAATATACCACTAGTGAACGTATTTACTCCAAAATATTTAACTGCTCCATATTCATTTAAAACTTCCATTATTACTAAAAATAAACCAGAGAAAATAGCAACTCTAGAAATAGGGAGAATTATTCTAAAAAATGTTTTCATTTGAGACATTCCTAAATTTCTACATAGATCAACATAATTTGAACCTACTAAGGAAAAGGATATACGACATGCAGTATAAATATATGGATATAAAGCTAAGCCCATAATTATAGCTAAAATTTCAATTTGTAAATAATCTTGGTTTAGAATATTTGAAATTTCTGGCATATATTTTCTTGTAAAACTTTGAATAGGACCTGTATAACTGAGGATATCACTATATGTGAAAGCCATTATATATGTGGGGATTGCTAAAGGAAGATAAAGTATAATATCATATAGGTTTTTACCTTTAAATTTTGAGGTGCTTATAAACCAAGCTGGAAATATTCCAAAAATAAGAGAGAAAAAAGATGTAAGTAAAACAAGATAAATTGTGTTTAAAGAGTAATCAACTAATAGATTATTCCACAAATAATAGAAATTATCAAAATCTACTCTTAAAACACTAAATAAAAGTGCAACTAAAGGAACTACTATAACTAAAGAAATAAAAACAGTAGAGATGTTTACACCCTTAGTGTTTATAATATTATTTGATTTTATTTCCAACCTGTTTTATCAAATATAAGGATTGCTTCTGCTCTTTTTTCACCAAGCATATTTAAATCTAATGGGTCTTTTTTAAACTCACCCCATGCTTTTACAATATCATCAGGCTCAATATTAGGATTTACTGAAAACTCAAATGTATTACCAACATATGTCTTCTGAGCCTCATCACTAGTTAAATACCTGATTAATTCAATTGCGTTTTCCTTGTTTGGAGAATTTTTTGCAATTGCAATTCCTGAAACATTTACATGAGCTCCTCTTTCATTTTCTCCTTGATTTGGAAAAAATACTGAAACAGCATTTCCAGCATTAAGCTCTTCCTCTTTCTCTGAAGATAATAAAAGACCTATATAATATGAATTTACAATTGCAATGTCTCCTTGACCAGCTGCAATTGCTTTAACCTGATCCCTATCACTTCCTTTAGGATCTCTTGCGAAATTGGAAACTACACCTTTTGACCATTCAGCCGTATCCTCAGCACCTAAATTAGCTACTATCGATGACATTAAGGCTTGGTTGTAAGAATTTGATGATGATCTAACTAGAAGTCTTCCTCTCCATTTTTTATTTGCTAAATCTTCATAAGTACTAAGTTCTTCTTTCTTAACTCTATCTTTACTATATACAACTACCCTTGATCTATATGTAACCGGAATCCAGTAACCTTTTTTGTCTAAAAGCTCAGGACTAATATTTTTAGTGATTGATTCATCTTCAAATTTTTGAAGAAGTCCCATATCAGATGCCTGCCATAATTTTCCGACATCAACTGTAATAAATAAATCAGCAGGGCTATCTTCACCTTCATTTTTCATTCTTTGAATTAACTCGTCTGCATTTGCTTTAATTACATTTACTTTAATACCGGTTTTTTTCTCAAAATTTTGATATTGTATTTCATCTACATCATAATGTCTTTGACTATAGATGTTAATTTCTTTAGAATTTTCATTTTGTGAACAACCTGACAAAATAAGAACAGTTAATAGTAATAAGTATTTTTTCATGACATTGTGTTTAGAGCAACGAAAGTAATGAAAAGTGTTAGTAAAAAAAAATTATTTATATTTAGTCTAAATAAAAATAAAGACTAAATTAGCAATCAAAAATTTATTTTATCATGAAATTATTCTTATTAAACATACTGTTAATATTTGCATCTATTAATCTAAATGCTCAGTCTAAGTTAAAAAAAGACATCGCATCTATAAAAAAAATGTGTGGATGTTTTGAGGTTACTTTTGAATTTTCAGAAACTTTTATTTATTCTAATGATTCTCTATATAAACCATCCAAAAATAAAACTGACAGGGGTCTAGAGTGGGCACAACTTGTTGTGGATGAAAAAGACAAAATAACAATCCAACATATTCTTCAAGTTGGAAATTCTTCAGATCCATATATAGTTAAACATTGGCGCCAAGATTGGTTATATCAAAATCAAGAATTTTATCATTATGATGGGGATAATAACTGGAAGTATATTAAAGTTCCAAAAGAAAATGTTAAAGGTCAGTGGACTCAAAAGGTATTTCAAGTTGATGATAGTCCTCGTTATGAGGGATCTTCAAGCTGGGTTCACGTTGATGGCAAAAGTTATTGGGAAAATTATACAGATGCTCCTCTCCCTAGAAGAGAACGTACAATAAGATCTGACTATAACGTTCTAAATAGAGGAAATAGACATGAGATAATAAACAATGGCTGGGTTCATGATCAAAATAATAAAAAAATAGTTCGCTCAGAAGATAAAAATGTAATTATTGCAATGGAGAAAGGTTATAACACTTATAAAAAAGTTAATGATGAAAGATGCAAAGGAGCTTCAAATTGGTGGCAGGAAAACAAGCAGAAATGGGAAATGGTTAGGTTAAAATGGGATGATGTTTTCTCAAAAAAAGAAGATCTATCTCTTAAACAACAGGTTAATGATAAACCTCTTTTCATATACCTCTTTACTAATGATTATAATGACAAAAAAAGTATTGAATCAATAATTGATACCTTTGTCAGATAGAATTAGTAAAATTTAAATGTAGATGAATAGAATTCAACTTAATTCAAGGAATAGTTT